>ENA-UERC01000693-UERC01000693.1-human-gut-metagenome-genome-assembly--contig:-NODE-693-length-23461-cov-83.131457_pt1 | contig 23461 bp, 22 predicted proteins | sample MGYA00242955_ERZ507955 | MGnify/ENA primary metagenome ERZ507955 (study PRJEB26167, sample SAMN06115394) | human gut metagenome | host: Homo sapiens | place: China:Hubei | collected 2016-04-27... | reverse complement strand
AGATCAAGGAGAACATGGAGCGCCAGCTCGACCACTGTCACGAGGCACCATTCTACACCCTCGGCCCATTGGTTACCGATATCGCTCCAGGTTACGACCACATCACATCAGCCATCGGTGGTGCCCAGATAGCATGGCTCGGCACAGCAATGCTCTGCTATGTAACACCAAAGGAGCACCTCGCATTGCCTAACAAGGAAGATGTGCGCACAGGTGTGGTAACCTATAAGATTGCCGCTCATGCTGCCGATTTGGCAAAGGGGCATCCAGGTGCAACCATCCGCGACAACGCCCTCTCCAAGGCACGTTTCGAGTTCCGCTGGAGAGACCAGTTCCACCTCTCTCTCGACCCAGAGCTCGCCTTGAAATATTTCGAGGAGGCAGGTCATACAGACGGTGAATACTGCACCATGTGTGGTCCAAACTTCTGCGCAGCCAAGTTGACACACGATTTGAGAAAGTTTAAAAAGTAAGAAAATGTTTTCAGACGAATTAAAGAATATCAGTTGGGAGGAGACCACGGAGCGCATTGCTCGAATGACCGATAATGATGTGCGTCGTGCCCTTGCCAAGGACCATTGCGATGTGAACGACTTCATGGCGCTGATTTCACCTGCAGCCGAGCCATACCTGGAGGTAATGGCACGTCTTTCCCGCAAATATACCGAGGAGCGCTTCGGCAAGACCATGTCGATGTTCATTCCTCTCTACATCACCAATTCATGCTCAAACTCCTGCGTGTATTGCGGTTTCCATCGTGAGAATCCGATGGCCCGTACCATCCTCACCCCAGAGCAGATTGAGAACGAGTATAAAGCCATCAAGCAGCTGGCTCCATTCGAGAACATCCTTCTCGTTACGGGCGAGAACCCGGCAAAGGCTGGCACCCCTTATCTTGCCAAGGCAATCGACATCGCCAAGAAGTATTTCTCTAACGTGAAGATTGAGGTGATGCCGCTCTCTACAGAGGATTACAAGACCCTCGCCGACCACGGCATGAACGGCGTGATCTGTTTCCAGGAGACCTACAACCACGAGCACTACAAGCTCTACCACCCACGTGGCATGAAGAGCAAGTTTGAGTGGCGCTGCGATGGTTTTGACCGCATGGGTATGGCAGGCGTACACTCCATCGGTATGGGTGTGCTCATCGGCTTGGAGAAGGAATGGCGCACGGATGTAGTGATGATGGCTCATCACCTGCGCTACCTGCAGAAGCATTACTGGAAGACCAAGTACAGCGTGAACTTCCCTCGTATGCGCCCTGCACAGAACGAAGGTTTCCAGCCAAACTGCTTCATGACCGACAAGCAGTTGGCACAGGCTACTTTCGCCATGCGTATCTTCGACCACGATGTAGATATCTCCTACTCTACCCGTGAGCCAGCCTACATCCGTGACAACATGGCAACACTGGGTGTCACCACCATGTCGGCAGAATCAAAGGTAAATCCAGGTGGTTACCATACTTATCCTCAGGCATTGGAGCAGTTCAGCGTGAGCGATGAGCGTACCGCCAAGGTAATCAATGCGAGATTAAAGGAATTGGGCAGAGAGCCAGTATGGAAGGATTGGGATGCCTCATTCGATTTGTTTGGAAACATCGCAAACGGATAAGATAAACATATAGATATAAAAAAAGCGCCTTGAATGATTTCAAGACGCTTTTTTTATATCTGTTTTTAAAAGGCTTATTCGTTATATAATGAATCGCCTAATATAATGAATTGCTTATTCCTTCAACCATCCACCTATCAAGTCGATGATTTCCTGTCTGGTAGGCTCAGGAAACGACAGGATGCGGGTGAGATGCGAACCGCCATGACACATATAGACATGCAGGTTCTTCTTGTTCTTGGTGAATGGCAATCCATAGATGCCCGATGCACCCCATGGGTCGATGTCACCATAAATATATACCATCTTCGGATCGTTCTTGGTCAGGAAATCCACGGTATAATTGTAAAGCTTTGGCGAGAACTCTACGTTCTCGGCACCCTTCGGCACCATCAGCTTCTTCAGATAACCCTTTGGCGACTTGATGCTCAGGTATCTCTTGAATGGCTTGGTGTAATATCCGTAATATCCCAACTCCCTGGCAGCCTGCACATCAAACGGAGAGGTGGCGTTGTAGTTGGTGAAATACTCCGGCTCACACATATTGATCCAGTATTTGAACACCTGGTCGTCGGTGGAATCATTCGTAGGAATCTTCTTGATATCCTCACCCCACTGCCAGAAGGCGAAGGCATATTCAAACACCGAGTAATCGAAAATCTCGGCGATAGGCGCATTGAAACGATACTGCTTCTCGCTGCAGTACTTCTCGAACATCGGCAGCAGCGCAGCCTTGCTCCTGAAGAGCAGCAGCTGGAAGTTGAGCACCTTCTGTCGGTTCTCCTTGGTAGAAACCTCTTCCTGCAGGAACTTCTCGTGTCTGCCATCCTCCACGCCCTTGTTCAGCGGTGCAACGTATGGCACGGAGATGTCCACATCATTCGGGAAGTAGGCACGGTAGAACATCGTAGTCTGTCCGCCCTTGCTGATACCCGTGGCAATCCACTTGCCCTTGTACATCGCATGCAGGGTCTGGTTTACGTGGTGCAGATCGTAGAGCGAATTCTCCACGGTGAGGTAATCCCAGTTGCAAGGCTTCGGCATCGACTTGTCGAAATAGCGGTATTCCACGGTGATGATGTTGGTATCGAAGAGCTTGGAAAGTTCCTCGATGTATCCCTCGCGCAGCGCATACTTGGCGTTGTAGCCTTCAGTTACGAGCACGGTAGGACGGTCAAATCCTCTGTGGCAGAGTATCACTCGCTGCTCAAAGCTACCCTTGGAAGCATCCTTGGCATCCAGTTGCTGCTTGATGAAGAACACATACTTTTCAGGGAAATGCGTACTTTTCAGCGTTTCCACGTCACTCACTCCAGGCAGCGCCGCCAACAGCTTGCCCGCCTCTCCCAGTTCTGCCGCCAGCATCTGCAAAGGCAGGATGAAGAGCAGCAGCATCAATTTCAGGAATCTCAAATTCAATTTCATTTTCGTCTCTCTGTTATATATTTATTTTTTAAACATTCGTAAATAAAAAAACATACTGCAAAGGTAAGGATTTATTCTTGCCTGACAAAGAGAAGCACCACCTTTTTATTATATTTGCAGCATTTTTCGACTTTTTCTTGAGAAAAACAAGGCTAATAGAAATTATTTTCGTATTTTTGCAGAGGAAATCAAATCACAATAAATAAGTAATAATAATAAATATCAAATCACAGTAAACAAATAAGTAAATAAACAAGTAAAAATATGACTAACTTACAACAATCAGCAACTCATTTTACAGATACCAAACCCCATTATGCCCTGCTCGACGGATTGCGAGGCGTGGCAGCATTGCTCGTGGTGTGGTATCATGTGTTCGAAGGCTACCAGTTTGCATCCGGCTCAGCCATCATCCGGGAAATCAACCACGGCTATCTGGCGGTTGACTTCTTCTTCATCCTTTCCGGTTTCGTCATCGGCTACGCCTATGATGACCGTTGGGGAAAGACATTGACACTGGGACAATTCTTCAAGCGCCGCCTCATCCGCCTGCATCCGATGGTAGTGATGGGTGCCTTGATAGGACTCGTAATGTTCATCCTTCAGGGGGCAGTAACCTGGAACGGCACACCGGCTTCGATACCGGCGATGCTGATAGCCCTGCTCTGCGCCATGCTGATGATTCCCGCCCTGCCTGGTTGCAGATACGAAGTAAGAGGCAATGGCGAAATGTTTCCGCTCAACGGCCCCGCCTGGTCGCTCTTCTTCGAGTACATCGGCAACATCCTCTATGCCCTTTTCATCCGGAGGCTCTCCACCAAGGCATTGGCGATACTCGCCGGTATCCTATCCATCCTGCTGCTTTGGTTCACGGCTACGGATGTTTGCGGCTACGGCATGTTTGGTGTGGGCTGGACGCTCGATGGTCTCAACTTCTGGGGTGGACTTCTGCGCATGCTTTGTCCATTTACGATAGGAATGCTACTGTCCCGTGTTTTCCATCGCATCCAGTTCAAGGTAAAGGGTGCGTTCTGGATCTGTTCCATCATTCTTCTCCTGCTCTTCCACGTACCTTATATAGAGAGTATGGTTGGCGGCAGTATTGTGAACGGCAGTAATGTGGGCGGCGCTGATGGCATCACGCTGAATGGTGTTTTCGAAGCAGTTTGCATCCTTCTGATATTCCCGGCGATAGTATGGCTGGGAGCGAGCGGAACAACAACCGACCGTTTCAGCACCCGCGTCTGCACATTCCTGGGCGACATCTCCTTCCCGCTCTACATCGTGCACTATCCGTTTATGTATTACTTCTATTCGTGGCTCATCGAGAAGCAGCTCTTCACGCTTGGTGAAACCTGGCCCGAGGCGCTCATCACCTGTGCAGTTTCGATAGCAGCCGCCTGGTTATGCCTGAAGTTCTACGACCTGCCAGTGCGCAGATGGCTGGCGGCAAAGATACGAACAAAGAAAGGTACTCGCAAGTAAAACTACGATAAAATTGAAAATCCCCCCATTTTTCTTGCGAAATCAAAATATTCATCGTATCTTTGCAAAAAGAATTCATTGAAAGAATTTACAGAAAGAATTCATTGAAAGATGGCTAGCGCATGAAAGGCCATCCTGAAAACATAGGAGATTAGATTATGACAGAAATGAACGATAGAAGATTGCCAGTAGGCATCCAGTCTTTTGAGGAAATCAGAAAGCAAGGATGCCTTTATGTTGACAAAACAGATATCATCTGGCAACTTGCCAACAGGGGGAAAAAGTATAATTACCTGAGCCGCCCACGCCGCTTTGGTAAATCAGTGCTGGTCGATACGCTCGAAGCCTACTTCATGGGTAAGAAGGAACTCTTCGAGGGCTTGAAGATTATGCAGATGGAAACGGAATGGGTGAAGCGACCTGTCATCAGACTAGATATGAGTCAGGCTGGCGCAGAACCGGATAGTCTGAAAGGTTATCTTGACTATACCTTTCAGGAATATGAATCTTTATATGAGATAGAATCCAGAGGTAACTCTCCCTTAGCTACTCGTCTGATAGAAATTATAAAGACTGCTTACAACAAAACGGGGCTGCAGGTTGTCATTCTCATCGACGAATACGACTCTCCATTGCAGCATTCCTGGAAGACTCCGCATCATGAAGCATGTACGGATATCTACAGAGAAGTATTTGCCGTATTAAAATCTCAAGATAAATACGAGAAGTTTGTCTTCATCACGGGCATCACCAAGTTTACGCAAATCTCACTCTTCTCTGTACTCAACAATCTGAGCAACATCAGCTTTGAGCCGGAATATGCTGCCATCTGTGGTATTACGAAAGAAGAGGTGCTGCGCGATTTTAAGCCGGAAATCAACAAATTGGCAGAATACGAAGACTGGACATTCGATGAAGCCGTAGCACAACTGACGGCATATTATGACGGCTATCATTTCAGCCGCCGCAATATGGTGGATGTATTCAATCCGTTCAGTCTCATCAATGCCTTGGCAGATTCTGATTTGAAGAACTATTGGGCTTCGTCGGGGGCAACCTCCCTGTTGCCTAAGTTTGTGGATGACCTGGAGATTCGTTTAAAGGATTTTGACCATAGTGCCCTGTTGAGTACAATTATAGAAACTTCCGACGTAACGGGCGGAGGACCAGAACTGTTCCTCTATCAGTCGGGCTATCTCACTATTAAAGGTTACATAAACGGAACTTATTTGCTTGGTATTCCTAACTTCGAGGTAAAGCAAGCCTTGAATGAAATTGTATTGCCAACGTTAGCCATGCGCAAGAATAATGACCTTCAATCTACCCAGGCTTTTCTGAATCTTTACCTGAGCATGGGTAATCTACCAGAAGCCATGAAGTGTCTGAAAGCCCTTGTTGCAGATGTACCCTACAGCAACAAGAAGCTTGCAAGCATGGATATGGAGGAGCGCTACCGCCTGATTCTGAGTACAATTTTCAACGCCATTGGTTGTAGAGTGGAAGTTGAAAAGATGATATCTACAGGTAGAATAGATATGGTGGTAGAAACATCAACAATCATCTATGTATTGGAATTGAAACTGAGCAATAATGGTGGTGTTAACGCTGCTGCAGAACAAATTAAAGCTAAGCAGTATGCAGAACCTTTCAAGGCCGACAAGCGCAAGGTCATCGCCCTAGCCGTGGAACTCGATGAAACGGGCAAAGGATTGATAGATTGGAAAAAAGTGGAACCTCAAGAAAATCTGAAAGAAAATGGCTGAGAGCGCTGAAATTTAATGGATTATGCGGATAAATTCCTCACGCAAAGAGAACAAGAAAGCCAGCCTTCTCCTGCGAAAAGGCTGGCTTTCTTTATCATTTAGATTCACTCACTATAAAGCTCTTCCCTGGATATCGTAGTGTTCCACAGACCCACTTTCTCATCTTCCTCATGACGGTTGATACCCGTATAAGTAAGACTGCTGTCCTCGTAGCGCTTGAACTTGAAGACGGCATCGTTCATCAACGCCTCATTAAATACACCTAGGTTCACCAGCAACTCAAAATCCTTCTTGGTCAAACCCGTAACCTTGGCAAAAAGCCCCGGCTCCAACTGCATGATGACATCACGAAGACTGCGCTCACGATAATCCGTAAGATACATGAAGATAGGTATGCGAGTGGCAAACTTGATGAGTTTCTCCTGTATCATCTTGCGCTTACTCTTTACTTCCTTCTCCTCTTCGCTTAATTCCTTCTTCTCCTTTTTCGAAAGACCATCCTCCGATTCCGAAGCCACTTTCTTGGTCTTCTTGATGCGATCGGTCTTGGTGATGATGGTCTGGATATCCTCGTTCAAGCTTCTGAATCCCTCGATGTTCATCAGGGCTTGCATCGCCTGCTCGTTATTCAAAAGCTTTTCCAGCACACCATTCGTCACATTCACCAGCGTGGCACTCTCCCATCTCCTGGCCAGCAAGGTGGCAGAAGTATTGCTCGTTGCCATATCAAGCACCTCACCGGCGTTCAAAGCCTTCATCGCTCCATCCTGATAGCAGATTACGGGCAAGAAATGAATCAGATCATCCACCTTCTGCTCCGGAGTCTTGTCGGCATCCACATTCAACTGACTGCTATATTCCGCCAACTTTCTCAAAGCCCTGTTTGGCGAGAAATCGAAAACGTAACACTCCTGCTTCAAAATCTCCGTCTGGTTAGGATGCAACCCATCACGATTGGTAATGGTCCATGGCGACTGAACCCGGAAAGCGGCCTGGAAGTAGGTTTCCGGACTCGACGTATCACGAAGCATAAAGATACCAGTCCATGGTTTCACGGTTACCCCCGTGGTCAGTTTGCCACAACTCAAAGTGATGGATTTGCAATGCAGAGGGTCTGGATTCTCCATCGCCCGCTCTACAGGCGCAAGGGCATCCAGTCCGATTCCAGCCTTGGTTCCAGCACAAACTATCACCTGATATTCATGATAGAAAGTGTTCTGCGATTCTGCCAGCAGATTCCTCATAGCATAGCAGGATGCCACGTTGGGAAGAAACCACAGCGTATGTGCCAGCACACCGTAAAGTCTTGAATCATAAAATGGAAGAGGCGGTTTTCTGTTGTTTTGCTTCAAATGGTCGATAGATGCAGGCAGATAGTTGCCACGCAACAAGTCGAGCCATTTCTGCACATCATCATGAAAACGGAAGCAAGCCTTCTCGCCTTCTCCATCTGCCAGGAAGAATGTATTGAGGTCGAATTCATCAAACTCCCCATCATTCGCCACGGCAGCAATGGAAGGCGGCAACTGATAGGTCATCAGCACCATTCTCGGGAGCGAGGCATAGGGGTTCATCCTCTCGGGTTGCGACGTATCCTCAGCAGCATAACCTTGCAAGGATAATGTCTGCGGATGAGAAGATTGCGAATGAGAAATCTTGGGATGAGCATTCTCCCACTCCTCCTTGGCACGCTGTTCATCAGAATAGGTCCAGTTGTAGATTTCATCCTCGATAAAGTCGCCCGAAGCAAGTGCACGGAATGGCGTGCCCGAAAGATAGAGATAATGACGAGCCGTGATTGGCATCATGTCCTCATCGAAATAATCAGGATTTTCTATCTCCAGACTCAGTTCCTTCTCCGATTCAACCATGGCTTTCTTCTGCACCTTGATGTCTTCCCTGGAGCCAATCAGTTCCTGCGCTTCCTCTCGCCATGCACCAAAATGATATTCATCCAGCACCACGCAATCCCAGTTGAAGGCTCGCGTCCATTCGTGTTTCGCCTTCATGCCTCCGCTCTTGCTCTTGCCCAGGAAATCCTGAAAGGAACCGAAGCAGACGAATGGCTTGTTGATGTCGATGTCCTCATCGGTTTGAGTCTTGGCATTGATGAACTGCCAACCCTCGAAATCCTGATGGCGCATCAGGTCTTCTTCCCAAGCTTGCGCCACGGCAGGCTTGAAAGTGAGCACCAGCAGTCGGCGCCACTTCATGCGAAGCGCCAACTGATAGGTAGTAAAAGTCTTGCCGAATCGCATCTTGCAATTCCAGAGAAAATGAGGTGTATGCTCATGGTCATGCAGGAACCGATTGAAATATTCTGCAGTCTTGTTCACGGCTTCCTGCTGCTCAGGTCGCATCGGGAAAGTTTCGGTGCGGTCGTAGATAGTCTCGCTTCTGTCTCTCACGGCAAGCCATGCCTTCTTCACATCCTCCGGGGTGCAGCGGAACCATTCGCCAGCCACTTTCCGGCAACCCAGTCTGAGCAGCATGCGGTGCACCTCATGGTCGGTGAAGACAGTACCATCCTGCCGCATCGCCGATTCTTCGAAGACGATGTTTACAGGGTCGCCGCTTGGCTTCACTATCTGATATTGTTGATGAATTCGGGTAATCGTATCCTGGGTGGTATAGCCCACCTTGAGCAATCCCTTCAAGTCGGGGTTATGCTTATCTCTGTAAGCATAGATTTTAGGCTGCGACTCCGATTTCTCGGGAAATAGATTCTGCGTCATAATCTATGATGTTATGTTGTTATATATAATTAAGGTAGAAGCTGGAAGGATACCTGCTCCCTAACCCTACTCAGATAATATTTCAAGATTATTCCATCGGACGAATCATCGACTCGATGAAGGCGATTTCATCAGAAGAGAGTTTGTACTTGCAATAGAGCATTTCGTCGGTCCAAGGATGAGAGAAGTCTTGGAGGGGGACGAAAGAATATACTCCTCTAGCAGCATTTTGGGTATTTTTCTTGAACAACACAAAGAAGCGAAAAAACTTAGTACGCATATAAGAGATGATATTCTCTGTTTCTGCTCCCGATGCACATGGACCTATCATAAGATAGGTTTCAGTACAAAGAGAAAACTTTTCACCAATAAAAGGCTTACCTATTACCAAATATGGAAAATCTCCTCTTTCTCCATAAGCTTTAGCTATAAATATCTTATAAGATTCAATAGCTTTAACGTTTTGCTTGACTTGTTCTTGATTAATAAAACCATTTTCTGGATAAGCATAGACTTTTAGCAAAGAATTATTCGCATTAGTCTTATACGGCTTTATATCACCGAATGGTTTTCTAGGACTTACTAATTGCTCAAAACTCTTTTCCTTAAATTTTCGGACTTTACGCAAAATAGGTATAGCCTGATTAAAGCGCACAAATGATGAAGAATTCTTCTCCAGTAATGGTCGCTTCATTTCAACAGTCTGCTTATTTCGGATATTAGTAATCTTACAATCTCCTCTATAATCACGATTCCATTTAAAATAACATACACCTCCAGACAAATCAACTCCTGGGAAACAATCTGAAGAATTAAAATAATCCACTAGAACTTCGATTCTATTGTCCGTCAACATATCTTCTCTAAAATCATCCAGTCCCTTTCCACCACTAAACCATCTAGAAGGAATAATCATAATTAAATAATGAGGAGCAAGTTTCTTTGATTGATTAACAAAAAGTTGATATAAAGGTGTTGCACTACTTCCCTTACCCCCACCATCATTCAGCTGATACGGCGGATTGCCGATAATTACATCGAATTTCATATTGTTGAATAGTTCTTTTGGATTGTCTGTATGAATAAACTGATAAGCATGGCTTTCCTTGTCTTCGCCACGCTCGTACACATCTCGGCTTGCGCCACAATAGATACACTTACCTGTAGATTCATTCCAGGTGTGCGGAATCTCGTGGAAGGCGATGTTGCCGGAAGCCTCATCAAAGCGGCTGATGCTAAACTCGCTGCTGGCATCCTTGCTGCAATAGAGCGAACGGCGGCTCACCAGGGAAGTAAGCTCCGTTATCGCCATACCATACACCTGATGATGAAGGATATGGTCAAGGCGCTTCTGCATATCGGGAATCTCCTCGGAGAGACCATCCAGCAATCGCTTGGTTATTTCACGAAGAAATACGCCGCTCTTGCAGAACGGGTCGAGAAACTTAACTTTACTATTGCTCCAAATCTCCTTTGGCAAAAGGTCGAGCATGCGGTTGGCTATCTCAGGAGGCGTGAATACCTCATCGTTGCTCAAATTTGCCAGGCAACTGAGCACATCGGGATTATAATTGATCATAGTCGGGAAGATTAAGATAATGAGTCAACGGATATTCCTTGATAGGCTCAGGCACGAAGGTTGGCTCGCCCGTATCGGCAAAAAGTAAACCCTCCTCATCTGGTTTCGGCTTGTCATACTCCACGTTCTTGAGCAAATCATCAAGACGGAAGTCACGACGCTTCACTTTGCCACCGCCCACAAAGCCCCATTCCGAGAAGACGATAGGTTCCCCGGAAGACGTTTCCATGGTGAGGGCATCACCACAAAGAATGTTTTTGGCATAAAGAAACTGAATGCAACGCTCATAAGGGGCACTGCATTCCTGATGAAACACACGTTGATAGCGCTCCATGAAATCATCATAGAGCCTCTTCTGACAGGCAGCCACATTGTCGGGCAGCAGCTCCACGCCGTACATCGAACTGATGGCGAGGGCGGCATACAGTTCGTAGTCGTATCGGCTCTTACCATACTGGCACTCCACCACCTCGAGTTTACGGCGCTGAATTTCGATGAGGAAATTGCCGTTGCCGCAAGCCGGTTCCAGGAATCGGGAGTCGATACGCTCCGTCTCTTCCTTCACCAGGTCGAGCATAGCATTCACCTCACGCTTGGCGGTATAAACTTCTCCATGCTCCGCCACTCGCTCACGCGAAACTACCTGTCTCTCATTATCAGAATCTTGATTATTTATCATGTTTTGGTCGGACATTTAAAAATCAATAATACATGAAAGACTTGTTTTTCAAAGACTTATCGTATGAAGACTCATAGAATGAAGTCTTATTCTAAATATTGTGGAATAAAAAAGGCGCACCCACATTCCTTTTCATTCCTAAGTCCGGGCTGTCCGACCAAAGATTACCCATGCAACGAAACGAAAGGAAGGGGTACGCCTATAGCTAGGCGCATCCTCATCCTCAGAAGTTCGTTGCTATTGTCTGGTCGGACTATTTGGACTTAGAACTTCATCGAACTAGATACGAAATCTATTTCATCCACAAAAACAGATGTCATCGCCCTAAGGCGAATCCATCCAAATGCAAAGTAAATGCAAACGGGCGCAATGAAAGCTTGCTTTCAAATTGCCGAGTGCAGCTTTGCATTTGCAAAGATACTGCAAAAATCAGAGATAGCAAAAAGATTCGCCACCTTTTTTTATATTATCCCCCATTTTTTCTTGCGAAATCAAAATATTCATCTCAAAATCTTTGAAGTATCAATAATTATCTGTATCTTTGCACCGTTAGTTCCAGCCAAGCCTCTTAACAAAGCTTAAATAGGCTGGGCTTTTTTCATTTATAAACTATAGCAAAAACATAATTCTAAAAGTTACGATTATGGCAAAACAATTAGTAAAGTTCATGAATGAGCGCTTGCAACGAGAAATGGATAAGCTTTGGGAATCTGGCGAAATGAGCAATGAAAAGTTGCAGGAAATGCAGTCAGAACATTTGCGCACGGCTTATAAATTAACTGACAAATAATCAATCTCCATTACCATTAAAATGCTATTTTTTCAAGCATAAATCAACCTTATCCTCGAAAAAGTGTATGATTTAACATTTGTTATCATCGAAAAAGTGTGCAATTTTCTTGTTTTTATCATCGAAAAAGTGTATCTTTGCAGCTGAAATATTTAAAATACAGATAGTTATGAAAAGAAAGATATACAAACAGCTCTTGAAATGGAAAAGAAATGTGGACAGAAAGCCCTTGATGTTACTAGGTGCCAGACAAGTAGGTAAGACTTGGATTATGCAACACTTTGGAGAAAAGGAATACAAAAACGTAGCATATATCAACTGTGACGATGAGCCAAGAATGAAACAGCTCTTTGAGCTCGATTACAACATAGACAGAATCCTCATCACCATCCAAGCCATTACTGGTGTCAGGATTACTCCTGCTGACACTCTCATCATCTTGGATGAAATACAGGAGGTTCCGAGAGGACTCCACAGTTTGAAGTACTTTTGCGAAAAAGCTCCCGAATACCATGTCATGGTAGCAGGTTCCCTCCTTGGGGTTACCCTTGGTAAGGGAGAATCGTTCCCTGTTGGAAAAGTAGATATGCTTACCATGTACCCTATGGATTACGAGGAATATCTTGATGCCACCGGCAATGAAGGATGGATAGAATTACTCCATTCCAAAGACTGGGGACTTATCGACATCATGAAACCCAAGATGACGGAATTGCTCCGACAATATTACTTTGTGGGCGGCATGCCAGGAGTGGTAAGCAAATTCATCGAAAATACAGACTTGCAGCAGGTTCGCACCCTGCAGCGTGATATTCTGGAAGCCTATCGCAGGGATATTTCCAAACATACTTCAGCTGCGGAATCTACAAGAATCCGGGAGGTACTTGATTCGCTTCCTTCTCAACTGGCACGTGAAAACAAGAAATTCATCTATGGAGCTGTGCGCAAAGGTAGCAGAGCCAAGGATTTTGAACTGGCCATACAATGGCTGGTAGATGCCGGCATTGTATATAAGGTGAGCCGCATCAAGGAACCTAAAATGCCCCTCAAGTTTTATGAAGACATGGATGTCTTTAAACTGTTCTTATTAGATTGTGGTCTTCTGGCATGCATGACGGATGTCTCAGCAGATCAGATGCTGATAGGTGACAATGTATTCACAGAGTTCAAAGGTGCATTTACAGAGCAGTATGTGCTACAGCAACTATTGGCCTTGGGACTTAAGCCCTATTACTGGAGCAATACCAAGACTCCTTCGGAGATTGATTTCGTCATTCAAGACAGCCAGAGGGTTATACCTATCGAAGTAAAGGCTGAGGAAAACGTACGTGCCCGTTCCCTGGCCCAGTTCATCAAAGACAACCCTGGGCTGAAAGGACTGCGCATCTCCATGAAAGGATACGTAGATCAAGACTGGATGGAAAACATCCCTCTCATAGCCATTGGTACGTATTTTGAAAAATAATATTTTAAGAATTATACGGCTTTTCAGTCAGAATGGAACAAACTTAAGACTATTCTATAAGTTAGCTCGGACTGAAAAGCCATTCTTTGTTAACGTTTAAATCTTAAAAATTAACTATTGTTTAATTCTTAAATTTACACTAAAACACTACTTTTGTGGCAACTTTTGGAATCGGCAGAAACTTAAAATTTCCAAAAACAAATCATAAAATACAGAATATCAAAGACTTAGCATTTTTTAACGCAAGAAAAGTGATCCATTTCGTTTTATTTCCGTAATCTTTTCGTAACTTTGCAAATGAAAGCAGGATATCCTCACGCACACCCCTATATAAAGGTGTACGAGACCATAACTGCAAATTATTAACTTAAAAATAATAGCGAATGAGGTATACCAGCGTATTAGATGCTTCTGAGCAAAGCTTTCAGAACCTTATCAATGATGCAGAGGACTTTGAAAACGATAAGATCTTTGCATCCATCAGAAGTCGTGATTATGACGAGAGTGATATCAATTTAATCAATGCTGAAGTAAGAATCAGCATTGCCAAAATAGATAAAGAATACATCTCTTTAGAAAAATTTTCTAAAGAGTTCAATAAGTTATATGCCACCGACCACAACCAATGCTACGACACAGCTCTTAAGCTTTGTCGAAAACTGAGAAGTACATTAGCTGGAACAAAGAAACTTTTTAGAAAGATGTGTCCCATCATTCGCAAGAAGGCTGGAGGTAATGGAACAGAAAAGAAGCTATCTGTTTTTAATCACTCATACTTAACAGGTCTTACATTCGAAAGAGATATGTTTGGCTTGGAAAGCTACCCAGATTGCGTGAAAGATCTATGCTGTTCTGTTAGCTTATTTTTTTGTAAGCTAACGGGCGTAATGGCTCTTTGTAGAGAAATTATTGCAAAGGAGAATTACATCAGAAGCCATCCTGACTTATGTTACAAGATTTATAAGGATAACTATGACAATGTTGCTAAAACGTCGAGAGATTTCATTAAGATCTTAGAGAATACCGGCGGTGTCACATATCCGATGAATAGTTTGAAGGAAAGAATGGATAAGGCAAAGTCTTTGCAACAAGTCATCTGCGATTGTTTTCATACCTATAACGTGAGCCAGTTTCAAAATTTCGTCATTTTCGATGCCATTGAAAAGGGTAAGAAGGATGATTTGAGTCCTACAGAATCTCTTCTATGGCCTGACAATCATGACTTTGCTAAACAAGTAAGATTCGTAATTACCCATCTTGATAATTTGATAGAACCCTGCAAACTCGCAGGACTAAAGGTTCTTGGAAGAACAGATAAGAAGGAGGGGAAACATCATATCTATGGTCCCATCATAGTAATGCTGATGGAATGGGCTGGAATTACAGGAACTGGCAAAGAAGCAAAATTCAACAGATATTTCAGTAAAACGTATCATGGTAATCTGCTTCCACCAGGCAATTCGGGTACTAATGGTGCAAAGAACCATAAAAAATATACCCAGGAAGAATATAATTTGTTCGTGAGCAAAGTAGGAGAACTTACTAAAGACATGAATAAAGCGATGAACATTCCTATCAGTTCTATCGCATATGCCAATTAATCATTTTTACTTCATCAGAAGAATATTATCTGTATTTTACTCCATCAGAAGAAAATTATCTGTATTTTTACTGAAGAAGAAAAAATTATCTGTAAATTATTAAAGTCACAATTTGAATAAATGGATTGCTTTCGAAAGAAGTAATCCATTTATTTTTTTCAGATAACTACCAAATCTTACAGATAATTCTGTTATCTGTATACAGATCCTTAATTATCTGTAAGAAAAGACCATGAACTTTACAGATAATTGCAATTATCTGTATAGGCACATTTCAGCCTTACAAATAACTACTTTTTAGGCATACAAATAAGCAAAAACAGTCAACTTATTGATAATCAAAGCTTTCCATATGCGTATTTTTATTTTCCATCACTATTTTGTATATTTGCACCAGAAAATCCGACAGGGGTCGCTCCCCGATGGCAAGGATATGGAGGTCAATAAACACAAAGACTCTCTTATCTGTATCCAAGCCAAGTCGGTGATGTAGGAGGTCCCTATCAGAGAGTTGGGCATCACCCTCCTATTTTACAAAAATGAAGATGACAAGTAATTCTTCAACAGCGCAGCATGCCGACACCGGCATGCACGCTCCGCAAGGTTTGCAAACTTTGCAACCGATGCAAACTATGCAAAGTCAGGGAAGCCAGGAAGTGACTGAGCAACTGACGCCACTTTCTGAGTGGCACGACAACTACGAGGTGATGGAGATGTTCCACATCAGTGCTAGAACCCTGCAGACTCTTCGCTCCAATGGCAAGCTGCCGTTTGCCAAGATGGGCGGAAGATGCTACTACAAGGAGAGTGACTTGCAGCGACTCATGGAAGAATCGTACAGAGACAGCCGCATGAAAGGAGGCACCCTATGACGATGAACATTGAGCAGCTGAAGGAGCACAAGATGCAATACTACCGTCATCCTATCTCCAATGTGGTGAGCCACAACCGGGTAGGTATCTACCACTTGTGGCAGTACATTACAGACCCTACCCTCTTCAAGAATGCTACGGATACGCTCCGTGGCATTCCGGAGGAGGAAGAGAAAAGACGCAAGGCATATAAGGCCAAGGAGTTTGACTATGTACTGGCCAGCGGAACCTTCAATGCCCGCAAAGACCAGGGACTCATACAGCACTCCGGCATCATGTGCCTGGACATCGACCACATAGGCAAAGACCAGGTGGAGGAACTGAAGCAGGAATTCATCCACGATGAAATGATGCAGAAGAACTTCGAACTGGAACTTGCCTTCCGCAGTCCTTCGGGCGACGGATTGAAACTCTTCGTACAGATAGACCTGCAGCAATGCGACCACCAAACCTGGTTCCAGGCATTGGAGCACTATATCTGGCAAGCGTATGGAGGCATCAAGATTGATGCTGCCTGCAAGAATGTGAGCCGGGCTTGCTTCTTGCCTTACGACCCCAACTGCTACGTGAATCCTCTCGTCTGCCCTTTTTAAGGGAAGAGTGAAGAACGAAGAGTAAAGAAACAACGTTCGGCAGTCCGCAGGGGAATGACAATTCTATTGTTTTACAAATTATTAATTTTGATTAGATCATGAACAAGATAACAAGTTTCAACCCAATTCAATGGGCAAAAGTAAGTAAGGCGGAGCAAATCCGCACAGTAGCCAACCATATCGTTGAGATGAACATCGACATCACAGAGGGATACAACAACTGGCACAACATCGCCTTCGGCATCTCTCTGGAGCTGGGCGAGGAAGGAAGAAGCATCTTCCATGACATCAGTCGGTTCAATGCCGGTTACAAGTACGAGGAGTGCGACAAGCTGTACTCCAACTGCATCAAGCGCCTGCATGATACTACCGACCACTCTGGTATCACCATCGCCTCTTTCTTTAAATATGCCAAGGAGGCCGGCATAGATATCAAGGTGGCTCCTAGCCATGACGACGTTGCCAGAAACGGAAACTTTGCAAGCCTTGCAAACCCTGCAAAGGGTGCAAACATGACAAACATGACTAACATGGCAATGGCACCGAATGCTTCTACGGCTATCAATGGCACGACAGCAGAAGCGGGAGTAGAGCACGAAGTGGCAGAGGCTATCCCTCTGCCCACCTTCTGCGACAAGGTAACAGGCTCCCTGCCCCTCATCTTCAGAGACATCTCTTCCCTCGGCAAGACGCTCACCGACAAAGACATGCTGCTTCTCGCCTCCATCACCATCCTGAGCGGTGCATTCCCCGAGGCCTATGCCATCTACGACAGCTCGAAGGTGTATGCCAACCTCTTCACCTTCCTTGTAGCCAATGCCGCAAGCGGAAAAGGCAGAACCACATCATGCCTCAAGCTGGTAAGCCTCATCGAGCAGGAGGTTAGGGAAGCCAACAAGCAGAAGATGGATGATTATCAGCAGGAACTTGCCGACATCAGATCCATGGGCAGGAAGGCTTCGGGCATGCCGCTGCCTAAGGAGCCCCCCTATCGCTCGCTGATAATTCCTGCCAACTGCTCTTCTACAGCCATCTATCAGGCGCTGCACGACAACCACGACCAGGGCATCACCTTCGAGACCGAGGCCGATTCACTTGCCAACACGCTGAAGAGCGACTACGGCAACTTCTCGGATGGTCTGCGAAAGGGTTTCCATCACGAGGATATCACCTATCGACGAAGAAAGGAGAATGAGCATGTAGAGATTCACAACCCGAAATGGACGGTGTATCTGACGGGTACGCCAGGTCAGGTTACCAATCTGATTCCATCGGCAGAGAACGGTCTCTTCTCCCGCTTTCTCTTCATGAAAGTGGATATTCCAGCCAAATGGCACAACGTGTTCTCCAAGTCAAACCGAACCATCGACGAGGAGATGGAAGCCATCGGCAAGCGGGTGTATGACATTCATCTGATTCTGAAGAAGAAGCAAGGTGGCATCGAGTTCAAGTTGACGGAAGAGCAGGAAGACAAGTTCAACGATTTCTTCAACAAGCTGGTAGAAGAATACAAGGATATGCTGGGCAGAGACTTCGTAGCCAACATCTACCGAATGGGATTGAGCGCCTATCGCATCGCCATGATTCTGAGCATCACCCGCCTGGAAGATACCACCTCTCTGCCAGAGTGCATCATCTGCAAGAACGAAGACCTGGAGTGCGCTCTGATCATTGCCGATACGCTGATGCAGCATGCGGCACGCATCTTCTCTACCCTGCTGCCTAGCAAGGAGGGAGGCGATGTGATGGGCATCAAACTCAGCCCAAAGAGCGAGAAACTCTTTGCTGCCCTGCCTGACAGCTTCAACCGCCAGATGGTACTGGCCGCTGCACAGAAACTGGGTATTGCCAAGAGAACGGCAGAGAAGTATGTGGGCGAATACGTGAGCAGATACAACCTCTGCAAGAGAGTGGACAACGGCAAGTATAAGAAGGTGGATTTGGCTGGAAATCAGTAGGATTCTACACCGCGTTAAAGCTTTAAGCAAAGGCAACTACGCAAACAGACGCAACGCTGCGCAACGTACTACTGATGCTTGTAAACAAGCAAAAAAAGTAGTATCTTTGCAATGTGGTTAGGAAACGAGGGCTACGGAAGACTTCAATCGACGAGTAGCGATCGGACTTTGAGAAAGACCTGCTCCGTACCCTCTCCGTACCTGCTCCGTACCAACTCCGAGAAACGCTGTTTTTAGGGGTTTTAAAAGAAGGGAGAAGGGAGCCACGAATTGTACCCTGCAGAAAGAAGGGGTGCAAAGAATAGTGTTCATTGACTTTTTTATTTATGTTTAACCCATTAAAGAAAGAAAGGAAAAGATTATGGGAAAGATTAGACAAGGTATTCTTGGCGGTTTCAACGGAACCGTAGGAACAGTGGTAGGTGGCAGCTGGAAAGGCACAGCTTATATGCGTGGCAAGGCTCAGAGTATCAAGAACCCTCGCACCGAGAAGCAGATGGCTCAGCGCATGAAGTTTGGCTTGGCGCAGAAGTTTGTAAAGGTGATGACGGCTTACCTGCAGGCAGGTTACCGCAACTACACCCAGCATCAGACTGCCACCAACGCAGCCATGAGCCACACCGTACGCAACTGCATGGTGGGCAAATATCCATCCTTCGGTATCGACCCTAGCAAGGTGCTGGTAAGCAGCGGTTCTCTGATGCCTGGCAGATTCTGCTCTGTAAAGGTAGCGAACAACATAGCCACCTTTGCCTGGGAAGACAATTCTGACGAAAGTCATGCCAGCATGGATGATTTTGCGATGCCGCTCATCTACAACTTCACGAAGCGCGAAGCCATCTTCACTACAGAGGATGCCAGCCGAGTGGATTGCAAGGCTACCCTGAAATTACCTACAGACTGGGATGGAGACATGCTTTCCTGCTACATTGCTTTTGCATCTGTGCAGAACAACAGCGTAAGCAACTCTGTATATGTAGGCGATGTGAAGCCCGACGGTTCGGTAGTGGCAGGTGCCAATGGCATTCTTTACAATGATGGCATCATCGACAAGACACCAAACACAAACACCGGGGAGGATGACAACAAAGATAACACCAACCAGGGCGGAGGTACCAGCCAGGGTGGTGATTCCAGCCAGGGAGGTGATTCCAGCCAGGGTGGCAACACCAGTCAGGGTGGCGGTTCTACCGATGGCGACGGTAACGGCGACAACGTAAATTTCTAAAAACAACGGAGATTTCTAAAAACAACGGAGATCTCTAAAATCATCAAGGTGTGCCAGATTACAAGGAAGTGAATCTGGCGCACCTTCTTTTTTTTATCTTTTTCTCCTTAAAAGTGGTCTTTTTGGAAAAACCTCATTCGTTATTCAAGTTTTTTTCGTACCTTTGCACGCGAAATCAATAGACTGGAATATCAAACTGGCTAGAATATCAGATAGGCTAGAATATCAGATAGGCTAGAATATCAGATAGGCTAGAATATCAGATAGACTAGAATATGAATATGTATTTAAAATAAGGTATAAGATATGAAATCTCACATTAAAATGTATCTACTTGTCTGTATCGCCGCCCTGCTCCTTACGGGCTGCGATACCGTATTCGATGTTCACCCTTACGATGTTCGCGTAAAGGGCGAAACCAATCTGAATGCCAAGAACATACAGAAGATAGAGCAGACGGTGAAGAGCAAGGATACCATCCGGTTTGCCGTGATCAGCGACAGCCATCAGTGGTACGACGACCTCGTGGATGCCGTAAATGATATCAACAGACGCAAGGACAGCATCGACTTCGTAATCCACTGCGGCGACATCTCCGACTTCGGCGCTACCCGCGAAATGAAGTGGACACGAGAAAGAATGCTGAAACTCAAGATGCCTTCGGTAGTGCTGCTGGGCAACCACGACTGTCTGGGCACGGGCAACCAGACCTACGAGGCCATCTACGGCAATCCCGACTTCAGCTTCATCGCCGGAAAGGTAAAGTTTGTTTGCCTCAACACCAATGCCATCGAGTATGACTACTCCCGTTCGGTGCCTAACTTCGACTTCATGGAGGCGGAACGCTCTGCCGATTCGCTCGACTTCGACCGCACCGTGGTGTGCATGCATGCACCTCCCTACTCCGAGCAGTTTAACAACAACGTAGCGAAGGTATTCAATTATTACATCCACGATTTTCCTCGCCTGTTGTTCTGCCTGGACGGTCACGGTCATCATACCAAGACGGAAGACCTTTACAACAACGGCACCCTGTTCTATATGGCAAGCAGCGTACACTTCCGTCAATATTACATTTTCACCATCACACCAAAGGATTATCATGTTGAAGTCATCGATTTTTAAGTTCAGTATATGGGCGCTCCTCCTGCTATCGGCAAGCACTACGGCAAGCGCCGGCGAGGAGGGGTTAGGAAAGGAGAATTTAGGAAAGGAGAGTTCAGAAGAAGATTCACTCACCCGATACGACAGGCGCATCCTCCGCTATCGCAAACACTGGGATGTGCTGATGCCTACGCAGAGCGTGATACAGACCTGCGGCAACATGGGTATCATCTCGCTGGGTATCGGATGGGACTACGGCAAGCGAAGCCAGTGGGAGACGCATCTGCTCTTCGGCATCGTTCCGAAATATGATTCGGATGAAGTAAAAATGACGATCACGCTGAAGGAGAACTTCATTCCCTGGCGAAAGGACTGGGGAAAGGGATGGCAGTTTGAACCCCTGGAGTGCACGCTGTACCTGAACACGGTATTGGGTCACGATTTCTGGACAAAGCAGCCTACCAAGTACGAGAGCGGATATTATCCCTTCTCTACCCGAATCCGCCCGAATCTGGGATTTGGCGAACGGTTTACGTATCAGATTCCGAACAACAGGCGCAAGCGCGTGAAGAGCCTCACGCTCTTCTATGAGTTGAGTACGAATGATATCTATTTCATGCGATTCTACCGCAACGGCAATGCCGGTTTCTGGGATGTCTTCGGACTGTCGTTTGGCGCAAAAATGCAGATACTCTAAGTTATCTTAAAAGAAAAAAAGATGGAAACAGAAGAGATTATTCATAAGCTGGAGGCGAAGGGCATCAAGCCCACCCCCAACCGCATACTGGTAATGAAGACTCTGGTGAATGAGCAGAATCCACTGAGTCTGAAGGATTTGGAGCAGAAGATGGTATCGATGGATAAGTCGAGCATCTTCCGCACGCTGACACTCTTTCTGGAGCATGATGCCGTTCATGCCTTCGAGGATGGAAGGGGTATATTGAACTACGAACTGTGTGAGGAGGAAGGAGAGTGTGATCATCATGATGGTCATATTCATTTCTACTGCGAATCATGCCACCGTTCGTTCTGCATGGAGGATATCCATATTCCGAGCTTCGAATTGCCGGAGTTCGTCGAGGCAGAAAAGGCCATCAAGGATCGTATCCAAAAATTGATGAACGTCAAGGGTAAAGAAACCGTAGACACTATCCACCGCAAACTAGGTCATATCATGTGGGAACATATCGGTATGGCACGCGACGCAAAAGGTTTGCAAGAAGCTATCCAGATGCTGAAAGACTTGAAGAAAGAGTTCTGGAGCAACGTATTCATCCCAGGCAACGCAGACAACTTGAATACCGAGTTAGAGAAAGCATTACGTGTAGCTGACTTTATCGAGATCGGTACATTGATGGCACACGATGCTTTGGACCGCGCTGAGTCTTGTGGTGGTCACTTCCGTACGGAGCACCAGACAGAAGAAGGTGAGGCCTTGCGTCATGACGATAAGTTCATGTACGTATCTTGCTGGGAGTACCAAGGCGAGGACAAAGATCCTGTCATGTTGAAAGAGGATTTGAACTATGAGTTCGTTGTTCCTCAAACACGTAACTACAAGAAGTAATAATCATCAATCTCAGAAAAAATTAGAATCATGGATAAAGATATAAGTGTAACACTTAAGGTTTGGCGTCAGAGAGGTCCGAAGGAGAAAGGACAGTTCGAGACATACAAAATTGAGAAGATCAATCAGAGTGTCTCTTTCTTGGAAATGTTGGATATCTTGAACGAGCAGTTGGTCAACGAGGGTAAGGAACCGATCGTATTCGATCACGACTGCCGCGAGGGTATCTGTGGCATGTGTTCATTGTATGTAAACGGACACCCGCACGGACCGGCAACTGGAGCTACGACTTGCCAGTTATATATGCGTCGTTTCCACGATGGAGAGACGATCACGATCGAACCGTGGCGTTCCGCAGGTTTCCCTGTTATCCGCGACTTGATGGTAGACCGCTACGCTTACGACAAAATCATCCAAGCGGGTGGTTTCACATCTGTCAACACAGGTGGTGTACCCGACGCTAATGCGATACCTATCCCAAAGAAGGACGCAGAATTAGCCATGGACGCTGCCGCTTGTATCGGTTGTGGCGCTTGTGCTGCCGCTTGTAAGAATGGTTCCGCTATGTTATTCGTATCCGCTAAGGTTAGCCAGCTGGCTTTGTTGCCTCAAGGTAAAGTCGAGGCTGCTCGCCGTGCCAAAGCTATGGTCGCTAAAATGGATGAGCTTGGCTTCGGTAACTGTACGAACACACGTGCTTGCGAGATGGAATGTCCGAAGAATATCTCCGTTAGCAACATCGCTCGTTTGAACCGCGAGTTCATTTGCGCTAAATTACAAGACTAATATTTGATTAGTATATCATGGAAAAGGCGTCTTTCTCTAAAAGAAAGGCGCCTTTTTGTTTTTGTTATATGTCGTAAAACATAATTTAGCATTATAACCCTTGACAGGAATTGAAAAGTCCGTATATTTGCATCGTGGTTTTTTCATAATAGTATTAGATTTAAGGTTAACAAAGTTTGGTTAGGGCTTGTCGTGAGACAGGCTTTAATTGTTT
>ENA-UERC01000682-UERC01000682.1-human-gut-metagenome-genome-assembly--contig:-NODE-682-length-23796-cov-18.697753_pt1 | contig 23796 bp, 26 predicted proteins | sample MGYA00242955_ERZ507955 | MGnify/ENA primary metagenome ERZ507955 (study PRJEB26167, sample SAMN06115394) | human gut metagenome | host: Homo sapiens | place: China:Hubei | collected 2016-04-27... | reverse complement strand
TGGAATTTTAGTGGTTACGGGAATAGTCCCGCCCAAAGGTAGCGACTAAATATGCTATATTTGGACGGGCGGCAAGGGCTGTCCGAATTTGTCCTGCGGTGTCCCGATTTGTCCGGGTGGGATGAAATTCCGCAACCATTGGTTGCAGAATTGAAAAGGGCATAAAAAAAGAGAGTGAATGATTTCACTCTCTTTCGATGAACCCTTTGTGAACCCTTTGGTCGTTTTTTGAAATAGCTAAAACTCAAGTAATTTGCATATTTTGCAAAAGAAAATCATTCGAGTATGAACCATATGTGAACCCTTTAATGGATTAGCGGGGAACACTGTTTAAGCGTCATCGCGCTTCGTTAGTAATCTGTTATTGCACTCGTTTCAAATCCCCGATAGATTGGAGTGACATTTCTATGTAGGGAATAGTTTTTAGAATATGGATGTTATCTATTGCTTCTTTACCACCCAATGCCAATGCCGATACAAGACATGGAGATTATAGAATAAAAATAATTCATCTTTCTTATTATCAGTCATTTGAATATTTTCTGTTTTTCTCTATTTTTGCCATTTTCTGTTATTCAGTACACTTTGAAATATCATTTTCTTTTGTACCTTTGCATCCGCAGAAAACAAAAGAAAATCAACTATTTAGTGTAATTACCCGGTTACGGCACCTAAATCGAGATAAAACCTCTAAACAATGGCAATGTTAGAAAATAAAACGAAAGAAAACCCCAAGCTGGAGCAAAATAAGCTCTCGGACGGTAGAATAAGCCTTTACTTAGAGTATTATTTCCTCCTCAAATTATTAAAAGTAATACTGTCAAAAAGAAATACCTTTTATTCTTACTCTTTTCGCCAGTACTTATATCTTGCAGTCAACAGAAAAAAGTTTAGTACGGTTTGGATATATAGACAAAAAACAGACTAAACTCCAAACATGGAAATTCAGATATTTTTTATACATTTCTCTTATATACAAATGATAGCCGAATTCAATTCATATATGAGTAACATAGACATAGACTTCTTCAAGGAGTTGTGTCTGAAACATGGAGAGTTACGACATTATAAAAAGAATGAGTTTATTCTCCATGAAGGTGATGCCTGTTCTTTCTTCGGGTTTATCTTATCAGGCGTAGTCAAATACAGTTGCACCAACCGGACAGAAAACAAGCCGTATAATGTCGGTTTTTCCTTTCCAAATGAATTTATAGCCGATTATCCCACTTGCTTATATGGCATGAAATCAGAATTGAATATACAGGCGATAATCCCGTGCGAGATTTACATCTGTTCTTCTACATTCTTACAGCAAAAATTCAAGGAAAATAATGAAAACCAACGGATAGCCCGTATCGCAGCCGAACAGATGTTTTTCCAATCATATTCACGTTATTTGGATTTATTCAGATTCACACCGGAAGAGCGTTACCTCCAACTTTTAAAAAAATGCCCTGCAATCCTTCAAATGGTATCACTAAAAGAAATAGCATCCTACCTTAAAATTACACCCATACACATGAGCCGAATCAGACGCAAGCAAAGTTTTGACAACAAAAAATAAACATAGGTTTAGAAATTTACATTCATAACAATATTCCAAGAGTATCTTAATCTGCCAAAGAATTCTTCTTTTTATCTTTGTCTTATCTTTGGTTGGTTCAACGAAGAGACAAAATAAAGATTGAATGAGTTAAACAAGAGATTAAAAAAAAGAATATGAAAACAAAAGAAATTCTTGGAATACTTATGCTATTCCTCTGTACATTCAGCTTTATAAGCTGCGACGATGATAATGAACAGACAAATGAATTAACCCCCGAAGCACTTTATCAGACTTCATGGCGTGGAACAGGGCATTGTGAGGCTTGGACAGTACAAAATATGGGGGTCGGTATGCAATTTGTAGATACTCGGAAAGGGAAAGTAAATTGGGAAGGTTACGATGAAATTGATATTACTTATACAATAGAAGGGAAATATATCACATTTAATAGCAATGCTTTATATTTGGGTGGAGCCCCTTGGATTATCAAAAGCTATACCCAAAAACATATAACCATTATACAGAATGAAATTAGTCCAGATAAAGAGAAAGTAGCTACAATTGAATTAGAGAAAATAGATTAAACTGAATCATGGGAACATTAAGTTGCATAAATGTATGCTACAACAGAACAATGAGAACCGTGAGATTTGCAAATTGAGCAAAGAAAGTCATAAATACCTTGTAAATAAAGGAAAAAATGCAGATTCATCTAATATTCCTTTATGTGCTATTATCGGGCTGGTCTATGGGCTGAAACACAAGGAAAAGAGATTCACCTTGTTCTTTTGTATAGGATTGGTTATTGGGTTAGGATGAGCAATTTATATGCTACTGCTAATAAGGTCAATGTAAATCAAAGGAATATGAAACTGAAATATATATTGAATGCTATACTATTTGTTTTGGCATTATCTTTTTTGTCTATGTGTATATTTAAGACTACAGAGTTAAGTTTAAAATGTATGCAATTTGCTGTATCTATCTCTTGTATAGGAGCAATGTTTTCTACAAAAAGATATAGATACATATTTGCATCTATTGCTTTAATCATTATAGGAATATCTTTTTCACTTTAAATGTCCATAATAACGATAATGATTTGATTATTGAATGGTATAATAATAGTCCAGTCTACAGATAGCGACTAAAAACGGGGGCAAGGGATGCCCGAATTTGTCCTGCGGAGCTTGAAATTATCCGGGTGCGGTAAATCTCCAACTGTTGGTTGGAGATTTAAAACGGGTACAGACCGAAGTTAATCGCTTGCTTTAAACGAGCCATTTGTGAGCCATTTGTATATATTGTTTTCGGCTTATAATCAACAGTTTTACAAAAATCGCATTATACTTGTGAGCCATTTGTGAAGCGTTTATGAAGCGTATGGCAAGCCTTTGATTGAGTTTCCGTTATTCTCCTATTATCAGGTGACACGACAAAAAGAAAACATCTTCGGCAAAATCTTTGTTATGTTTTTGCAGGTGATTACATAATATACTATCTTTGCATATAGAAACAAAGGACATAAATATGGCTTCATTCAGAAAAGAGATACTTGGGCAGATTGAACGGATAGATACCGGGCGTATATTCACGTTCCGGGATTTATCGTTTGAAACGGAAAAGACCGCCAATGTTGCGGTGCTACTTTCCGAACAGAGCCGCAAAGGGGTACTGGTACGGGTTGAAAAGGGGGCGTACTACCGTCCCAAGAAATCAGTGCTGGGGCTGGGAAAGCTGCCTGTCTATCAGGATGAACAGTTCCGCTACCTGACTGAAAAACTGAACGGCTATATCACGGGGGCTTACATCTATAACAAAATGGGGCTGACCGAACAGGTAGCCACAACCATAACGATAGCCACTCCTAACCCGGTTCGCCGTTTCCGTTTCAAGAACTTGGATATAGAGTGCGTGAAAGCCTACTGCATGGTCTATCCGGATGAAAGCCTTGTCCCGTACTTGCGGCTGCTCGATGCGATAAAGGACATGAAGCGCATACCCGGAACAACCGGGCAGGACATCTACAACCGGGTCAAAAGCCAATATTTCAACGGGTACAGCCTGCCGGAACTGGAAAAAATCGTATCTTTGGCGAAAAGTTACCCGCCACGTGTCAGAAAGGTGGTGGCGGATATACTGGGCGACATCAGACAAACCGTATTGCAAACGGAAATGGCAAAGACCATTCTTCCCACGACACGGTTCAACTTGGATTATAAAACAGCATAGGACAGAAATATGAATTTACATTCGGACAAGGAAGCGTTCAAGGAAATCATCGCACTGGCGGCTGACCATTTCGGCTACGAGCAGTCGCACGTGGAAAAGGATTACTGGGTATCGAAGATACTGCGGGATATTTCCATGTCCGAATATGCGGATAAGACCTACTTCAAAGGCGGAACTTCACTTTCCAAAGCCTACGGGCTGATAGAACGTTTCTCGGAAGATTTGGACTTGTTCGTGTTCACGGGTGATAAAGGTGCGTCCAAGCAGGCAGAAAAGACATTGAACAAGAAACTTTCCAAATACATAGCCGAACTCAATAGTGACATATACAAGGAAGATTTGTCGGAAACGGGCGGTAATTACCGTAAACTGTATTTCTCGTATGACAATGTATTTCAAGGCGTGGGACTGAAAGAACATTTGGAAGTAGAGATAAAATCCTGTGACCTGCCGGACAAAAAACTGATGTTCTACCCGGCGGACAAGCGGGTTATCAAACCGATTGTGACCGCCTTTCTTGAAAGCATCGGGCAAGAGGAACTGATAAGCACCTACGGGCTGGAAAGTTTTGAAACGCAGTGTATCAACCCCCGAAAGACTATCTGCGACAAGGTTTCAAGGCTGGTAAAGCTGTCTTACAATGAGGATGCAGCCGCACTGTTGGCAAAGCATATCCGTGACGTTTACGACTTGTCGGCACTCTACCACAATCAGGAATATAACGATTACCTACATTCGGAAGATTTCTTGGATGCCATGTACCGGGTGACGATAGAGGACGGAGTAAATAAAAACTCCCGTTCGCACTTGTCGCTGGCTGATGCACCGATATTCAAGGATGCCGAAGCGGTCATGGCGTTACCCGAAGTGGCTACGGCGTACACTACCGATTTGAAGAAACTGACCTTTGACAAAAGCAATATGCCGCCGATAGGCAAGGCTGTGGAAACATTGAAGAACCTGCACGAAATATTAGTGCGTTTTGAAGCCTACCGCACAAAAAAACAGAATGAAGAACAACCGTAAAGCTACATCGGCTGTTCTTCACTCCATACATTATATTATATACAGCTATTCTTCCTCTTTTATCAAATGGCATAGCTCCGGGTCGTTCTTAATCCGGGTTATCTCGTCCTCGACAATCTGCCGGACTTCCTGCCGGATGCGGTCATAGTTGGCTTGTATCTCCTCCTGCATCCGGTCGTTGCCGTCCTTGTCGGTGAAGTCGATTATCTGCGGCAGCTTCACGTAACGGGCGGTTTCCCGCTTCACCTTTTCATTGTCCACCACGATTTCGCAGTGGAAAATCTTCTGCTCTATCCGTTCATCGAAGTTGTCCGCCACAGCACCCACGAACATGCCTTGCGTGAGGTTGGATATTTTACTGGCGGGTATCAGGCTGTCCATTTGGGTACTTATAGAGGTGGACTTCTCCCGCTGGTTGATTGTCATGCTCTGCCGTTTCTGCAACACCTTTCCGAAACGCTCGGAAAGGATTTTTGCCGTTTCACCGACTACCTGACCGCTAAACACGTTGCCCACAGTATTTTGTATCACCCGGCTTTCCTTGTCCCCGTAGTCACGGGTAAGCTGGCTGTAATCCTGAAAGCCCAGCAGAACCGCCACCTTGTTGCTTCGGGCAGTAGCAATCAGGTTGTCAAGCCCACGAAAATAAATCGTTGGCAACTCGTCTATTATCACCGAACTTTTAAGCTGACCTTTCTTGTTTATCAGCTTCACGATACGGGAATTATATAAGCCCAGTGCTGCCGAGTAGATATTTTGGCGGTCGGGATTGTTGCCGACAACCAGTATTTTAGGCTCTTTCGGGTTGTTGATGTCGAGTGAAAAATCATCACCCGTCATTACCCAGTAAAGTGCCGGGCTTATCATCCTTGAAAGCGGGATTTTCGCACTGGCAATCTGCCCCTGCAACTGTTCAACTGCCGAACTTTCCCAAGCATCCACGAACGGGGAAAGATAGTTTTCCAGTTCGGGATAACTGCGTAAAATCGTGAAAACATCAGCGTATTTCTTATTTAGCAGTTCAATGGCATGGGGGAACGTGCAATACTTACCGCCTTGATAGATACGGAGATACCAAATTATAGCCGCCAAAAGAATAATCGGGCTTTCCACGAAGAAGTCGCCCTGCTTGCTTATCCAACTTCGATTGAGGTTAAGCATTATCGTGTAGCTTGCTTCGTAGGCATCCGCAATGTCCGACATGAAGCTGGCATTTATCGGGTTGCATCGGTGGCTCTTGCGTGGGTCGTCAAAATTGATAACGTAAAATTTCGGCTTAACCTTGTAGCCGTCCAAGTGGTTAAGTAAATGATTGTAAGCGATTTCCGAAAGGTCAGGAAACTTATAATCATACAGGTAGAGCGCAAAACCTTTCTCGATTTGCTGTTTTATGTAATTATTTACTACTGCGTATGACTTCCCGCTGCCCGGCGTTCCTAACACGATGCTCGCACGAAAAACGTTTACAACGTTAATATAGCCATTGTTCCACTTCTTCTTATAGTAGAACCGGGTAGGCAGATTTACCGAATACTCGTTCTCGATAAGCCTTGTTTCCTGCTGGAAACTTTCGTTCTCGGTATTAAAGACATCATCCATGAGGTTGTTTTTCAACAACCGGGACATCCACGTACCCGCCATGAGCATACAGATATAGCCCACCGAAAGCGTGGCGATATAAAACACGGCATCCGCCGTATGTGGCAGCGGAAGTTCCAGCAGCCACCAGTTCAGGAAAAACAACACGACACCCGCCGCAAGGCTGCAATGTATCTTCGTCCACGTTATCTTTTCCTCTTTCACGCCCTTAGTGCCGATGCACGACAGGGCGAGGAACACCACCGCAAAAAGTTTTGTCCAAAGAACGGACGAGAACAGCCCGGTGGTGCGCTGGAAGTTCCACAGTATCTTGTCTATCACTTCAAAGGTCACTCCCCATTCTTTCAGGGTGGAGTAACAGAACCAGTACACGTTTATTCCCACGAATAGAATACTGACAGCCCGCATAAAGTCCATGACCCTTGCAAGCCCTCTCAAATCATCCTCTTGCTGCATAATTGTATGTTTTTAAGTTAGTCGATGTGCCTTGTGCGCTTCTTTTTCTTCTTTCTCTTTTGGCGGGCGGTGTCCTGCGGCTCGTCACCGCCTGATGCACCGCCGCCCAGCAAACCGCCGAAAGCACCCAGCACGGAAGCCACGCCCGAAACGATGTCGGCTTTCGGCGTGAAGCCCTGCTGTTCCTGATGCGTGGGCTGGTCTTGCTGCGGTGCTGCCACTTCGGGCTGGTGTATCTTTCCGGTTTCGCCCGAAAAACGTTCGTTGAACACGTTCGCCGAATACTCCTTGCCCAAGCGTGAACCGTTCCGCACCACCCGGCTGTCATGGTCGATGAACGTAACGCCATAGATGCGCCCGCTGTCGTTCTGACGGAATACCACGTCAATGCCCCGCTTCCTTAGCTGCTGTTCCAGTTCCTTGCGGCTGTGGGCGGTCTGCATGGCATTGGCTACAATCTTCCGGGTGCGTTCTTTCAATTTCCCGTTCTTGATTGCTTCGCCCGATTTCTCCATTCTGCGCTGCACCGCTTCATAACCTACCGACTTGCCGATGCGGGAAGCCTTTACCGGGTTGCCTGTCTTTTCGCCCTTGTCGTTCATGGCGGAATAGACAATGCCCTGATAGGGCTTGCCGTTTATCTCGCCTTTGACTTCCTCGGCGCACACGTTGTAAGCGGCAAGCAAAGCCTTATATTCCCCGAACGACTGGAAGCGGTAGCCGTAACAAGCCGCTTTCACGGTGTTGCCGATTTGGTGCTTCACGTCCCCGGCGGCATAGTCCACCTTTTTAAGTTCCGGACGTTCGGCACGTTCCTTTCGCTCTGCCGGGTGCAGCCCGTATTTCTTTTCCAGTTCACGGGTGATTTGCTTGCTGCGCCGATGCTCGAACCTGTCATTCAGCGGTCTGCCGTTCTCGTCCACCCGCAACCCCACGATGTGGATATGGTGGCGGTCGATGTCGGTATGCTTGTACACCAAATAAGGCTGGTCGCCATAGCCCAACTTCCGCATATACTCCCGTGCGATGTCGGAAAGCTGCTGGTCGGTCAGCACGTCTTCCGGGTGCGGGTTTATGGAAATATGAAGTATCGGCTTCTTGGTGGAAAGCTGGACGGGCATCTGCATTTCAAAGCTGCGCATACACTCGCCGATAGAGAAATTCCCGTCCTCGCTCAACAGCATTTTGTTGGAAAAAAGCACCTTTGCTTCCTCGCTGTCCACCTTGTTTTGGTTGTACGCCAGTGCGCCGAACATATTGCCGCCAGTGCTTATTTTGGCAACCATAGTTCCTTGCACTCGTTTGTCAGGTCGATAACCTGACGGTTTAACATAGATAATTCAGTGGTCGCCTTTTCCAGTTTATAGAGAAAAGCCAGTGCCTTTTTCTCCGAAAAATTGCTATGCAACGCCTTTACAACTTGGTTATAATTGACCGCCACGGCTCTGAACTGGGCGTAAAATTCGGTCAGCCGGGCGCAATACTCGACCGCCGACTTATCCACTTTCACCACCCGGAACGGCTCGCCGAATAGTCGGGCAGCGATGAACCGGGACTTGCTCGTGACGCCCGACTGCTCCCACTGCGAGAGGAAACGGGCGTTCTCCCGGTCGTTCAGGTAAAGGACATGGCGATGCTTCGCCGGGTCTGCGAGGGCGGGGCGACCGCCCTTGTTGGTTCTTCTTGTTTCCATGCTTCTTTGGATTAAAAAATTACGACTTCGGAGTGATTTTTACCCCCGCAAGGGGCAAGGCGTTTTCAGGCACGGAAAACGGTTTTGTATGCTACAAAACACACCTTGCTATTTTCTGACGAAAATCGAAATCCGTCACGGACGGATTGGGGTTAGCGTGGAACGGTAAGCCCAGCCATTCACCAGCCCTGTTTTACACCTGCGCCCCCTGCGGTTCGTTACTCCGCTGCAAAGTAACGGTGATTTATAATGCTGTAAAATAGGTGGTTGGTGGACAAAACGGGACAGCGCAGGACAAATCGGGACAAGGTTTTCAGGGGACGTTTTTTCTCCCTTTTTTTGCATCGGATTTCAATATTGAAAGCAAGATTGAAAGAAATATTCCAATCAGGAAAGAATGATTGAAAGCAGGATTTCAATAAAACATGATTGCAGGATTTCAATATTTCAAGAAAGAATGAAAGCAGGAAAACAAGATTGAAATAAAACAGTCTTTCAATATTTCAAGATTGCAATATGGAAAGAATGATTGAAAGCAATAAACAAATCTATCAACCAATAATGAACGGAAGCAATATGGAAAACGAGAAAACACCCCTTTATGTCGCCTTTTCCACACAAAAGGGCGGGGTCGGCAAAACCACCTGTACCGTGCTGGCGGCGAGTTACCTATACTACCTCAAAGGCTACAATGTGGCGGTGGTCGATTGCGACTACCCCCAGCACTCCATTGCCGGGATGCGCAAGCGGGATGCCGAGCAGGTCGGGGCGGATGAAGATTACAAGCGCATGGCGTATGAACAGTTCACCCGGCTGGGGAAGAAAGCCTACCCGGTACTGTGCAGTTCGCCCGAAAAGGCGATTGCAACGGCTGACGGATATATAGCCGCCGGACACGTGCCGGATATAGTGTTTTTCGACCTGCCCGGCACGGTGAACAGCGAGGGCGTGATAAACTCCCTTGCGGGCATGGACTACATTTTCACCCCCATTTCAGCCGACAAGGTGGTGCTGGAAAGCAGCCTGTCGTTCGCAATGGCTATCCAAAAGCTATTAGTGAAGAATGAAGCCTGCCGACTTGCAGGGCTGTACCTCTTTTGGAACATGGTGGACGGTAGGGAGAAAACAGACCTTTACACCGCCTACGACAAGACCATTAAGGAACTGGAACTGCCGCTGATGAAAACCTTTATCCCCGATACCAAACGCTACAAAAAGGAACTGGTGGCGGATAAAAAGGCGGTGTTCCGCTCCACGCTCTTTCCCGCCAGCCGCCCGTTGGTAAGGGGGAGCAACTTGGAAGAACTGATAACCGAAATAGTGTACTACATCAAATTAAAATGATATGGCAAAGCAAAGCGGCGGGATGCCGAAGATAGACGAGGATTTTATGCGGGAACTTATCTCGCAGGGTGTACCCGCCAAGCGGGAGAGCCAGCCGGATGATGAACCGCAGCCCGGCAGCGAAACGGAAACCGCCCACGAGGGACGGCAGGCTGAAACAGTGCAAGTAGAGAAACCGACACCCCGCAAGCGCAAGGGCGGTTCGGGCGACTACCGGGAAACCTACTTTCAGAAAGTGGAACTGGCAGACCGACAGCCCTTGTACGTGAGCCGAACCACGCATGAGAAGCTGATGCGTATCGTGACGGTGATAGGCGGGCGAAAGGTGACGGTAAGCAGCTACGTGGAAAACATTCTGCTGCGCCACTTCGAGCAGTACCAAGACGAGATAAACACCCTGTACGAAAGCCACTTCCAAAAGCCTGTCTGACTATGGTAATCTATTGCATACTTACCGGGCTTTTGGTGTACTACATCGCCCTGTGGCTGTGGTATCGCTACACGGACAGCCGGACATCACCGGGCAAAACGGATGATGCGCCGCTTCCACGAAACGGGGTTTCAGGCTACACGCTGATAGGTGAAAGCCGATACAAGAGCGGACAATTTCAGACAGCGCAGGACAAATCGGGACACCTCCCGCAAGCGGCTGAAAATGACACTATTTTTGCGCCGCAGGCTGACGGACTGCCGGAAGAAACGCCCGGTTACGAGAATGACGAACCCGACTACGAGGACGAGGAAATAGCCGGGTACATGGACGGTGACGATGATACCGGGCGGGCTACGGGCGTGAGCTTTGACGAACTGGGCGAAGCGGTACGCACGGCGAACGCCGACAACCCCACCGAAACGGAACAGCGGCAAGCCGCCGGGACACTGGCAAGGATTGAGGGGACGAACCTCTACGATGCGGTGGTGGAGAACATCAACGGCGGGCTGGCAAAGGTGGCGGAACTGCTGGGACGCAACGAAGCGGAACTGGCTGCGGCTGCTGTCCCTGCCGAAGCTGGCAATAAAAGCAAGGAACACGAAGCGTTCGACATGAACGATTTCCTATAATATAATAATGTATAAGCCTGACAGCATGAAACAGCGTGATTACGGTTGATTGGCAACCTGAAAACCAAACAGACAAACGGGACTATCCCCGACCACTAAAATTTCAAATTATTCACCAGCCGGGAAAGGCGGACTATCCACCCGCCGCCCGGCATTAAAAACAAATCACAATGAGAAAGAAAATCTTCTTGTCGGCGGCTATACTTGCCGCCGTGGTAAGTGCCTACGCACAAGGAAACGGGCAGGCGGGCATCACCGAAGCCACGAACCTAATCACCGGGTATTTCGACCCCGGAACAAAACTGGTGTACGCAATCGGGGCGGTCTGCGGCTTGATTGGCGGGGTAAAAGTATATAACAAGTTTTCAAGCGGCGACCCCGATACCTCAAAGACTGCCGCCAGTTGGTTCGGGGCGTGCATCTTCCTGATTGTCGCCGCCACCATCTTACGCTCATTCTTCCTGTAATATGGCGGAATTCAATGTCAACAAGGGGATTGGGCGCAGCCCGGAGTTCAAGGGACTCAAGAGCCAGTACCTGTTCATCTTTGCGGGAGGATTGCTCGCGTTGTTCGTAATCTTCGTCGTCATGTACATGGCAGGTATCGACCAGTGGGTCTGCATCGGTTTCGGGGTCGTTTCCGCATCGGTGCTGGTCTGGGTCACTTTCAGGATGAATTCGAAATACGGTGAATGGGGCCTTATGAAACTCCATGCGCTGCGCAGCCATCCCCGCTACATCATCAGCCGGAGAAAGTTCCTCCGGTTGTTTTCTCCAACCATTAAAAACAGAAAAGCATGAAAAACGTAATGAAAACAGCCACGCTGGAAAGCAAGTTCCCACTGTTGGCCGTGGAGAACGGCTGCATCATCAGCAAGGATGCGGACATCACCGTAGCATACCGGGTGGAACTGCCGGAACTGTTCACGCTGACACGTGCCGAGTACGAGTCCATGCACTCCACCTGGGCAAAAGCGGTAAAGGTCTTGCCGAACTACAGCATCGTACACAAGCAGGACTTCTTCATCGAAGAGGGATATAAACCGGATATCTGCAAGGAAGACCTGAGCTTTCTGAGCCGCAGTTTCGAACGCCATTTCAACGAGCGGCCGTATTTGCAGCATACCTGTTACCTGTTCCTTACGAAAACCACGAAGGAGCACAGCCGGACAACCAGCAGTTTCAATGCACTTACAAGGGGATTCATTATCCCCAAGGAAATGCAGGACAAGGAAACCGTCACCCGGTTCATGGAGTGTTGCGGACAATTCGAACGCATCGTGAACGACAGCGGCCTGCTACGTATCATCCGCCTGACGGATGAGGAAATCATCGGGAGCAAAAATTCCGCCGGCATCATCGAGAAGTATTTTTCCATGTCGCAGGAAGATGCTACCTGCTTGCAGGATCTGTCACTCGGTGCCGGGGAAATGAAGGTGGGCGACAACTACCTGTGCCTTCATACGCTTTCCGATCCGGAAGACCTGCCGTCGAACGTGTCAACCGACTGCCGGTATGAAAGGCTCTCGACAGACCGGAGCGACTGTCGGCTGTCCTTTGCCGCACCGATAGGCATTCTGCTTACCTGCAACCATGTGGTGAACCAGTACCTCTTCATTGATGATTCGGCGGAAATTCTCAGGAAATTCGAGCAGACTGCACGGAACATGCATTCGCTTTCCCGTTACAGCCGTTCCAACCAGATCAACCGCGAATGGATTGAAGAGTACCTGAACGAGGCGCACAGCAAGGGGCTGACCTCCATCCGCGCACACTGCAATGTCATGGCCTGGAGCGATGACCGGGAAAAGTTGAAGCGCATCAAGAACGATGTAGGCAGCCAGCTGGCGTTGATGGAAGCCAAACCGCGCCACAACACGGTGGATGTGCCGACTCTGTTCTGGGCGGCAATACCCGGCAATGCCGGAGATTTCCCGTCCGAGGAGAGTTTCCACACCTTTATTGAGCAGGCCCTATGCCTGTTCATCGGGGAAACCTCCTATAAGGATTCGCTCTCTCCGTTCGGCATCCGTATGGTGGACCGCCTGACCGGAAAGCCGGTCCATCTGGACATTTCCGACCTGCCGATGAAGAACGGCACCATCACGAACAGGAACAAATTTATCCTCGGCCCGTCCGGCTCGGGCAAGTCCTTCTTTACCAACCATATGGTGAGGCAATATTACGAGCAAGGGACACACGTGCTATTGGTGGATACGGGCAACTCCTACCAGGGGCTGTGCAACCTGATCCACGCGAGGACACACGGCGAGGACGGGATTTATTTCACCTACGAGGAGGATAATCCCATCGCCTTCAATCCTTTCTATGTGGAAGACGGAATTTTCGACATCGAGAAGAAAGAGTCCATCAAGACGCTTATCCTTACCCTGTGGAAGCGTGACGACGAGCCGCCGACACGTGCCGAGGAGGTGGCACTATCTAATGCGGTCAATCTTTTTCTGGAGAAAATCCGCAGGGACAGCAGCATAAAACCCTCCTTCGATACCTTCTATGAGTTTATCCGTGACGAGTATCAGGATATCCTGAAAGAGAAGCGAACCCGTGAGAAGGATTTTGACGTGTGGGGATTCCTGAATGTGCTGGAACCTTATTACAAGGGTGGCGAGTATGACTTCCTGTTGAATTCCGACAGACAGCTTGATTTGCTTGGCAAACGGTTTATTGTCTTCGAGCTGGACAATATCCGTGACAACAAGGTGCTACTTCCGATTGTCACCATCATCATCATGGAGACTTTTATCAGCAAGATGCGCAAGTTGAAAGGTATCCGGAAAATAATCCTTATCGAAGAGTGCTGGAAGGCATTGGCATCCGCCAATATGAGCAACTATATCCGCTACCTTTTCAAGACCGTCCGAAAGTTTTTCGGCGAGGCCGTGGTCGTGACCCAGGAAGTAGAGGACATCATTTCTTCTCCGATTGTCAAGGGCACCATCATTAATAATAGTGACTGTAAGATTCTCCTTGACCAGCGCAAGTATATGAACAAGTTCGATGAGATCCAGACCTTGCTCGGTCTGACCGACAAGGAGCGGGCGCAGATACTTTCCATCAACATGGCAAACAATCCTTCCCGAAAGTACAAGGAAGTGTGGATTGGTCTCGGAGGCTCACAGTCAGCAGTCTATGCTACGGAGGTTTCACTTGAGGAGTACGTCTGCTACACCACAGAAGAGACCGAAAAACTTGAGCTGATGCGGCTTACGGAGAAACTCGGAGGCAATATAGAGCTTGCCATCAGGCAGTTGGCCGATAGCAAGCGAAGCCAGGTGAAAGGGATTGGAATCACATGAAAACCGAAAAACAATCACGAATCATGGAAATGAAAGAATGGATAAAAGAACAGCAGCGCCGCTATCTGGACGAGCCGCGCCTCAAAGAGTTGACGGAAGTGATGAAACAGACAAGGGTACTTGTCCGGAAAAAGGAGTAACGGAAGCTGTAGGAACTGGTCAGGCGGTACAGGAAGTCGGAGGATGTGACTACCCAAGTCTCCTGCCTGTTGTCAGCCTCGTACCTGTTCCCGACACCGGAAAAAACGGCGGAAACGGACAGGTCGGAACTGATGGAGGCATTGAAAGATACTTATTTCATGGAGAAGAACGGTTCCCGGCTTATGGATATCAGACCTGAAGAAGCCGTCCCTGTCCACCGAATGCTTGCCATGTACACATTCATGCAGGATGTTTACTCGAAGGAAAATCCGGAAAGCAAGCAGGAACGTCCGTCACCGCAAGAAGTGCGGTCATCTGTCCGGATTCTGGACTTCCATCGGAAAGAGAGCGACATGTGGGAACTCTGCAACCTGGCCGTGCATCTTATGCCACCTTCACGGTATGTGGCACTCAGGTACGGGCTTGCGGATGATTATGACAGGCTTGACAGGCTGAACCGTTCCGGGCCGGAATCGGCATATGATGAGGGGGTGATATTGGAAAGCCGTCTATGCAGGAATGCGGAAAAGGCTGCGGAAAGCATCAAGGATGTCCGTCTGCCGGATTTCTATTTGGAAAGACTGGATGGAGAACTGGAGATTTTGGGACGGATTGCGGCCTCACCGGATGTGGTTCACGACATCCTGCAAATCAGTCCTGATTTTCTCGCCAAGTACGGCATAGACAAGAACGTTTCCGCGACGGAACGCTCGTGTCAGGCAGAGAAAGCCTACCGGGAGCTGGATGCCCGTTTCGTCAGAATGACCGGACGCAGGCCGTATGCAGACGAACTCTTCGCCTCCATCAGACGCAAGAGGGAGAATTCCGGAATAGAGAACCGACCGAGACAGGCGCAACGGACCATCCTCCGGAACCCGCCGTCCAAAGGGCGGAAAATGGGAATCTGACTTTTAACAGAATTATTCACAATTAAAAATAGAAACATCATGAAAAAGAAAATTCTTATGCTGTGCATGGGCTGCTTCCTTGTCAGCCTCACAGCGAAAGCCCAATGGGTAGTGAGCGACCCGGGCAATCTGGCGCAGGGAATCATCAATGCTGCCAAGAACATCGTTCACACATCCTCCACTGCCACCAATATGGCGAATAGTTTTCAGGAAACCGTGAAAATCTACCAGCAGGGCAAGGAGTATTACGACGGGCTTCGCAAGGTCAAGAACCTTGTCCGTGATGCCCGCAAAGTCCAGCAGACCATCCTGATGGTGGGCGATATCACGGACATCTATGTCACCAGCTTCGAGCGTATGCTCAGCGACCCGTATTTTACGCCGGAAGAACTGAGCGCGATTGCTTTGGGATACACCAAACTGCTGGAAGAAAGTGCCCATTTGCTGAACGATTTGAAGACGGTGGTCAACGAGAACGGGCTTTCCATGAACGACAAGGAAAGGATGGATATCATCGACCGCTGCTACAACGACATGTTGCAAAACCGCAGTCTGGTACAGTATTACACCAACAAGAACATCGGGGTGTCCTACCTGCGCGCCAAGAAACAGAACGACCTAGACCGCGTGATGGCACTCTACGGCTCACCGAACGAACGTTATTGGTAATTCCTAATCCGCTTTCATTATGTTATTGTTGGCTATAGATTTTGACAACCTGCATCAGATTTTACAGAATCTGTATGTGGAAATGATGCCGCTCTGCTCAAAGATGACCGGTGTGGCAAGAGGCCTTGCCGGTCTGGGAGCGCTTTTCTATGTGGCGTATCGTGTATGGCAGGCTCTGGCACGTGCCGAGCCTGTGGATGTCTTTCCGCTTTTGCGTCCGTTCGCTTTGGGGCTTTGTATCATGTTCTTTCCGACACTCGTTCTGGGTACGCTGAACAGCATCCTCTCGCCCGTCGTGAAAGGGACCCATACCATATTGGAGTCGCAGACCTTTGACATGAACGAGTACCGGGCACAGAAGGACAAGCTGGAGATTGAGGCGATGAAACGGAATCCCGAGACAGCCTATCTGGTCGACAAGGAGACTTTTGACAACAGGCTGGACGAGCTGGGTGCGTTTGACGCTATAGAAGCCTGCGGGATGTATGTGGACCGCGCGATGTACAACATGAAAAGGGCCGTACAGAATTTCTTCCGGGAACTGCTGGAACTTCTGTTCAATGCGGCGGCGCTGGTCATCGACACGCTGAGGACATTCTTCCTGATAGTCCTTTCGATACTCGGTCCGGTTTCTTTCGCCATCTCCTGCTGGGACGGTTTCCAAGCTTCTCTCAGCCAGTGGTTCGTCCGCTATGTCAGCATCTACCTTTGGCTTCCTGTCAGCGACCTGTTCAGCAGTGTGCTGGCGAGAATCCAGGTGCTGATGCTACAGAGGGATATCGAGCGGCTTTCCGATCCGGATTTCATCCCCGACAGTTCAAACGCGGTTTACATCACTTTCCTCATTATCGGCATCATCGGGTATTTCACCATACCGACCGTATCAAACTGGATTGTGCAAGCCGGAGGCGGTGCAGGCAACTACCTCAAGAATGTGAACCAAAGGGCATCCCAGGCCGGTTCCCTGGCGGCTGGTACGGCAGGAGCAGCGGTGGGAAACATTGCCGGAAGGCTTATCAAGTAATAACAGTATAAAACATTTACAGAATGGAATTCAAATCATTGAAGAATATCGAGACCAGCTTCCGACAGCTGCGTCTGTTCGGGATTGTCTATCTGTGTGTATGCACGCTACTTGTGTTTTTTTCCGTATGGAAGGCTTACACTTTTGCGGAAGCGCAACGGGAGAAGATCTATGTTCTGGATGAAGGAAAGTCGTTGATGCTGGCCCTTTCACAGGACTTGGAGCAGAACCGTCCGGTGGAGGCAAGGGAGCATGTCAGGAGGTTCCATGAACTGTTCTTTACGTTATCCCCTGACAAGAGTGCGATTGAGGGTAATATCCAACGGGCCATGTTCCTCATTGACCGTTCTGCCTATGCCCATTATGTGGATTTGGCAGAGCAGGGATATTACAACCGGATCATTTCGGGAAACATGAGCCAGCGGATTGGGATTGACAGTGTCAGGTGCGATTTCAATACCTATCCGTATGAGGTCGTGACCTATGCGAAACTCTCCATTATTAGGGAGAAGAGTGTGACCGAACGCAGCCTTGTCACACGTGGCAGGCTGCTGAACTCCACCCGCAGCGACAATAATCCGCACGGTTTCATCCTTGAAGCCTTCCGTGTGGTGGAGAACAGGGATATCAAAGTGTATGACCGTTAAAATTTTGAATGTATGAAACAAATGTTTGTAAGAATCAAGGAAACCGTTGCAGAAAAGCTTCGGGGTTTGTGTGCCGGGCTTTCTCCGGAAAAGAGAATGTTGACAGTCATCGTGCTGGCTGTCCTGTTTGCTCTCGGAAATTTCTATCTGATTTTCCGCGCCATCTATGACATCGGGCGGGAAGATGTACAGCGGGACATCATTGAGATAGCCCCGTTGGACATTCCGGATATCGTTCCTGCCGATACACTCCCGGATAAAAGGGTGCAGGTGCAGGAGATGGAAGAGTTTTTTAACCGATTCAATCAGAAAGAAAATGAGTAATGATATTAATAAATTAAAACAGAGGCTGGAAATCAGGAAATACCTGGTTTTTGCCGGGATGTTCCTTCTCTTCCTCGGTGCGATGTGGTTCATTTTCGCACCGTCCGAAGAGGACAAACAAAAGGAGGAGAAAAATGCGGGCTTCAACACCGAACTGCCTGACCCGAGAGGAGCCGACATAGAGGAAGACAAGATTGCCGCCTACGAGCAGGCTGACATAAAGCGCAAACAGGCGGAAAAAATGCGTACACTGGGAGACTTCTCAGGTGTTGCGGATGAAAACTCCGGAGCTGTCGTGGCATTGTCATCGGATGCGGATACCAAGGATGGCAGTCCACGTGCAAGTGACAGTAGGAATGAAGCCCGCTCTTCATCCGTCTCCGCCTACAATGACATCAACAGGACTCTCGGCAACTTTTACGAGTCACCGCAGGAAGACCCGGAAAAGGAGGCCTTGAAAGCCGAGGTGGAACAACTGAAGCAGACGGTTGCCGCACAGAATGCACAGCCGGGTTATGAGGAACAGGTGGCACTTTTGGAAAAGTCCTACGAGCTCGCAGCCAAATACATGCCGGGTAATGGCGGCAAAAGGATGGACAGCCGCCCGGAGGATGAAGAAGCCGGACGGGATGGAAACATGAAGGCCGTTCCCGTCGGGCTGGTCTCCACTCCCGTGGTTTCATCGTTGCCGCAACCGGTCCGGGATTCCGTGTCATTAACGGGAAGGACATTGGCGGAAAGATTCCATACCCCGATTGGTCACAGGAATGAAAAAGACGTGAGGAATACCATATGTGCCTGCATCCACGGGAACCAGACTGTAATCAGCGGTCAGGGTGTGAGGATGAGACTGCTGAAGCGATGCGTGTAGGAAAGCATGTCCTTCCCAAAAACTCCTTGCTCATCGGAGAAGGGCGCATACAGGGAGAAAGGCTTCACGTCAACATCCTTCAGGTGGAATATGGCGGTACCATCATCCCCGTGAAACTTGCCGTGTATGACAATGACGGACAGGAAGGCATCTTCATTCCGGGATCCATGGAAGCAAACGCTGTCAAGGAGGTTGCCGCCAATCTGGGGCAGAATCTCGGCACGAGCATCTCCATCACCAACCAGTCGGCAGGCGACCAGCTACTTTCCGAACTCGGGAAGGGTGCCATACAGGGTGTTTCACAGTACATCTCCCGGAAGATGCGTGAAGAGAAGGTGCATCTCAAATCCGGTTACACCCTGATGCTTTATCAGAATGACAATCAATGACAACCCATTAAAATTCAATCAACATGAAAAAGTTATTTGTAATGCTTGCCCTTGCATGGGGCACCATGGGCGCCTTTGCCCAGACTGAAACCGACAGCGCAGCGGTAGTAAACAAAGGAATCACACCGGTCAAGGAAGTGTATCCCCAAAAAGAGGAAGACGGGGACCTCTATCACGGGCTGACCCGAAAACTCACTTTCGACCGGATGATACCGCCGTACGGTCTGGAAGTGACTTACGACAAGACCACGCATATCATCTTCCCGTCTTCGGTGCGTTATGTGGACCTCGGATCGCCGAACCTCATTGCAGGCAAGGCGGACGGTGCGGAAAATGTCATTCGTGTAAAGGCTACCGTAAAGAATTTCCGTGAGGAGACCAACATGTCCGTGATAACCGAAAGCGGAAGTTTCTATACATTCAATGTAAAGTATGCGGAAGAACCGTTGTTGCTGAACATCGAGATGAAGGATTTCATCCATGACGGAAGCGAAGTGAACCGTCCCAACAACGCCCTTGACATTTACCTGAAGGAACTCGGCAGCGAGTCTCCGAAACTGGTATATCTCATCTCGAAGTCCGTCCACAAGAACAACAAAAGGCACATCAAGCATATCGGGAGCAAGGCGTTCGGCATCCAGTACCTGCTGCGCGGTCTTTACACCCATAACGGGCTGCTGTACTTTCATACACAAATCAGGAACCGGTCCAACGTACCTTATGAAGTGGATTTCGTGACATTCAAGATTGTGGACAAGAAGGTGATGAAACGTACCGCCATCCAGGAACAGGTGATATTTCCTTTGCGTGCTTACGACTATGTAACAACTGTCGCAGGGAAAAAGGACGGGCGCACCGTCTTCGTCCTGGACAAATTCACCATTCCCTCGGACAAGGAGCTAGTGGTGGAAATGCATGAGAAAAGCGGTGGAAGGCACCAGACCTTCACCGTGGAAAGTGAAGATATCGTGAGAGCCAGAGTTATAAACGGACTTAAAGTAAAGTAGTCATGAAGAAGTATCTGTTCCTATTCGTTACAGCCGTGTCGCTTGCCCTGTTCCCGGGGCGGGCACATGCCCAGCGGTACCTGCCCGGGATGAAGGGCGTGGAACTGCGCGGAGGATTTGCGAACGGCTCGAAATCCCCCTTGAATCATTATGCCGGATTTGCCGTTTCAGGATATACCAAAAGAGCCGACCGTTGGGTCATCGGTGCCGAGTATCTGATGAAGAATTATGGGTACCGGAACGTGAATGTGCCCTGCGCACAGTTCACGGCAGAAGGCGGCTATTACCTGAAATTCCTGTCGGACCCGACCAGGACGGTCTTTCTCTCCATCGGCGGTTCCGCACTGGCCGGCTATGAAACCGTGAATTGGGGAGACAGGATGCTGTATGACGGCTCAACGCTGCTCGCCAAGGATGCGTTTGTCTATGGCGGTGCGATAACCCTGGAACTTGAGACTTACCTGACAGACCGTATTGTCCTGCTTGCCAATATCCGGGAACGTGCCTTGTGGGGAAGTTCCCTGGATCTGTTTACAACCCAATTCGGATTGGGAATCAAATTCATTATCCATTAAAACTGTACCATCTATGACTATAGAAGAGATAAAAGCTATCCCTATCGCCGCTTTTCTGGCAAGGATGGGATATGAACCGGCAAGAAGACGGGGTGACGAATACTGGTATCTGGCCCCGTACCGGGAGGAACGCACCGCCTCGTTCCAGGTGAATGTACGAAAGGAAATCTGGCATGACTTCGGCACCGGGCAGGGAGGTGACATATTCAATCTTGCCGGGGAGTTTATCGGCAGCGGGGATTTCAAGGCGCAGGCCAGGTTCATCACAGAGACATGGGGCGGCCTCGCCCCCGAGCACAAGACCGTTTCCCGCACTGATGGGAATAACAGGGAGGATCTCCTCAAGAAGGAGAGTTTCACGGATGTACGCTTCGGGCCTCTATACAACAGAGTCCTGCTCCGATATCTGGCGGAACGCGGCATTAGCAGCGATGTGGCTGTACCGAACTGTCGGGAAGTCAGATATACCTTGCACGGGAAACGGTATTTCGCCATCGGATTCAGGAATGTCAGCGATGGATACGAGTTGCGCAACCGGTTTTTCAAGGCCAGCCTGTCACCTAAGGACATTTCACTGATGGATAACGGTTCGGACACATGCAACCTCTTCGAGGGGTTTATCGACTGCCTTTCGTGGCTGGAACTCGGTCTGGGATATGGAGACGACTATCTTGTGTTGAACTCGGTGTCATTGCTGGAACGCTCGTTCCCTATTCTTGACAGGTACGAGAGGGTCAACTGTTATCTGGATCGGGATGAAGCCGGACGGCGCACGCTGGAGGCACTCCGCAAACGCTATGCGGATAAACTGGTGGATTGTTCCTCTTTGTATAAAGGCTACAAGGACCTGAATGAATACCTGCAACATAAGTTCCTGTAAGTGTCGAATAAAGTATAACGTATTAAAATCTGATAGAATATGAATGCAATGAATAAAAAAAGAGGATTGGCCGGAATGGTGGCAGTCCTGTTCCTGGGTCTGGCGGTTTTGCTGTTGTCCGCCTGTTCTGATGAAATGGAAGTACAGCAGTCTTATCCGTTCAAGGTGGAGAACATGCCTGTTCCCACACGTATAATAAAAGGCGAGACGGTGGAAATACGCTGTGAACTCAAACGTGAAGGACATTTTTCCGATGCCCGCTACACCATCCGCTATTTCCAGCCGGACGGCAAGGGTACGCTCCGCATGGATGACGGGATGGTGCTGCTGCCCAATGACCGCTATCCCCTTGACAGGGAGGTGTTCAGGTTATACTACACTTCTGAATGCGAAGATCAGCAGACAATTGACATCTATTTTGAGGACAACAGCGAACCGGCACAGCTTTACCAATTGACTTTTGACTTCAACAACGAGACGGAGGACGAGGATTCCGTCGTGACTGCGGATAGTAAGGAATTGCCGGTCACAATTGTCGGACACTAAGCCGGTCCTGCCTATGATGAAGTTAAAAGCAATATGGTTTGCGGTACTTTCCGCCACGGTCTTTTTTCCGGGTATGCCTTCAAGGGCGGAGAATCCGGTAAAGGCAAGTCCGGACAGGTTCAGTCTTGCGGTCGAGTGTGTCAAGCGATTCGAGGGCTGGCATGGAGAGAAAAAGCATTGGCCTTATATCGGGTGGGGTCACAAAGTTCTTCCAGGGGAAAGGTTTACCAACGGTATTACAAAAGCACAGGGCGATTCCATTCTGAGGGAAGACCTCCGTAAGCTTTGCCGCATGTTCAGTTATCTGGGACGTGATTCTTTATTGGCAGCAGTCCTTTCATATAATGTGGGACCCTACAGATTAAAAGGATATGGAAAAAGACCGAAAAGCCGTCTGTTAAAGAAGCTGGAGTCGGGAGACCGCAATATTTACAAGGAATATGTCTCTTTCAGGTGCTATAAAGGAAAAGTGGTTCCGAGCATCGAACGGAGAAGGAAGGTGGAATTCATGCTGCTTTTTGAAGAGTAAATGAAAAAGGGAGAATCTTTCAGTTGTTATCACTGTCAGGTTCTCCCTTATTTCTTTGGCTTGAGAAGCTTGCATGTCAGTTTATCGGAACGGCATCCTGTACTTCCACCTCTTCAGAGAGACGGGAAAGCAGGAGTTCCGCCATGGCTCCGTTCTGTGGAATAAGGGCCGGGAAGTCTGTCTTTCCAGGCTTATATATTTCAGTGGCCACGTTGTACAAATCCCATGCGGTAATCTGTCCCTTGCTCATGGCCAGTTTCAGCACCTCTTCCGTGAAGACAGAAATCTGGCTCTGGTTCAACGGGTAGGTTTCCACAGTGGATGACAGGTTTCTGTCCGAACTGTCATGGGAAACGCGCAAGGCTGTCAGCAAGCCGATGTACAGGTAGATTTCCTCCATCGGGATAATCCGGCGTTTCAACCGCTGAATCCTTGCAATGTCCTCGTTCATGTTCACCTCGAAATTGGCCAGCCAGCCGTCCACGGTTTCGAAGAGCTCATCGGTTGTCACCTTCTTTTTCCCGTAATTGCTGATGCTCCGCTGCGGTGAGAGGATGCACTGGTTATGGCATATCTTCACGCAGGGGCCTATGGCTGCCTGTATGCCGTCCTGGTGGTAGGCGACGACCAGTGTGGTTGTCAGCTCGTCTGTCTCCCAATCCCTGATCCGGATAGTAGCGAAAATACGGCGCAGGATATGGGCTTCCACGGCTTTTTCGCCATGTGTCTGTTCCACCTGCGGGAGGATGCTCACTCCTGGCTGTGTCTTGTTTCTGTTCTGGGCAGCGAAGATTTCTTCCACCTCATAATCGAGATTGTATTTCTCGCAGATGTCCATCATGCGCCGGATGACCTGGTAATGGTAGATGCCCTGCAGCGGATTGTTGTAGATGTCATTTTCTTTATAGGTGCGTTGAAGTGTCTCGAAGTTCATCACTTCAATTCCGTTTTTCTGGAAGTCAAACTGCTGTTGTCTTTCCATTACTGCCAATGTCGTTTCCATATTGAATT
>ENA-UERC01000676-UERC01000676.1-human-gut-metagenome-genome-assembly--contig:-NODE-676-length-23918-cov-5.404723_pt1 | contig 23918 bp, 20 predicted proteins | sample MGYA00242955_ERZ507955 | MGnify/ENA primary metagenome ERZ507955 (study PRJEB26167, sample SAMN06115394) | human gut metagenome | host: Homo sapiens | place: China:Hubei | collected 2016-04-27 | study... | reverse complement strand
TTCTGTAAGGTGACCCGCGTGCGGGGAATCAGTCCCATATCCAGCAGGCGGCAGCGCAGAGGGCCGTCTCCGCCCACAGAGGTAATGGTGCCGGAGGCACCGATCTTTAATTGATCCAATGTCATTTCGGTTTCGCTCCTGTCCGATCAATTTGCCATTCTGATGGTATCATTCTCTATAAGTGCTGTCAATGTGAAGTATCATAAAAAATAGCCGATTTCCCATGAAAAAATGAGAACCGTGCCTGTATTGGCCTTCAAACAAACTTCCCTTGACAATTCTGGCGGATACATTTAATATAGTAAGCGTTTAGATTTACCCCAACAGACACGGAAAACCGCCTGTTTTTTCCGCGCGGTACGGCAAATTGCCTGCCATTCGCCCAAAACCGGGAACGGATACGGCAAATTTGGAAGCCGGACCCTGTTGCCGGCAAATGCATCCAATCAAACGACCAGAGAATGAGAAAGGAGCCGCCGACCTATGGAGACCATCACCAGCAGACAGAATCCGCTGTGCACCCATCTCCGGAAGCTGGCGGCCTCTGCGTCCTACCGCCGCCAACGGGGAGAATTTCTCTGCGACAGTCCCAAGCTGTTGAAGGAAGCGCTGCTGTGGGGGGCGGAGGTCCGCACCGTTGTGGCTACGGCGGGGGTAGACCTGCCGGAACTGCCCTTGGGTGTACGGCAGGTGGAGGTCCCGGCGGATGTAATGAAGTCCGTTTCGCCTATGGAGACCCCTCAGGGGACGCTGTTTACCTGCGCCATTCACACGGAGCCGCTGCCGGAAATGCTGGCGGGCCGCCGCTATGTGGTGCTGGACACCTTGCAGGACCCCGGCAACGTGGGCACCATCCTCCGCACGGCGGACGCCTTCCATGCCGATGGAATGTTTCTGGTGAACGGCTGCGCGGATCTCTATAACCCCAAGACCCTCCGGGCTACCATGGGAGCGGTGTTCCGCTGCCCGGTGTGGACGGCAGGGGCGGAGGAGCTGTCCGCTCTGCTGAAAAAGAGCGGCATTCCTCTTTACGGCGCGGCGCTGCGGGAGGATACTCTGGACGCCCGTGCGGCGGATTACAGCCGGTGCGCCATTGCCATCGGCAGCGAGGGCCGGGGACTGACGGAGGGCGTGTTGGCCCTTTGTGACCGTACCATCAAAATTCCTATGAGCGAGCACTGCGAATCGTTGAACGCGGCGGCGGCAGCCACGGTCCTGCTGTGGGAGGCCGCCCGGAATGACTGAGCGGGGAGGACGGGGGATATGCTGAAATATTGGGTATGGCTGTCGGAACTGAAGGGCCTGCGAAATCAGACCAAGCTGGCGCTGCTGCGCCGTTTCGGCGATCCGGAGAGCATTTTCTACGCCGATCCTGATGAACTGATGCTGACGGAGGGGGCCGACCCCGGTCAGCTGAAGCTGATGGAAAACCATGATCTCGCCCCGGCTGACAAAATTCTTGCCGACTGTCAGCGGCTGGATATTCAGCTTCTGACCTTTTCCGACGCCGCCTATCCCGGACGGTTGAAAAACATCTACGATCCACCGGCTTTGCTCTATTACAAAGGTAAGCTGCCGTTGCTGGACGATCTGCTCAGCGTAGCGGTGGTGGGTACCCGCGACTGTACGCCCTATGGCGTTGCCTGCGCGGAAAAGCTGAGCTTTGGTCTGGCCTCCGGCGGAGCCGTGGTGGTGAGCGGTCTGGCAAAGGGCATCGACGCCGCGGCCACACGGGGCGCTCTCAGGGCCGGCGGCGTGACCATAGGCGTGGCGGGTAACGGCTTGGACGTCCATTATCCCTATGAGAGTCGGTATCTCTATGAAGATGTAGCGGCATCAGGCGTTCTGTTTTCGGAATACCCACCGGGGACGGAGCCGGCGCCGGGGCATTTCCCGGTGCGGAACCGTATTCTTTCCGGGCTGTCCTTAGCGGCTCTGGTGGTGGAAGCGCCGGAACGGAGCGGCGCGCTGATCACCGCTATGACGGCCTTAGAGCAGGGCCGGGATGTATTTGCGGTCCCCGGTCCCATCGACGCACCTACCAGCGTGGGCTGCAACCGTCTGATCCGGGACGGCGCGGGGCTGGTAACAAATGCGTCCGACATTTTGCGGGAATACGAGGGCCGCTTCACTTTGGATCTGAAAGAGGCGCGGGAGGAGCCGGAGACTCTGGGCTATCAGGCCCGGACGGTGCCGGAGCCGAAGCCTGTGGCCCCTGCCCTCAGCCTGTCCCGCGGCGATGTGGAGCTGACGGACGACCAGATCGCCATTTTGAAGGCCCTGTCCGATACGGAGCCGATGCAGGTGGATGACCTCACCGAGCTGGTGGACATCCCCACCCGTCGGGTGCTTTCTGCCCTGACGGTCCTTGAGATCGACCAATATGTGGTCCAGCACGCGGGCAAGCACTATACCCGCGCCGTGACCCTTACAGAATAAACGCGCTCCCGAGCACGATCAGAATATGAAAACGCGGCTTTTGAACAAAGCCGCCGGAGGTAACTATGGCAAAACAGAGCTTGGTCATCGTGGAGTCTCCTGCGAAGGCCAAAACCATTGGAAAATATCTGGGCAAGGACTATGAGGTAAAGGCCTGCATGGGCCATCTCCGGGACTTGCAGAAAAGCAAACTCAGCGTGGATGTAGACAATGACTTCGAGCCGGTCTACAAGCCCATCAAGGGGAAGGAAGCCATCATTTCCGACCTGAAAAAATCCGCCAAGGCGGCGGATACCGTGTACCTCGCAACCGACCCGGACCGCGAGGGCGAGGCCATCAGCTGGCACCTGAAAAGCCTGCTGGATCTGCCGGACAAGAAAACAAAGCGGGTCACCTTCAATGAGATCACGAAGAACGTGGTCCGCCAGAGCATCGAAAATCCCCGGGACATCGACCAGAATCTGGTGGATGCCCAGCAGGCCCGGCGTATTCTGGACCGGCTGGTGGGCTATCAGCTCAGTCCCCTGCTGTGGAAGAAGATCAAGCGGGGCCTGTCCGCAGGACGGGTCCAGTCTGTTGCCACCCGAATGGTGGATGACCGGGAGCGGGAGATCGAGAATTTCAAGCCGGAGGAATACTGGACGCTGGACGCCAACCTCACCGGCAATGACGTGAAAAAGCTGCCCTTCTCCGCCCGGTATCACGGGAAGAACGGCAAGAAGGCAGAGCTGAAATCCGCCGCCGAGGTGGAAGCCGTGGTAGAGGAGACGAAGAATGCTGTCTTTACCGTCAAGTCCGTGAAACGGACGGATAAGAACCGTTCTCCCTCTCCCCCCTTTACCACCTCCACCATGCAGCAGGAGGCCAGCCGCAAGCTGTCCATGACCCCCCGCCGCACCATGGCTATCGCCCAGCAGCTTTACGAGGGCGTGGATATTGAAGGCGAGGGCACCGTGGGTCTGATCACCTACATGCGTACCGACTCTCTCCGCATCAGCGAGGAGGCCATTGCCGCCGCTAAGGAATTTATCGTGGGCCGCTACGGTCAGCAGTACTATCCCGCCAAGGGAGCCAATCACTATAAGGCCAAGGCCAGCGCTCAGGACGCCCACGAAGCTATCCGCCCCAGCAACGTGAACTGGACGCCGGAGATGCTGAAAAAGGACCTCACCGGCGAGCAGTACCGGCTGTACCGACTGGTGTGGAGTCGCTTTGTGGCCTGCCAGATGGCCAATGCCGTGTATGACAGCGTCTCCGTGGAGATCGACGCCGCGGGACACAGCTTCCGTACCAGCTCCTCCAGTCTGAAATTCTCCGGCTACACAGCCGTGTACGAGGAGGGCAAGGACGAAGATAAGGAGGAAAAGGAGCCCACCCTGCCGCCGCTGACGGAAGGGGAGACGCTGGACCTCAAGAGCTTTGGCCGGGACCAGCACTTCACCCAGCCTCCGGCCCACTATACCGACGCCACGCTGATCCGGGCCATGGAGGAGCAGGGCATCGGCCGTCCCTCTACCTACGCCCCCACGGTGTCCACCATTTTGGACCGTGAATATGTGGTGAAGGAGGGCAAGTACCTCCACATTACCAATTTGGGCCGGGTTGTCACGCAGCTGATGGAGGAGCGCTTCAGCGACATCGCCGACCTGAAATTCACCGCCAACATGGAGAAAAAGCTGGACGATGTGGAAGAGGGCACGGTGAACTGGAAGTCCGTGCTCCGGGATTTCTACGGCGATTTTGAGGAAAACCTCAAAAAGGCGGAGAAGGATCTGGAGGGCGTCTATATCAAGGTGCCTGACGAGGTCTCCGAGGAGATCTGCCCCGTCTGTGGGCGGAATCTGGTGGTGAAGTCCGGCCGGTTCGGGCGGTTTTTGGCCTGCCCCGGCTTCCCGGAGTGCAATTTCACCATGCCTCTGGTGGTGGAGATGCCGGGCCGCTGCCCCAAGTGCGGCGGGCGGCTGTTCAAGCGCACCGGCACCAGCCGGAAATCCGGCAAGCAGTACACCTACTACTGCTGTGAGCACACCAACAACCGGGTAGCCGGCGGCGCGACCTGCGATTTCATGACGTGGGACGTGCCGGTGAAGGACGATTGCCCCGTTTGCGGCAAGACCATGTTCAAGCGGGCAGGCAAGGGCTACAAGCGGCCCTACTGCATCAATCCGGAGTGCGCCAACTACCTGCCGGAGGACAAGCGGGGCTATCCCAAGAAGCAGGTGGAGGCATCCGCCAACGCGGAGGAGGCCCCCGGCGAGAGCGACGCACCTGCTGAGGAAAAGCCCGCCAAGAAGACCGCTGCCAAAAAGACCGCAACCAAGACCGCCGCAAAGAAAACCACCGTGAAAAAGACCGCGAAAAAGGCGGAGGACGGCGACGCGGAAAAGAAACCCGCCGCTAAAAAGGCTACGGTAAAGAAAGCGGTGGCCAAGACCACGACGAAAAAAACTACTACTAAAAAGACAACGAAAAAGGCCGAAAAGGCGGCGGAATGACCCCTTTCCGGCCCGGAGATAAAGGATTTTGAGCATGAACGTAACAGTCATCGGCGCGGGCCTTGCCGGCAGCGAATGTGCCTGGCAGCTGGCCCAGCGGGGGATCCAGGTGGAGCTTCACGAGATGAAACCGGAGAAAATGACCCCCGCCCACACAACGGAATACTTCGCGGAGCTGTGCTGCTCCAACTCCCTCCGGGGCGCGGGTCTGGAAAACGCGGTGGGCCTCTTAAAGGAGGAACTGCGGCGGCTGGACAGCCTGATTTTGCAATGCGCCGATGCCACCCGGGTGGAGGCCGGCGGCGCGCTGGCGGTGGACCGCCACGGCTTTGCCAGGCTGGTGACGGAGAAGGTCCGCAGCCATCCCAACATCACCGTGATCCCCGGCGAGGTGACGGAGATCCCGGAGGGGGAGGTCATTATCGCCTCCGGCCCCCTGACCTCCGACGCGCTGGCGGAAACGCTGCAAGGGCTGCTGGGGGAGCACAGCGACCTCCACTTCTTTGATGCGGCGGCGCCGCTGGTGTCTGCTGAGAGCGTGGATATGGAACACGCCTGGATGGGTTCCCGGTATGATAAGGGCACGGACGATTATGTAAACTGCCCCATGAATCAGGAGGAATATGACGCCTTCTGGAAGGAATTGACCACCGCCCAGGAGGCGGAGGTCCACGGCTTTGAGGACAGCATGGTGTTCGAGGGATGTATGCCGGTGGAGGTCATGGCTCGTCGGGGCCATGACACGCTGCTGTACGGCCCCCTGAAATCCCGGGGTCTGGACGATCCCCGGACAGGCCGGTGGCCCTACGCCGTGGTGCAGCTTCGTCGGGACAACGCCGACGGCACCGTTTACAATCTGGTGGGCTTCCAGACCCATCTGAAATTCCCGGAGCAGCGGCGGGTGTTTTCCATGATCCCCGCTCTGCACAACGCGGAATTCCTGCGCTACGGCGTCATGCACCGGAACACCTTCCTGGATTCCCCCCGGCTGCTGGACCGGTATTACCGGCTGAAAAAGGAACCACGCATCGCCTTTGCCGGGCAGATGACCGGCGTGGAGGGATATGTGGAGTCTGCCGCCAGCGGCTTTTTGGTGGGCATTGAAACGGCTCGCCGCCTGAAGGGACAGCCTCCGGTGGATTTCCCCCGGGAAATGGCCATCGGCGCACTGGCGCTGTACATCTCCAACGAGTCTGTGACTCAGTTCCAGCCTATGAACATCAACTTCGGCATCATCCCGCCTCTTGACCACTTCGTCAAGGGCAAGAGAAATAAAAACGCCGAGATCTCCCAGCGGGCGCTTGCCATCCTGGAGGAGAAAAAGGCCGACATTTTGGCCTGACCATCCGCAACACAGAAGAATAAACCCGCCGGCCGGGAAACTGGACGGCGGCCGTCCCCCTGAAAGGAGGAACCTGCCAATGAAGATCATTTTGGACGCCATGGGCGGCGACAACGCCCCTCAGGCGGTGGTACAGGGCGCTTTGGAGGCCCATGCCCAGTGCGGCGCGGACATCGTGCTGGTGGGCCGTGAGGAGGCCATCCGGGCCTGCCTGACCGGCCCCCTGCCGGAGGGCGTGGAGATCGTGAACGCTACGGAAGTGGTGGATATGTGCGACGATCCCGCCACTGCCTTCAAGCGCAAAAAGGATTCCTCCCTGACCGTGGGCCTGACCATGCTGAAAAACGGGGAGGGAGATGCCTTCGTCTCCGCCGGCTCCACCGGCGCGCTGCTGGCGGGGGCCACCCTGCTGGTGAAGCGGATCCGGGGTGTTCGCCGGGCGGCCATGGGGCCTGTACTCCCCACCGCTACGGGCCGCGCTCTGCTCTGCGACTGCGGCGCCAACGCCGACTGTACGCCGGAGTACCTGCTGCAATTCGCGTATCTGGGCAATTTTTACGCCCAGCGGCTCATGGGGGTGGAGAAGCCCCGGGTGGGCCTGCTGAACATCGGTGCCGAGCCCTCCAAGGGCGATACCCTCCGCCATGAGACCTACGCCCTGTTGGAGGAGGCGGGCCGGGAGGGCCGTCTGAACTTCATCGGCAACATCGAGGCCAACACCGCCCTGCTGGGCGGGGCCGACGTCATCGTGGCGGACGGCTATTCCGGCAATATCCTGCTGAAAACCGTAGAGGGCGCCGCTAAGCTGCTGCTGGGCGAGATGAAGAAGGCGTTTTTATCCAGCACGAAGAGCAAGCTGGGCGCCCTGCTGGTCAAGGACAGTCTGGGCGACGTGAAAAAGCTGCTGGACCCCAGCGAAGTAGGCGGTACGCCCTTCCTTGGCATCAGCAAGCCTGTGCTGAAGGCCCACGGCTCCTCTGATGCCCGGGCCATCCGAAACGCCGTGTTCCGGGCGGTGGAATACGCCCAGAGCGGGATCATCGCCGATGTGGAAGCCCACATCGATGTGATGAAGGTGGAAAAGAACGGATAAAAAAGGGTTGCCCCCCTTGACAGGGCTATGGGATTGCCGTATGATTGCTTCATGCTAATCAGCACGTGATTTTGTGAATATCTCATAGGAGTGAATTTGTATGTCAGTTGATGAAATCTTTCAGACCATGCGGGATCTGGTGTCCGAGCAGTTTGCAATGGAGCCTGCGGAGGTGACCATGGATACTTCTTTCGAGGAGGATCTGGGCGCTGATTCCGTGGACCTGGTGGAGCTGGTCATGGCCATGGAGGAGGAATTCGACGTCGGCGAGATCGACGAGGAGGACCTCACCGGTCTGAAGACCGTGGGCGACTGCGTGCGCTATCTGTATAATAAGCTGAACTGAATCAATCAAGCAGCTGAAAAAGAAGGCCCCGTTGGTTGCAACGGGGTTTCCTTTTTCCGCTGCGGAAGGGAGAAAAACATCATGCATACCCTGCAAGTACTGGAAAAAAAACTGGGCTATACCTTCCGCTGCAAGGAGCAGCTTCAAGCGGCCCTGTATCACAGCTCCTACGCCAACGAGCACCGGTGCTGCGGCGTCAGCAGCAACGAGCGGCTGGAGTTTCTGGGGGACGCCGTGCTGGGTCTGGTCACGGCGGACTATCTGTATCACAAGCACCCGGACCTGCCGGAGGGAGACCTGACCCGCATCCGGGCGGCGCTGGTGTGCGAGGAGAGCCTGTATGAGGTGGCCCAGCGCCTGGGCCTGGGCAGTGAGCTGCGGCTGGGCAAGGGCGAGGAGGCCGGCGGCGGCCGTCAGCGGCCCTCCATCCTGGCCGACGCAACGGAGTCCGTGTTCGCGGCGGTGTATCTGGACGGCGGCATGGAAGCCGCCCGGGCCCTGATCCACCGGGTGCTGCTGGACAAGGAGCAGGAGGAGGCCGTGGAGGAGCGCCGCCGGGACTATAAGACGGAGCTTCAGGAGCTGGTCCAGCGCCGCAGCAACCAAACGCTGCACTATGAGATGATCGGCGCCACCGGCCCGGACCACGCCAGGCAGTTTACCTGTGCGGTGCTGCTCAACGGCGAAACCGCCGGTACCGGCACCGGCAGGAGCAAAAAAGAGGCCGAGCAGTCCGCTGCCAAGGCAGCGCTGCGGGCGCTGGCGTAATACGCTTTACAATTTGTCAAAAAGGATTTTTGACAAGCTCAAACGCTCCCTGTGCCTTCCGGCACAGGGAGCGTTTGTTCACAGATTCATATACCGGTAATCCTTCCGCAGGATGTTCCGCACCACGGGGGTGCCCATGATGATGTCCGCGGCGATCCACGCCAGCGGGTCCGCAGCACACAGGGCGTAAAACGCCGCCGGGCTGGCCGCCGCGCTGACGGCGCCCCCTGCCACAGCCGCAGGCAGCACCAGGCACACGGCGATCCGGGCCACCAGCTCCGCCGCGCCGGCCCCCAGCACGAATTGGGACCGTCCGATGCCCTGGACACAGTTGCGGGTGATGAATACGCAGCCCAGGAACAGATACATGGAATAATCCACATACAGGAACGTGTTACCAAACCGGATGGTATCTGCCGTGATCTTGTCCGCCGACAGGAAGATATGCAGATATGTATTGTTCAGCGTCAGCAGCAGTCCGCAGCTCACCGCCGCCACGGCGATGATGGCCATCATCCCCAGAGCCTGCAGCGCGCCCCTGCGGATGCGGTCATGGTTGCCCGCGCCCAGGTTCTGGGCGGTGAAGCTGGTCATGGCCGTGCCCAGGGCATTCATAGGCGTTGCCGTCAGGTTGGACAGCTTGTTGGCCGCACCGAAGCCCATCTGGGCGGAGGAGGACACCATAACGCCGTCCAGCATGTCAAACTGTACCACCACGCCCTGCATGACGATAATGCCGATGGCCAGCACCGAGAATTGCAGCCCCAGGGGCACGCCCTGCACCACATGGCGGCGGATATCGCCCCGGGTGATCCGCATGTCCTCCCGGTGCAGCCGCAGCTGAGGATACTTGGCAAAGGCATAGATGAAGCACGCCACCGTGCTGATGAGCTGAGCCGCCACCGTGGCAATGGCCGCACCGGCCACGCCCCACCGGAACACCATGATGAACAGCAGGTCCAGCCCCACGTTCAGCACCGTGGAAAACAGCAGGAACAGCAGCGGCGTCAGGGAGTCGCCCATGCTGCGCAGAAACGCGCAGATGAAGTTATAAAACAGCTGGGCCCCGATGCCCGCGAAGATGATGAAGCAATAGGTATAAGCGGCGCGATACACCTCGGCATTGTCCGGCGTCACGTTGATCCACGCCAGCATGGGATTCAGCAGCGCCAGGGCCAGGGCCGTCAGCAGCACCGTCAGCACCGCCGACAGGATGATCTGGGTGGCCAGGGACCGGCGCACCCCGGCCTGGTTCCGGGCCCCCACCTGGCAGGACGTCACCACGCAGAAGCCTGCGCTGACGCCGAAGGCGAATTGCAGAAAGATGAACACCAGCGACGTGGTGTCGTTGACGCCCGCCACCTCCTGGGCCGTCAGGGTCTGGCCCACAATGGCCGCGTCACTGATGGAATACACCTGCTGCAGCAGATACGACAGGATCACCGGCAGCGAAAAGATCAGAATCGTTTTCCAGCATGTCCCCTTGGTCAGGTCCATTGGCCCGAACAGGGATTTTTTCTGTTTTGCCATAGCATTTACCTCCCATCAAAAGGAACAAATGATTATAGCCCCGCCGCCCCCCGGTCGTCAAGCAGCAGAACGCACAAGTTTTTTGTAATTTATGCTGAAAATACATGCATATTTATCGTGTATATTCACAACAAATATTAGAAATAATAATGTCAGATATGTCGGATTTGTTATTTACTTCTGACGCGCTTTTCGGTATAATAAGGGGCTGTTGGCGGTGGAAACCCGCCAAAAATTCTGTTATGATATAGATGAGGAGACAAAGACATGTCAAATTGCGCGATCGTGGGTATCAACTGGGGCGACGAGGGCAAGGGCCGCATGGTGGACTACCTCACCCAACAATATGACGTAGTGGTGCGCTATCAGGGCGGCGGCAACGCCGGGCACACGGTCATCAACGAAAAGGGCAAGTTCGCCCTGCATCTGCTGCCCTCCGGCATTTTCCGCTCCGGTGTCATGAACATCCTGGGCAACGGCGTGGCCTTGGACTGCGAGAATCTGCTCAAGGAGATCGACACCGTCCGCCAGGGCGGCGTGGACATCACCCCGGAGAACCTGATGGTCAGCCAGCGGGCCAGTCTGCTGCTGCCCTGGCACCGGGAGCTGGACGCCCTGGAGGAGCAGCGGCTGAAGGATAAGAAGTACGGCTCCACCAAGCAGGGCATTGCCCCCTTCTATTCCGACAAGTACCAGAAAAAGACCGTCCTGGCCGGCGAGCTGCTGTACCCCGACCATCTGCGGGCCCATCTCCAGGACCTGCTGGAGTGGAAGAACCTGATCCTCCGGGAAGTCTACGGCGCCAAGGGGTACACCATGGACGAGATGATGGCCTGGGTGGAGCAGTACGGCCAGCGGGTGAAGCCCTATGTGGCCGACACCGGCCGCTATCTCCACCAGGCCCAGGCCGACGGCAAGTCCATCCTGTTCGAGGGCCAGCTGGGCGCTCTGCGGGACCTGGACTACGGCATCTATCCCTATACCACCTCCTCCAACACCATTGCCGCCTTTGCCCCGGTAGGCTCCGGTCTGCCCGGCGCATCCATCGACGAGGTGGTGGGCGTGGTGAAGGCCTATTCCTCCTGCGTGGGCGAGGGTCCCTTTGTCTGCGAGTGGTTCGGCGCGGATGCCGAAAAGCTCCGGGACGCCGGTGACGAATACGGTGCCAAGACCGGCCGTCCCCGCCGGGTGGGTCCCATCGACCTGGTGGCCACCCGCTACGGTGTCCGGATGCAGAACGCCACCAACATCGCCCTGACCAAGCTGGATATCCTCAGCTACATGGACCGGATCCCCGTCTGCGCCCACTATGAGATCGACGGTCAACAGACCGACGAGTTCCCCTTCCCCGTGCTGCTGGACCAGGCCAAGCCCGTCACCGAGTACGTCCCCGGCTGGAACTGCGACATCTCCGGGGTCCGCACCTGGGAGGAGCTGCCCCAGGCGGCCCGGGACTATGTGGAGTATGTGGAGCGGGCCATCGGCTGCCGCATCGGCTATGTCTCCGTGGGCGCGGAGCGCGACAGCCTGATCGTCCGCTGAAAATCACAGAAACGGAGGACTGTTATGTCCCACGACGTTTATGAATCCCCCCTGGCCGGGCGCTACGCCTCGCCGTATATGCTGCACCTGTTCTCCCCGGATATGCGCTTCCAGACCTGGCGGCGGCTGTGGACGGCCCTGGCCCGGGCCCAGCACCAGCTGGGCCTGCCGGTAACGGAGGAGCAGGTCCGCCAGCTGGAGCAGCACATCACCGATATCGACTATGACACCGCCCGCCGGCGGGAAAAGGAAGTCCGCCACGACGTGATGGCCCATGTCTATACCTACGGCAAGGCCGCGCCTCTGGCGGCGGGCATCATCCACCTGGGGGCCACCAGCTGCTATGTCACCGACAACGCCGACCTGATCCTGTACCGGGACGGGCTGGTGTATCTGCGGGGCCAGCTGCTGGCGGTGATGAAGAATCTCTCTGCCTTTGCGGAGAAATACGCCGCCACGCCCACCCTGGGCTATACCCACTATCAGCCCGCCCAGCCTGTCACCGTGGGCAAGCGGGCCTGCCTGTGGCTCCAGGATCTGCTGTCAGACCTGGAGGAGCTGGATTTTGTCCTGGGGAGCCTGCGCTTTCTGGGCTGCCGGGGCACCACCGGCACCGAGGCCAGCTTCATGGATCTCTTTGAGGGCGATGAGGCAAAGATTGACGAGATGAACCGCCGCATCGCTGCCGGGTTCGGCTTTGACTCCTGCTTCACCGTCTGCGGCCAGACCTACCCCCGGAAGGTAGATGCCCGGATTCTGAACTGCCTGTCGTCTATGGCTCAGAGCGTCTACCGCATGGCCAACGACATCCGCCTGCTGCAGCACGACCGTCAGCTGGAGGAGCCCTTTGAGGAGCACCAGATCGGCTCGTCAGCCATGGCCTATAAGCGCAACCCCATGCGCTGTGAGCGCATCTGCTCCCTGAGCCGCTATCTCATGGCCGACGCCATGAATGCTCCCATGACCGCCTCCGTCCAGTGGATGGAGCGCACCCTGGACGACTCCGCCAACCGCCGCCTGTCTATGCCTGAGGGCTTTTTGTGCGCCGATGCCATTCTGCGCCTGGCCCAGAACGTCACCAACGGCCTGCGGGTCAACGAAAAGGTGGTGGACAAGACCATCCGGGAGTATATGCCCTTCCTGGCCACGGAGAACCTGATGATGGAGGCCGTCAAGCGGGGCGGCGACCGGCAGCAGCTCCATGAGCGGGTGCGGGTACACTCCATGGCCGCCACCGCCCGGATGAAGGACGGCGAGCCCTGCGACCTGCTGGACCGCCTGGCATCGGACCCGGCCTTTGGCATGACCCGGCCGGAGCTGGACCGGCTGATGGACCCCGCCCGCTACATCGGTCGCTGCCCCCAGCAGGTCCGCGCCCTGCTGGACCGCATCGCCCCCCTGCTGAAGGACGCCCGGTCCGCCGACGGCGGCGTCAGCCTGTGAGCCGTTTGTAAACCGGAAAAGGGCCGGAACGCACAAGCGTCCCAGCCCTCAGCCTGTCAAAGAGCCCCCGCTTTCACGCGTGAAAGCGGGGGTTCTCTTTGACAGAGAGCGTTTATCTATTTCTTCCCCACTATGCTGCACACCAGAAACGCCAGCAGGTCGGCGATGACCACCGTGGCGCCCACCGGGGTGCTGAGCAGATACGATGCTGTGAGCCCCGCGCAGAAGCAGGTCACGGACAGGATCCCCGCCAGGATCACCACGCCCCGGAAGCTCTTTCTCACCCGCATGGCGGACAGGGCCGGGAAGATCACCAGACTGGAGATCAGCATAGCCCCCATCATCCGCATTCCCAGCACGATGGTCAGGGCCGTCAGCACGGAGAGGAACGTATTGTACAGCCCCACCCGCACACCGGTGGCCCGGGAGAAGCTCTCGTCGAAGGTGATGGCGAACAGCTTGTGGTAAAACAGCACGAACAGCAGCAGCACCGCCGCCGACAGTCCGGCGCTGAGGGCCACGTCCGACCGGTCCATGGCCAGAATGGAGCCGAACATATAGCTGTCCACGTCCGTGGTCATGCCGGTGGTCAGGCTGGTGACAATGACGCCGGCAGCCAGGGACGAGGCGGACACCACGGCAATGGCGGCATCGGCCCCCATGCGGCTGTTTTCCGTCAGCCGCAGCAGGCCCAGGGCCGCCAAGATCACCACCGGGATGGACACCGGCAGCGGGGCCCAGCCGCAGGCCACGGCGATGGACAGGGCCCCGAAGGACACATGGCTCAGGCCGTCGCCGATCATGGAATACCGCTTGAGCACCAGGGGCACCCCCAGCAGCGCCGCGCACAGGGACACCAGAATGCCCACCACGAAGGCCCGGACGATGAAGGGATAGGTAAACATTTCCAGCAGCAGGCTCATGACAGGTCACCTCCGAAGCGTTTTCCGTAGGGCGAGGCCAGATATTCCCGGGGCGTGCCCAGGAACCACTGGTTCCGTCCGGCGTGCAGGATGGCGGTGGCGTCCCGCAGGGCGCTGCGGATGTCGTGGGTCACCATCACCACGGCCATGCCCTCGGTGCGGTTGAGATACCGCAGGGTGCGGTACAGGTCGTCGGCGGCAGCGGGGTCCAGTCCTGTCACCGGTTCATCCAGCACCAGCAGATCCCCCGCCGCACACAGAGCCCGGGCCAGCAGCACCCGCTGCTGCTGGCCGCCGGACAGCTCCCGGTAGCACCGGTCCTTCAGCTCCAGAATGCCCAGCTTGCCCATGTGCTGCAATGCCTGGGATTTCTGAGCCGGTGTGTAGAAAAATTTCCAGCCCCGGGCGCTTAGGAAGCCCGACAGCACCACCTCGCTGACGGTGGCGGGGAAATCCTTCTGCGCCCGGGTCTGCTGGGGCAGGTAGCCGATGGCCCCCCGGCGCAGACTGTCGTCCAGGTGGATTTCCCCGGACAGGGGCCGCAGCAGGCCCAGCAGACTTTTCAGCAGGGTGGACTTGCCGGAGCCGTTGTCCCCCACGATGCAAAGATAATCCCCCCGGCGCACCCGGAACGACAGATGCTCCCAGATGGGGCGGCCCTCATAGCCCAGGGCCGCGTCACGGCAGTCTATGAGTATCTTGGGTTCGCTCATGACAACCCCTCCTTCAGTACGTCCACATTTTTCCACATCAGGGAGAGGTACGTCTCTCCCCGGTCAAATTCCTGCCGGGTCAGGGTCTGGCAGGAGTGAAAGGTCAGGATCCTGGCCCCGGTGGTCTCGGCAATGGCGGAGGCCACCTTTTGGCTGCTGAGCTCGATGGTGTACACCACCGGAATCTGCTCCGCCCGCACCTTGTCAATGAGGTACTTCAGCGTAGCCAGAGACGGCTCCGTGTCGCCGGAGCAGCCGTGGAAGGCCGCCCGATAGTCCAGGCCGTACTCCCGGCAGAAATATAGCAGCGGGAACCGGTCGCCGAACACCAGCAGGCGGCGGCTGCCTCCTTCCACCGTGTCCCGGAACGCCTGGTCCAGGTCCGCCAGCTCCTGCACATACGCCGCAAGCCGCGTCTGATACTCCGCCGCGTGGTCCGGGTCCGCCTGGGACAGGGTATCCGCGATGACCCGGCACAGATCCATGGCAATGCGGGGCGAGGTCCAGATATGCTCGTCGTATTCGATGTGCTCCTCGTGGCCGTCGTGGTCATGGACGTCGTGGTCATGGCCGTCGTGATCGTCGTGGCCGCCCTGCATGCCCTCGGAAAATTCCTCACCCAGGGCGTCCACGTGGTCCATCATACGGGCCACAGCGCCGATGTTCTCCCCGGCAGCGGACAGAATGTCCTCTACCCATTCCTCGCTTTCGCCGCCGTTGCAGAGAAACACGTCCGCCTCAGAGATGCGGATCACATCCAGAGGTGTAGGCTCGAAGCTGTGGGCCTCCCGCCCGGCGGTCACCAGCAGATACGGCTCCACCCGGTCGCCGCCGATGGCCCGGACAAAATCATAGTAAGGAAACAGGGTGCAAACCACCCGCAGTCTGCCGTCGTCCTTCCCTGCCGTGGGTCCGGCGCAGCCGCCCAGCAGCAGCGCCGCCGCCAGCAGCAGGCACAGGGCCTGCACGCGATATCGTTTCATGGGAATCCCCCCTTTGTATGCCTGTAAAATTATATTGTACAGGATATGTCCCAATTTCTCAAGCCCTCCCCTGCCTAAAACCGGGTTTTTTCCGCTGCGATTCCTTTTCCGGCCCCGGCAGGTGGAAAAATTAGCCGATCAGCGTGTATTATGTCACACTGATGGCAAATAATCGTCGAAACGGGATGTGGAAATTTCCCTCACCGCTTGTCAAAAATTCTTTTTGACAAGTTGAACCCCGGCGCAGGCGGTGCCTGCGCCGGGGTAGTTTTTCATACCCGATACTTTTCCGCATAGCGGCGGACCCGGTCCTCAAACGCCGGGTCCTGCTGCCGCAGGGCCGTCTGGGCGGCATGAAGCCCCTGGTTCCCATCGGGCAGCCCCGCCACGCACCCGGCAATGTTGCTGCAATGGTCCGCCGCCCGCTCCAGGTCCGTCAGCACGTCGGACCACACAAAGCCCAGCTCCATGGTGCCGCTCCCCTGCTGCATCCGCCGGATGCGCCGGGACCGCAGCTGCTCCTTCAGGCCGTCGATGACCTGCTCCAGGGCCTCCACCTCCGCCTGGGCGGCGGGGTCCTCCCGTCGGAAGGCGTCCAGGGCCAGGTCCGCGATCTCCTCCACGGCGTCCGTCAGCACCCGCAGCTCCCGGCGGTCCTCGGCGGGCAGGGAAATGTCCTTATCCCGCAGCTCCTCCCCGCTTTCCAACAGGTTCATGGCGTGATCCCCCAGCCGCTCAAAATCGCCGATCAGCGCCAGCAGCTCCGCCGCCCGGGCGTTGTCCCGCCGGGTCAGCGTCTGGCCGCTGAGCCGCACCAGGAATGTCCCCAGCACGTCCTCCATCCGGTCGATGCGCTCCTCCTGCCGCCGCAGCTCCTTTGCCGAAGCAGGCTGCACCTCCGTCAGAGCAGCCACGCCCCGGCGCAGGTTATCCCGGGCCAGGGCCGCCATGTCCCCGGCCAGCTCCCGGCATTTTTCCAGGGCTGCCGCCGGGGCCGCCAGCAGCCGGGGGTCCAGCTCCGTCCCCTTCTCCCCCTCCTCACCCGGCAGCAACCGCAGCACCGCCCGTTCCAGCAGTCCCGCCGCCGGAAACAGCAGCATCGTACACAGCAGGTTGAAGGCCGTGTGGATCACCGCCACCCCCGGCAGAGTCACGGGACGGGCCAGCATCGTCGGAGCCGCCAGCACCTTCACCACCCAGAACACCGCCAGCCACACCCCGGCCCCGGTAAGGTTGAACAGCAGGTGAACCAGCGCCGCCCGGCGGGCATTGCGGCTGGCCCCCACGGAGGACAGCATGGCCGTGATGCAGGTGCCGATGTTCTGCCCCATAATGATGGGCACAGCGGCACCCACCGTAACCTGACCGCTGGCGGCCAGGGCCTGCAATATCCCCACGGAGGCGGAGCTGGACTGGATCACCGCCGTCAGCACCGCCCCGGCCAGCAACCCCAGCAGCGGGTCCGTAAAGGCCGTAAACAGCCGGCGGAAGCCCTCTGCCTGGGCAAGTCCTGCCACAGAGCCGGACATCAGCTCCATTCCCTGCATCAATGTGGCAAAGCCCAGCAGGGCCTGGCCGGTATCCCGGCGGCGGCCATTCCTGGACAGATAAGCGATGATGCCCCACAGGCTCAGCAGGGGCACGAAGCCCGCAGGCCGCAGCAGCCGCCCCAGAAAACCGCCCCCCTCCAGTCCGCCCAGGCTCAGCAGCCAGGGCGTCACCGTGGTGCCTACATTGGTGCCCATGATGACCCCCACCGCCTGACCCAGGGTCAGCAGTCCGGAGTTCACGAATCCCACCACCATCACCATAGCCGCCGACGAGCTCTGCACCGCCGCCGTCACCGCAAGACCCGTGAAAAAGCCCGCCCAGCGGCTGCGGGTCATGCGGCGCAGCTGTCCCCCCAGCCGTCCGCCTGCCCGGCGCTGGAGAGCCTCGGCCATGATGCTCATGCCGAATAAAAACAGGCACAGTCCGCCCAGAGCGGACAATCCGTCAAAAATGTCCATGTGCGCCTCCTCTCCCGGTTAGCATGCCCCGGGGCCGCCGCCGTCAATCGCAGTCAAACGTCCGCTTTATGCGGACATTTTGTCGTTTTGTGTTTTCCGTGCAAAACACCCCGGCCCCATAGGGGTAAATTTGGTGGTTATTCCGTCTTTACTTTATCTCGATAGCGTGGTAGTGTATTAGCATACTAAATCACCCGGCGGTAGGGGCCGGGGAATGGAGGAAATCATGAAGAACATCATTCAACGCGGAGTCTGTCTGCTCCTGCTGCTGGCTGTCACCGCCGCTCTGTCCGCCTGCGGCCAGAAGACCGGCGCCAAGAACACGATTTATGCCGTGGAGGCCGGTTCCGCCGGCGAGGAGGTGGCCAAGGAAAAGGGCTGGGCCGTCAACAGTGTCCAGGATCAGGCAGCCGCCCTGATAGAGGTAGCCGCCGGGACCTCCGACGCCGCCGTTATTGACCTGCTGATGGCCGGCGCCATGATCGGACCCGACACCAGCTATCCCAACCTCACCTATACCGACAGCCTCACGGAGGAGGAATACGGCATCGGCTGCCGCCAGGGCTCCGACCTGGCGGACTTCATCACCTCCGTTCTGGCCGAGGCCTACCGGGACGGCACCACCCAGAAGCTGGCCCGGCAGTTCGGCATCCGGGAGGACCTGCTGGTAGAACTGCCCCAGACCAGCTATACCCAGGATGCCGCCGGTGACGTGGCCTACATTCAGAACAAGGGCGCCCTGGTGGTGGGCATCACGGAGTTTGCGCCTATGGACTACAAGGACGACAGCGGCCAGTGGACCGGCTTCGACGCGGAGCTTGCCCGGCTGGTGGCCCAGTGCCTGGGCGTGGAGGTGGAATTTGTGGTCATCGACTGGGGCCAGAAGGTCAACGAGCTGAACAGCCAGGCCATCGACGTGGTGTGGAACGGCATGACCCTGACCGACGGCGTGCAGAACGCCATGACCTGCACCCCCGCCTACTGCCGCAATGCTCAGGTGGTGGTGGTTCCCGCCGCATAACGCCATGTTCTGGACCGTTACCCTTTCCCTGCTTCAGGGACTGCGTCAGGCGGCGGTGCTGTTCGGGCTGACGCTGGCGTTCTCCCTGCCCCTGGGGCTGCTGGTGGCCCTGGGCTCCATGAGCCGCTGCCGCCCGGTGCGGGCGGTGTTCGACGCTCTGGTGTGGGTGATCCGGGGAACGCCTCTGGTGCTGCAGCTGATCATCATCTTTTACGGTCCGGGCCTGTGGCTGGGCCGGAACATCTGGGGCAGCCACCGGATGCTGGCATGCATCGTGGCCTTTGTGCTGAACTACGCCTGCTACTTCTCCGTAATCTACCGGGGCGGCATCCAGGCCATCCCGGCGGGCCAGCGGGAGGCAGGACAGGTGCTGGGCATGACCCGGCGGCAGATCTTCTTCCGGGTCACGCTTCTGCAGGTGGTCAAGCGGATCCTGCCCCCCATGTCCAATGAGATCATCACCCTGGTAAAGGACACCTCCCTGGCCCGGATCATCGCCATTGTGGAGCTGACCAAGGCCGGCGAGGACTATGTGAAGTCCGCCGGGATCACCTGGCCCCTGTTCTATACAGGGATATATTATCTGCTGTTCGTGGGGCTGCTGACGCTGCTGTTCCGGTATCTGGAGCGCCGTCTCAGCTATTTCCGGTAAAGGAGGCCGCCATGGCATATTTAAGCGTCGAGAACCTGGAGAAAGCCTTCGGCGGCACCCGGGTGCTGCGGGATGTGAGCTTCCAGCTGCCGGAGGGTGAAACGCTGTCCGTCATCGGCTCCTCCGGCAGCGGCAAAACCACCCTGCTGCGGTGCCTGAACTTTTTGGAGCGCCCCGACGGCGGTGTCATTTCCCTGCGGGGAGAGCCCCTGCTGGATGCGTCCCGGCCTCCGGACCGGGAGCGGGACCTGCGCCGGAAGCGGCTGCACTTCGGCCTGGTCTTTCAGGACTTCAACCTGTTCTCCCAGTACACAGCCCTGGAAAATGTGACCCTGGCCCGGCGGCTGGCCCGGCGGGACGGCGAGACGGAGCAGGACATCCGGGACCGGGGGCTGGACCTGCTGGACCAGATGGGCCTGTCAGACCGGGCCGGGCACTACCCCCATCAGCTCTCCGGCGGCCAGAAGCAGCGTGTGGCCATCGCCCGGGCCCTGTGCATGGAGCCGGACGTGCTGTGCTTCGACGAGCCCACCTCCGCCCTGGACCCGGAGCTTACCGGCGAGGTGCTGCGGGTCATCCGCCAGCTGGCCGGCCGCCGCACCACCATGATCGTGGTGACCCACGAGATGGCCTTCGCCCGGGACGTGGCGGACCGGCTGATCTTCATGGACGGCGGCGTCATCGTGGAGCAGGGGGACCCCCGTCAGGTCATGGACCATCCCCGGATGGAGCGCACCCGGCAGTTTCTGTCCCGCTGTGCCAACACATAAAAATCACCCTCCGGCGGTTTTCACTCCGCCGGAGGGTATTTTTATGCCCCGTTATTCCTGTTTTTCCTCCTGCTCCGCCCGGGGCAGCGTCAGCGTCACCTTGAACAGGTCGCCGTCGATGGTCAGTCGGAAATCGCCGCCCTGGATGGCGGTCAGGCTGGTGGCGATGGACAGGCCCAGCCCGCTGCCCTCGGTGGACCGGGAGCTGTCCCCCCGGACGAACCGCTCCGTCAGCTCGTCGGCGGAGATATTCAGCGGATACCGCGAGATATTCTTCACCACCATCCGCACGCCGTCCTCTCCCGCCTCCGTGGACAGATACACCCTTGTCCCGGGCATGGCGTATTTGCAGATGTTGCTCATCAGGTTGTCCAGCACCCGCCACAGCAGCCGCCCGTCGGCCATGGCCACCGGCCCCGGCTGGCACAGAGCCAGCACCGGCTCCAGCACCTGCTTTTCCAGCCTCTGCTGATACTCACCGCACACCTGGCTCAACAGCACGTTCAGGTCCGTGGGGGCCAGGGACACCGGGATATTCCCGGTGGACGCCTTGGAGGCCTCTACCAGGTCCTCTGTCAGCTTCCGCAGCCGCTGGGACTGCCGGTCCAGCACCGCCAGATACTCCCGCGCCGCGTCGGAGGGCATCTCCTCCTTTTTCAGCAGGTCCACATAGTTGACAATGGAGGTCAGGGGCGTTTTGATGTCGTGGGACACGTTGGTGATCAGCTGGGTTTTCAGCCGCTCGGACTTCATCTTCTCCTCCACCGCCTGCTGGATGCCCTGCTGCACGGAGTTCAGGTTGGCCGCATGGCGCTTCAGCTCCGGCAGCGCCCCCCGGCTCAGGGTGATGGGATGGGAGAAGTCCCCCTTGGCCAGGTTTTCGCCCCCCTGCTGCAGCTTCCGCAGGGCCAGCACCTGCCACATGGCCGCCCCCAGCAGCACCAGGTGCAGCGTCACATACAGCGCCGCCTGCCCCCCGTCCATGCCATAGGCGAAGATCAGCAGGTCCGCCGCCATAACGGCCAGCAGCACCGCCGCCGTTTTCCACGCCAGAGGCAGGCCCAGAAACAGCCGCCGCAGGTGCCGCCAGATCCACACGGCCCCCCGGCTGAAAAGCCGCAGCAGCCGCAGCGCCAGCAGGTCGCTGAGCACGGTCCCGGCCTTGCACCGGGCCGTAAACGCCAGCACGAACAGATACGCCAGCGCCACAAATACCGCCAGGCCCAGCGTGGCGGATGGATAGTACACGGCGTCCAGATAGATGTACCACACGCAGGTCAACCCCAGCACAAACAGGTCCACCGGGATCTTCTCCACCCAGGTCAGATGGATGCCCTCATGGCCCGGCCAGTGTCCCGCCGCCGACAGGGAGAACACCAGGGCTGCCGCAGCGGCCACGGCGCACACCGCCGTCACGGCCCACAGCATATCCAGGCGCCTGTCCGTATGCATGTTATAGACACATATGTATACCAGCTCGACGCCGCCATACACCGCCGCCGTGCCCGGCAGCAGGGTCAGCAGAAAGGCCAGGGCCTTGGCCCACGGCTTTTCCAGCAGCTTTTTCATTGCGCCGCCCCCTCCATTTTGTACCCCTTGCCCCACACCACCTTCAGATACCGGGGCTCTGCGGGGTTGATCTCGATCTTCTCCCGGATGTGCCGCACGTGGACGGCCACGGGATTGTCCGCCGCCGGGTCCTCATGCCACACCCGGCGATAGATCTCATGGGGCGAGAACACCTTTCCCGGATGCTGCATCAGCAGCCGCAGAATGTCGTATTCCAGGGGCGTAAGGTTCACGGTGTCCCCGTCCACGGTGACGGTCTTGGCATTGTCGTCCAGGCTCACTCCGCCGATGGTCACGGCGGAGGGGGCCGTATGGCCGCCGCCCAGGGTCATATACCGCCGCAGCTGGGACCGGACCCGGGCCAGCAGCTCCACGGGGTTGAAGGGCTTGGTCACATAGTCGTCGGCCCCCATGTTCAGCCCCAGCACCTTGTCCGTGTCCTCGGACTTGGCCGTCAGCAGGATCACCGGCAGATTGTGGCTCTGCCGCAGGCGGGTCATGGCAGTGATGCCGTCCATTCCCGGCATCATCACGTCCAGCAGGATCAGGTGCACCTCCTCCCGGTCCAGCAGGCGCAGGGCCTGATAGCCGTCGTAGGCCGTCAGCACCCGATAGCCCTCGGCGGACAGATAGATGTTCAGGGCCGACACGATGTCCTTTTCATCGTCGCAGACCAGGATGGTGTACATGGTGATCGCCTCTCATTTCTCGGATTGCACCGGCGGCAGACTGCCGGTCAGAAGGGCAGCAGCTCCTCCCGGCCCCGGCCCCGCAGGGACGCGGCGCTGACCCGGTGCTCGATAGGCTTCCACTCCCCCTTGCTGAACAGCGCCGCAAAGGAGATGGGAATATAAGTAAACATAAACAGCGGGAAGGTGAAGGCGTAGATCACCTTTTTCACTGCCTTGGTATGGATGCGCTTCCACTCGGTGACGGTGGTGATGGCCCCCAGCACAAACAGGGTCAGATACATATTCAGCAGCATCTGCCCCACGGACCACAGGGCGATGGTCAGGTCCTCCCCGTGGACGGCCCCCAGAATGGCCGCCGTCACGTTGCAGACGATGGCCGTGGCCGACAGGACGAAGGCCGGCATAATGGCCGCCGCCATGTCGTAGCAGGAGAAGCTCCCCCGGGCCGCGCCCCGCAGCAGCTTGGCGCCGTAGCCCCGGAATACCTGCAAATACCCCTTGGACCACCGCAGCCTCTGGTTCCAGGACTGGCGGAAGGTGGTGGGCTGCTCGTCATACAGCACCGCGTCGGGGCAGAAGGCGATCTTCCGTCCCCGGGTCACCTGGTCCACGGAGAACTGGATATCCTCCGTCAGCAGGTGGAAGGGCCAGGGCCCCGTCTCCTCCAGCACCTGTCGGCTGAACAGGAACCCGGTGCCGGACACGGCGCAGCTGGTGCCCAGCAGGAACCGGGCGTGATTGAGATACCGGCTCTCCCGCAGGAACCACAGGGCATAACCGGCGCTGATCCAGTTGTCGCCGTAATTCTTGCTGTTGCGGAAGCTGGTGACGATCTCGTGTCCGTCGGAAAACGTCCGGTTCATGGCCTCCACATAGTTGGGAGCCAGGATATTGTCCGCGTCAAACACGAAGTATCCGTCAAAGCCCCGGGGATAATCCTGCTCCAGATGCTCCAGCAGCTCCTGCAGGGCGTAGCCCTTGCCCACCCGCACCTGGTTGAACCGCTCATACACATGGGCCCCGGCCACCCGGGCCACCATGGCCGTGTCGTCGGTGCAGTTGTCCGCCAGCACGAAAATGGACAGCAGGCTCTGGTCATATGTCTGCCCCCGAAGGCTGGCGATCAGGTCGCCGATGACCCGCTGCTCGTTCCGGGCGCAGATCAGAAAGCGCATGGAGACGGGAAGCGACTTTGAAAATATCTCGCTTCTCGTCGGCTTTGAGAATATTGTCGCGTCCAGCATCTCGCGGAAGGATTTGCGGCAGTATGAGGGGCAGAGCATCGCCGCCATCTCGCAGCAGCAGGGGAAGGACCCCTTTACCGCACTGTTTGATCTGCTGCAGGCTCCGCACTGCGACGTGCCCATGATCGATTTCATTGCTGCCGAGGACGATATCTGCGATATCCTGCGCGACGCACACAGCTGCGTGATCTCCGACAGCACCTATCCCACCACCGGGATGCTCCATCCGCGCGTTTATGGCACGTATACAATGCTCCTGGAGCACTTCGTCCGCGAAAAGCGGGCGCTTTCCATCGAATCTGCCGTGCATAAATGCACGGGCCGTGCTGCAAAGGTCATGGGCC
>ENA-UERC01000671-UERC01000671.1-human-gut-metagenome-genome-assembly--contig:-NODE-671-length-24008-cov-295.020476_pt1 | contig 24008 bp, 20 predicted proteins | sample MGYA00242955_ERZ507955 | MGnify/ENA primary metagenome ERZ507955 (study PRJEB26167, sample SAMN06115394) | human gut metagenome | host: Homo sapiens | place: China:Hubei | collected 2016-04-27... | reverse complement strand
GAGTGAGTAGTTCTTGTTAGAGAATCGGTTGAACTTCAAGCTGTTGCGCTTGTTGAAAATTGTTTTGTACATTAAATTAAATGTTTATAAATGAATAATAAATCGAAGCCTTCCGCTTTCCCGGCTTTCGGCATTCGGGGTGCAAAGTTACTGCCTTTTGTGCAACTGACAAAATAAAATGTGAATTATTTTTTCAACTGCCGATACAAAGTTAATGTAAATCAAGGTCGGTTTCCTACCTCACAAATCGTATTCAATTCAGCCTTCTTGTGGCATAAAAAAGTATTAATTAGGCATAATCCTCAATAGGGTGATGCGATTTTCTTAAAGAAACATTCGCTTTTTCAGATTATTCTTGTATCTTTGCAGTTGATATGGGCAGCATTCAGCAATCAGAATACTGCTGTCGCAATTTTATGGTAATTAGAAATTAAAAAGAAAGGAACAGATAAGATGGAAAAGATCAACGTAAAAGAACTGAATGACAACGTCTTCGAGACTATTGGTAAGGAGTGGATGCTGGTATGTGCCGGCAACAAGGATCATTTCAATATGATGACCGCCTCTTGGGGCTGCTTGGGATGGCTTTGGAACAAGCCGGTGGCTGTGGTCTTTATCCGTCCGGAGCGTTTCACCCACGGCATCATCGAGGAGAATGAATTCATGACTCTCTCTTTCCTCGGCAACAGCGAGGAGGCTCGGAAGATTTATAACTTCTGCGGCTCTAAGAGCGGACGCGATTTGGATAAGGTGAAGGAAACAGGACTGATTCCTGTAGAAACCGATAATGGCTGCATTGGTTTCGAGCAGTCACGACTCACCCTGGAATGCCACAAACTTTATAAAGACAGTATGACCGCCGAGAAGTTCCTCGACAAGGACCTGCTCCAATGGTATGGTGCCAAGGGTGGATTCCACGATGTTTATGTTGTGGAGATTACCAATGCTTATAAAAAGTAAGAATTAAAATATGGCTCAAGAACAAACAGCAATTCGTGAACGCCAGAAAACCAGGCTCAAGGAGCCGGGGCGTTACGTGGTAATGATGTTCAACGACGACTTCACACCGATGGACTTCGTGGTAGAAATCCTCGAATCCATCTTCTTCAAGTCGCAGGCTGAGGCTGAAGCAATCATGCTCAAGGTTCATCACGAAGAGAAAGCCGTGGTGGGCACCTACAGCTACGACATCGCCAAGAGTAAAGTGGAGAAAGCGATGGAGAAAGCCCGTACGCAGAAGTTTCCGCTTAAACTCACTTATATGCCGGAATAGGCGTTGATTTCGGGGAAATATCCCCAATATATGCTAAGAAAAAGAAAGGAAAAAATAGAATGGACAGTATGGGATTGACCCGATATATGAGTGTTCTGATGGACGATGCCATGAAGCAAGCCCGGTTCTTCGACCACGAGTTCGTGATGCCCGAGCACATGCTGCTGGCGTTGCTCAGGCAGTATGCATTCTGTCAGGCGCTGCAGGAAGAAGGCGTAGACAGCCTCAAGATGCACGAAGACTTGGTGGGATGGCTCGCCAAGCAGGAGCGTGTGCCTGAAACCATCAAGTATCTGCCAGAGCCGTCATCGCTCTTCAAAACCATGTTTGGAACGGCGTGCGCCCTGGCTGCTGCTGCCGACAGACAGCTGGTGAATGTACCCCATTTTGTGCAGGCGATGTTTGGCTTGCAGAATTCAGAAGCCGCCTTCCTGCTGTGCAAGAATGTGGGCGACCGGCAGGGCGAGTTCCTGGCGAGCGTAGACAGTTATTATCCTATTGGAGAAGATACTGGAGAGGCTGGCATGGGCATGGGAGCAGACTTTGATGATGACGATTATGCCAACGAGTATGATGACGACGAGGAAGAAGGCAGAAGACAGGTTGTACAGGATTGGCATCAGCTGGTTACCTGTATTTCTGACAAGGTAGAAGAGCACAATCCGCTCATCGGAAGAGAACAGGAACTGGACAGAACCATCCAGGTGCTCTGCCGTGCCGAGAAGAACAATCCGCTCCACATCGGAGAAGCCGGAGTCGGCAAGACAGCTCTGGTCTATGGTCTCGCCAAACTCATCAACGAAAACCAGGTTCCTGAACGCCTCAAGGGGGCTCGCATCTACGGCATGGATATGGGACAGATGCTTGCCGGTGCCCAATATCGCGGCGACTTCGAGAAACGCATCAAGATGGTGATGGAGGGAGCCGTGAAGGAGGGCAATACCATTATCTACATCGATGAGATTCATAATATGATAGGTGCCGGTCGTGGCTCAGATGGCGGACCTGATGCATCCAATATGCTGAAGCAATATCTGGAGGCAGGTGATATCCGTTTCATCGGCTCTACCACCTACGAGGAATATAACCGTTACATGGCTCAGAGCAAGGGCATCGTGCGCCGGTTCCAGCAGATAGATATCAAGGAACCTACCGAGGAGGAGGCTATCAAAATATTGGAGGGCTTGCAGTATAAATACAACAAGTTCCACAATGTAACCTATCGCAAGGACGCCCTGGAATATGCCGTCCGTGCCAGCGCCAAATATATCAGCAACCGCTGTCTGCCAGACAAGGCCATCGACCTGATGGATGAGGCGGGTGCTTATCTGGAGGTGCATCCGGTAGAATCTCGCCAGCGCTCTTACGTTACCAAGTCTATCATCCAGCAGATTCTGATTAAAGTCTGCAAGATTGATGCGGCTGCGATGAAAGATGAGAATAACGATGCTCTGGCTACGCTCCGCCAGCGCATACTCGACAAGATTTACGGTCAGGACAAGGCTGTAGACAAGGTGGTTGAGGCTGTGATGATGGCAAAGGCGGGATTGACAGATGATGACAAACCATTGGCTTCGCTCCTCTTCGTGGGACCTACCGGAGTAGGAAAAACCGAGGTGGCACGGCAGTTGGCCAAGGAACTCGGCATCGAACTGGTACGCTTCGATATGAGTGAATATACCGAGAAGCATACCGTGGCAAAACTCATCGGTTCGCCAGCCGGATACGTGGGTTATGAGGATGGAGGACTTCTGACCGATGCCATCCGCAAGACGCCTAACTGTGTACTCCTGCTCGATGAGATAGAGAAGGCGCATAGCGATATCTACAACATCCTGCTCCAGGTAATGGACTATGCCCGTCTGACTGATAACAAGGGCCAGAAGGCTGATTTCCGTAACGTGATTCTCATCATGACCTCAAATGCCGGAGCGCAATATGCTTCACGGGCTAGCGTAGGTTTCAATGGAAACGTAAGTCGTGGCGAAGCGATGCTGGCACAGGTGAAGAAGACTTTCAAGCCTGAGTTTATCAACCGACTTTCTGACATGGTGGTGTTCAACGATATGGATAAGCACATGGCAGAACTGATTCTTGCCAAGAAACTTTGTCAACTCGATGCGAAACTGGCAGCAAAGGGAGTTACCGTAACGTTAACCGATGCTGCGCGCGAACAGTTGCTGAAATGGGGCTTTACCAAGGAATATGGTGCCCGCGAGATGGACCGTGTCATCGGTAACCGCTTGAAACCGATCCTGATGAAGGCGCTGCTCTTCGGCAAACTCAAGAAGAGTGGCAAGGCGCATGTCGACTTTGACGGAAAGGAACTGGTGATTAATTATTAGAATGAAAGTCTAGTCAAGAATATTCTTGATAAAAGATAAGCGTATGATATTACAGATAGATGATACTGCGGACGAGATTTATTTTCCCGATCCGCATTATGGCGATGAGGATGGATGCTTTGCGATTGGTGGCGATTTGAGTATCGACCGCCTGTTGCTGGCTTATAGCAATGGCATCTTTCCCTGGTATAGTTTCCGTGACCAGCCTGAAATACTCTGGTTCTGTCCGATGAAGCGTTTCGTCATCTTCCCTGATGAAATCCACATCAGTCATTCCATGCGTACCCTGATGAGAAAGAACCGATACAGCGTAGGAATCAACGAAGATTTCGATGGCGTGATACGGGGATGCAGCAAGACCAACGGACGGTATTGGGAAGATGGCGCATGGCTGGGCGAGAACATCATCCAGGCATTTACTGCCCTCCATAAGCAGGGCTTTGCGGCGAGCGTAGAGGTATGGGATAATGAAACCGATGAACTGGTGGGTGGACTTTATGGTGTCACCATCGGCAAGGTTTTTATCGGAGAAAGCATGTTCTCCAGGGTTCCGTCAGCTTCTAAGATTGCCCTCATCTTCCTTGCCAGATACTTGCAGGAGCACGGTGGAAAGATGATAGATTGTCAGTTGGAGACTCCTCATCTCAAATCGATGGGTGGCAGATATATTTCTTACGAGGAATATATGAAGATTATGAACGAAGAATAAGAGATGTTCTTCTCGGAATAGAAGAACATCTTCTTTTGAATAAAAAATAAAGGCTAGGTTCCCGGAATCGTGAACCTAGCCTTTGTTATTATCTGGCTTTTTGCTTTTTATTAGAATATCGGTGTGCCGATGCAGCCGTTAGGTGCCTGAATATGAAGCATCGCACAAACGGTAGCGGCAATATCCGTCATATAGTGAGGCTGGGCACTCTCGCCGTGCTGGATGCCCCAACCCATAAACAGGCAAGGAATATGGATATCGTATGGATTCCATGCTCCGTGGGTAGTTCCCTTGCTGCTGTAATAATCGTAGTGACCTGGTTTCAGTACAATCTGAACACCTCCGCTGCGCTCGCGGTTATAACCGTTAATGGCGCGGAACTTCAGCTCTTCAGGGATGCTCTCGATAGAGGTCTTCTCCATGTCGAAGGCATAGTGCACGTCCTTCTCCTTCTTCAGTCTGTCTACTACCACCTGCTTGATGGCTGTATAATCCAGACCGAGTTCTTCGATGATGTCTGTATTGAAGAATACCTGATAGTTCATAATGGTCTTTACTAGGTCCTTGTCGGTGTTGAACTTTGTCTTCAGACTCTTGTTCAATTCATCTACCAGTCCCTTCTTGTTCCAGATGCCGGCAGGGATTCGTTGATCCTGCAGGAAGGTAGCGTTGTTCACGCCTCCATGGTCGGCGGTGAGGAAGGTGAGATAATTTCCCTTGCCCACGGTCTGGTCGAGATAAGCGAAGAAATCTGCCAAAGCCTTATCTAATCTAAGATAGCAATCCTCTGTTTCGATAGCGTTTACGCCCACCTGATGACCGATGTAATCGGTGCTTGAGCAGCTGATGGTCAGCAAATCAGTATCTGTGTTTCTACCCAGATTTTCTCCCTCAATGGCAGCCTTGGCAATATCGAAAGTCAGGTTGCAGCCGAATGGGGTACTGCGGAGAATCTTGTAACCATGCTTTTTATATAAGGTAGGCAGATCGAGTGGCAATACAGCCTTTTCGCCTTCAACAATTCCATTCTCGTAGTTGTTGTCATCGCTGGCGCTTTCCTTATAGGAATCGATAGGGTAGAGCGTCTCCCATTTCTTGGAAAGATACTTGTTTGGGAGTTTCTGCTTGTTGAACTTGTTCACCCACTCAGGCAACTTATCCATATAGAAAGTACTGGTGATGAACTTGCCCGACTTGTCATCAAACCAGAAAGCGCCATTGGCGTGATGGCCCGCAGGGAGGATGGATGCTCTGTCTTTCAAGGCTACACCAATCACCTTAGAGCGGTTGTTGGTAGCCAGACGGAGTTCATCGCCGATAGTAGTTACCCACAGATTGCGAGGCGACATCTTGCCAGCCTTGCTGTCAGAACCTACAGGGTTGACGGTATCGTCGGCAGTACAATACACTACCTTTCCATCTTTCACGAAGTTGTTTCCTGCAATTCCGTGGATAGAAGGAACGGAACCGGTCCAGATAGAAGAGTGGCCGATGGCTGTAACCGAAGGGATGTAAGGAATCTTGCAGTTTTCTACGCTGAATCCTTCTCCGAGCATTCGCTTGAATCCGCCTTCACCGTAGCGGGCGTAGTAGCGATAGAGATAGTCCCATCGCATCTGGTCAATCACGATGCCCACAACCAGTTTTGGTCGTTGAGGCTGAGCCTGTGCGATGCCGCAGAAGCAGCAGAGCACGAAGATGAGTTTAAAAATCTTATTCATTGTATCTTGTTTTTTGTTATTTTTCTATTTCTCAGCATATTGTTTGAAACTGAGTAATAAATTGGTTTAGGGCGAAAGGATATTTCTGTGGTGGCTGAATGATGTGAAGAAAAAGCAATTGTTTCTGTTCGTCAGTATAGCTGACCTGAGCGGTCTTATTCGGGGCATGCCGTATCACGTAACGACATGTCCCCTGTTGCTTTATTCTTCATTTACCATCTCCCAATCCAAAATGCCTTTGCCTTCTTCATCTAGTTCTATGCCTAAGCCTACTACCTCTCGTTTGTCGGCCTTGAAAGGCGCCAGGTATTGGCGGTCTTGAATTTGTTTGATGGCAGCTTCTTTACCACCATTGTTTCTCAACTTCAACTCTATTACGTAGATGTGATGAGTTGTTTTGACAACGAGGTCGATTCTGCCAGCAGAAAGCATGTGCTCTACTTCCACCTTCAAACCGATGGCGTTCAAGATGGTACTGATGATCAGACGGTAACGCTCTTCCATATCCATGGATGCCAACTTCTTGTTGCTGTAAGGCACATCGGCAACCAATGCTTTGAGCGCTTTCATCGCCTTGTCTAACTCTTTATATTCCAAATATTGGTACAACTGCGCTTGCAGAGATTGTGTATCAGCCTCTTGTCGCATGGTTAATGCAGGCAGTACGCATTCGTAGAGTGCCTGTTTTACCTCTTCGTTTGGGAAGCCTAAGTGATAGACATTTCCTACGCACGATTTGATGGTGAGATAACCTGATTGATATAAGAAGAGTTCTGGACCTCCACCAGTGACATCGGAAGTCTCCAATGTGTTGCGGAGAATCATGCAATCCTCAAAATCAGGTAGGCGCAACTCTGCATCCTTAATGAACTTCTGCAGCATGGATGTGGCACCCGATGATGCCCAATAACTGTTAAGATCCTGGGTGTCAAGCACTTTGATAAGGCTGAAAGGATTGTAGACGTCAACCATGTTTCGGCGACTGAAATGGTAACCGTCGTAGTAGTCCTTCAGTTTGTCGTGGGTTTCCTGTAAAGTCCATCCGTTCACCTCTGCCATTTTTTCAAGTTCAGGCTTGAAGTTCTCTTTTATCTCCTCCTCAGTGATGCCGCAGATGGCCGCATATTCAGGGAGGAAACTGATGTTGGTTAAATTGTTGAGCACGGAGAAAAGGGAAATCTGCGTAAACTTGGTGATGCCCGTGATAAAGACCAGACGCTCGTATTCATCATCTGCCTTTAAAATGGCAAAGACTTCACGATATACCTCGGTGCATGCTTCATGTTCCGGGGTTTTCCAAGAGTGCTGGAGTGGAGAATCATACTCGTCGATGAGGATGACAACCTTCAAGCCCGTCTGTTTGTATGCCGTCGTAATGATGGCATCAAAGCGGTCGGCAAGTTGGGCGGTAGGGTCGGGAGTGATGGCATACTTCTCCTCGTAGTATCCGAATCGCAGATTCAGGTACGAACGCAAGGTTTCTGCATTGGCGCCTCCACGGCTCATGTCGAGTCGAATCACAGGATATGCCTTCCAATCCTTCTCCAAATCCATGATTTTGAGTCCTTCGAAGAGTTCCTTTCTTCCTTCGAAGTAACATTGTAGCGTATCAATGAGCACAGACTTTCCGAATCGGCGAGGGCGGCTCAAGTAATTATACTTTAGACCTTTGTTCGCCAATATCCAAACCATGTCAGTCTTATCAACATAGAGATACCCTTCTTCTCTGATGATATAGAAAGATTGTATGCCTGTAGGCAGTTTTCTGTATTCATTGTTTGCCATAATCTTTTCTCCTTTTTTTATATGGCACAAAGATACGGCAAATAATTGAAACCACCAAATTTTAAAAGAGGAATTACGGTGTTGCTTTTTGAAGATGCATTCTTTCAGGCGATGTGTTCTTATATCTTAAATCGGTAAGTCCAAGTAATTCGGAAATGGGACTCTAGAAAAATAAGGAGTGTTAAAGTTGGAAATGAAAGAGTTTCTAGCTATTATATGCAGAATAAGTTGAAAAAAACATAAATTATGCGATAAAACATGGAGGAATAAAAATTAAATAGTATCTTTGCCATATAAATAAAGAAAATGATGAAACAAGACGTACAGACATATAATATTATGGATAGAATGCGGAGTTATTCTTCCGCATTCAGTCGTGCCTTGTTTACTGACATTATCAAATATGGAGATTGTTCTCGACTTGATGCAATTCATGACAGATATGATGGTAAGAGAAAGAAAGAAAAAACTTATTTTTCATACTTAAAGTATCTATATCGTCAGATTAGTATCAATTATAGGTGTGAATATGTTTATAAGAATGAGCTTATTGAACTATTGATAAAAAAATATGCCCATTCTAATACCGTCATTTTCAATGAGTTTAGAATGCAAAAGTCCATAGTTGATTTAGCAATGTTTAATGGAAATAGTAGGGCTTTTGAGATAAAGACGGAGTATGATACAACTCGTAGGTTAATAGGACAGCTGGTTGATTACACTCGTGTGTTTCAGCTATGTTATGTTGTTATACCAGCAAATATGCTCGAAACTTACGAAAAGGACATTCCTCCTTATATAGGAATTGTCCTTATGAGAGAAAGTGGTGGTGCCTTGGAACTGGATGAAGCAAGACCTGCTGTTGAAAACAAGAATATAGATGCGGGTATGATGATGAAGTGTCTACGTACCAAAGAATATGAGAATATGGTCATTGAAGAATTTGGTAAACTTCCTGATGTGCCTTATTATGAAATGTATGAGGCATGTGAGGAAAAACTGTATGATATGCCACCAGACAAGTTACATCAATATTTCTTGAAAGAAATAGAGAAGAGAAAGAATAATATGTGTCTTTTGAAAAAGGCTCCTCGTGAGTTACGACAAATGTACCTCCAGCTAGGACTTTCTAAAGGGCAGATAGATATTCTGCAAACATATTTAAATAATCCTATAAAATCGCAGTTGAAGTTATGTATTTCCCATATTTAAGAGGTAAACAATATGAGTTGTTGGCATTGAAAGACTTTTCTCAGATGAGCCCTAATAATGCTAAGATTGTTCCTATCATAGAACCAGTGAAAAATCAGGTTAATGGTTTGAATTCAGCATTGGAAACTATGATAAAAAATGGTATGCGCTTTGCTCTTATCTTGAATCCGAAAGATGGAGATTTCAAGAGAAATGCAGACAATTATATGCTGCCTAAACTAAAATGCTTACAAGAAGATAGAGAACATTGGATACCTGCATATTTTTACAAGAATAATGCAGATATACTGCTTGCTTATGCAGAGAAGTATAACCTGACTGAATTGATGGTTGTTTTCCCAGAAGGAACTAATGTCCATGATAATAATATAATGGATTTCTTGTCAAACGAAAGAGTCCGGTATGTTGTTAATGGTAACTCTTCTAATTCTGCTATAGCTAAACTGAGAGCCTTGGGAAAAAATGTTATTTCGTTGGAAGACCATTTTAACTCGCAGAATAAGAATGCTGATTATGCAAGTAATGATGATGAGTTCTTTAGTGATGATTTCTTATATTATAAAGACAGTGGGTTTTATGGTTTTGCGGATTATACCGCACTTCCCAAGAACTTTGTCGAGGGAGGAATGTTGCCGTATGCAATTGCTATTCATTTGACCTACAAAAAATCAGATGAGGAGGTTTATGTTCATCATTTTGTGTCTGATAGTAACTTAGACCAATCGAATATTCGTGGAAAATTCCGTGAGGCAGCAATTAAGATAGATCCTTTTTATAAAAATGGAGGGTATACTGAGACTGCAGCTGTTATGGAATTGGTGGATAAAGCAAATGATTCTGCTGGTTATCCAGGCTTAGGCTATATCAAGAAATTATCAATAAAGAATCATCTAGAACTTATTGATAGGTTAATAACGGAATAATTGGTCAATATGAAAATTTGCAAGAATTGTTTTGTTGATGTGGAAATGCAAGCTGCGGTTTGTAATGAATCCGATACCAAAGGAATCTGTGAAGTTTGTGGTCAAGAAGGTCGATTGCTTGATATAGGATACTTCTCTGATTTCTTCGAGGAAGTGTTGGCTTTGTTCGAACCTTCGGAAACAGGAACAAGAGTTGCCGATTTAGTTCAGCAGGATTGGGATATCTTCTCATCAGTAGAAATTGGCACGAAAGTTTTATCTTATTTTTTGTCATTGAAAGACTATGGCTATTCAGTTGATGATAACGTTTCTTACTCAGCATTGATGGAGGATAAGTTGAATGTGTGGAATGTAGTTAAAAAACAAGTTCGTGAATCAAGACGTTTCTTTGCTGATTTGTTGGCTTTTGATGAAATGAATCTTATGGAATCTAATGCTTCAATATTAGAAGGAAGCATATTCTATAGGGCAAGAGTGATACCTTCTGGAGTGAAAGAGCTGTCAACGAAAGAAATGTCGTGTCCTCCTAATAACAAGGCTACGGCAGGACGGGCAAATCCGTTGGGAATTCCGTATTTGTATTTGTGTCAAGATGAAGAAACTACATATTATGAAGTAAGAGCTTTGTATCTAGACAGGTTGAGTGTAGCTCAGTTTAGAGTAAAAGAGAATCTGGATATTCTTGATTTTACATCAAAGTTGAGCTTGTATGTTGCATTCTCAAATGCAACAGAATCTTTGTCTGATGTTATTGTGAAGCAGAAGTTGCTGCAGGCGATAAGCCATGACCTGTCAAAACCATTGAGACGATATGATACAGAACTGGAATATGTTCCTACTCAGTTGATTTGTGAATATTGCAAGCTGAATGGTATAGATGGAATTCGTTTTGAGAGTTCTTTGCATAAAGGTGGTATAAATCTAGTCCTTTTTAATGCAAATAAGGCAGAATGTATATCTGTTGTGAGTAAGGAAATTAAAAAAGTAGAAATTTCTGAGTAACTTCTAGTTGTTCAGCTGCTTGTGAAAATATAGAGTTTATAATTGATAATGAAGAATGTTATATTTATAATCTGCTTATTCTTCATAGCTTGCTATAATGGGCAAGTTATGAAGAAAGAGGCTTGCATAAACTTTGTGAAACATGAAGAATTAGGGAAGTATCCCTTTGAAAAAAGTATAAAATATACTTTGCAAATTGACAATCAAAACGTTCCTGTTTATTGTTATGCTCATGTTTTTAAAGGTAATATAGTATCTTTAGAGTTAAGTAGAACTCCAGAAAAAATAAAAAATATGTCCTCAGGCATCATGCTGTCGTTTTTTGCCAAGGTACTAGGTAGTTTTAATGAAAAAGAGAAGTCAAAAATAACGCAAGTTTATACAAAACTAGAATATTGGGAAGAAGAAAGTACAAAACTGTCGCACAGATATTTTAATAACACTTTACCAATAAAGACGGTTTTGGAAGAAAGCGACTTGTTAAAGGATATAAGAAGTATTTTGAAAGAAAATAATTTATATGTTGATAGCTTTGACTGTGATTTGATTACTACAAATAAAACTCACATTCAATCTGACGTTTTTTTATGTGGTGATTTTTTCTTGTCTGTGAAATTATTAGAAGAGTCAACTTGAAAAAGTGGGTCTTCTTGTATATACAGCGATCAAGAGTGGCATGCTTTCTCCAGGCAAGAAATATGACTTTGATTTTGACCATGAGTTCTTGGAATCAGAAACTTGGGAGGCAAAGCCTACCTACAAAGGCTTTATGGGATACGGACCTGAGTGTGCAGTCCTGACAGATACCAAAACTGGAGCAGAAACGTTATCAGGAATCGAGAATCGTTTTTTACCTACACTCCTACAAAACTTATTGTTTGCGGATTTTAGGGGAATTACGGTGTTGCTCTTTGAAGATGCATTCTTTCTGCAAGCTTGAATTCGTAGTTTCAAGCATGTTTCCTAAAACGAAAAAAGCAGTTAAGCTATTTCTGCTTAACTGCTTGATTTTCAGCGTGGACCAGCTAGGGCTTGAACCTAGGACCTCCAGATTATGAGTCTGTGCCGAGCCTTACTAACGCCTGCGGACTTAGCAAGGTGTAACCAACTGAGCTACAAGTCTTTTTATGCTATTTGTCCACCTGTTAATGAACACTGATAGAATGAAATTAGTCAACAATGAGTCAACAATCATTCTTTTTGCAGGTGCAACGATAGATTGCATGATGCAAAGTTTTTAGGGATTCATTTTATAGAGAGAACCCCATATCTCTTATAGTTCATTAAGAAGACTATCTAAGGATTGAAGTTGTTTCTTTCCTTCGATATGGTCTTTCACTTCTTGAAGTGCTCCACGAAGTTCTGTTGTGAAGTCTTGCCTCTTGTATTCTGTCATATTGATATATGTTGGTGTATGGCTGCAAAGATAATGCTTTTCTTTGGTTTAACAACAGTTTGGGTAACCAAATCTTTTCTATTTATGCATTATTAGCAAAAAAGCCAACCTCCACATAAAAGAAGAAGTTGGCTTGTATGTTAGTTTGATATTCCTCGCATTCGATAACTAAATTCGTTTCTGTTACTTTTTAAAATTAAGATAACATCATGGGATGTATATGTAATAGCGACTTTGAATCTTTCAGCGTTTGGTCCGTAAGCTTCCATGATAATGTAGTCCTCTCCTTCTTTTATCTTTTTGCTAAGGTAGTATTGTTCACCACCAATTACACTCCAATAAACTTCTAGGATTATCTCGTCAAAGTCTTTTCTGATTTCAATCATTCTATTGCATCTTGTCCATTGACTGTTGTGACTTGCCTTGTAAGCATAGGCTTGGAATTTTTGAGCACTAATATTTAGTGAAAGTAATGTAAACAGAAATGCGAAAACTATTTTTAAAAAACTATGATTCATATTATTCTTGACGTATTAGTTCAAATGACACACAAAAGTTTGTTACGGTTTGCATAAAAAGGTATGTCGTACCTTTAGAAACCATAAATAAGAAGAATGTAGGTTCGTTAGTGACAATGTTCTTGCAGATTAAATTAATGCTTCCATCTTTGTCCTTGCTTTTTTCTTGAATAAGAAAACTTTCAACGTTATCGTCACTATAGAAAATGTTCAATAGTTTTCTCCCCATATTGTCATTTACAATGATTATTGGAATATTGCATGAAATGCTTTTTGACCAATCTGCGTTCCCTTTTTTGTAACTTGTTGCATATGCAGTCCATTTTTGAACTGCATTTACTCCTAAACTTCCACAAAAGCAGATGCATAGAAATATTAGTCTTAAAATAAATCTTTTCATATGCCTTAAATCTTATTAATGTCCATTATCAAGTGCATTTAATAGTCCTTTCCCTATATCATATAGATATTTTGCAAGTTCTTTATTTGCAAAAAATGGAGAATATTTCTTTTTTTTACTATCTTTTAAATTCCAATATTCTGCACCTGTGATTCTATTACCATGTCTATCGTACCAATAATCATCTGCATCTTCATTAGAAAACTCTCCATAACTATCAATGAGAGTACCAAATTCATCTGTTCTGAATCTGTTTGGTCGTCCACTATCTGTAAATGCATTTAAAAATCTAAAATAGGCATTCTTGAACTCTTCAATATAGTAATAGTTCCAACCTGCGTAATTGCGCTTGTAATCTAGAAATGTTGCAACATTGTCTTTGATATTTTGAATATATAAATCTTTACGGATTGTTCTTGTTCCGAAATGATATAAGATATTACTTTGGGAAATCTTCTCGGCTTGTGACAATAAAGTGTTAGTTTTTGCTGTAGTTGCAGCAGTCATAAGCATAGTGAGCAACATTGTAATTATATATTTTCTCATAATTGTACTATATGCCTTTATATCCCCACCAGATAGGCTTTTATTGATAGTTGTTTTCAACACATAAAGAAAGGAGCATGGGGACTATTGGGTATTACTGACATAAAGCTCTGGACTGCTTGCAAAATAGTAACAGACAATAGCCCATGCTCCATGTGTTATATATATGGGTATATATATGCAACATGAAAGCATGAGCACCTTGAACTGCCATCTCATTTTGCATCGAATTGTCCAGATTCTATGTCGAGATAACGTCAAACGCTCATTCTAAATATGTACTTCTACCCTTTGTAGAATTGGTGCAAATTTAGCAATAATTGTTTGATTGACCAAGGATTTGTCTGTCTTTCTTCTAATATATGTTGAGATTTAACATTTCAAGTTGATTTTCTCTCATTGCTACATATATCAATGAAGCGTCCTTTACCTTTTTAAATAGCAGGACACCTAACATTATGCTGATAGATGTCCTGTCTTATATTAATTGATAAACCATCTATATTTTTCATCACCATGTAAAGCTGCGTTGATGCCAAGAGCTATTTGGGTGGTGTTGAGGCTTCTATCCAAGAACGAATCAATATAGCTAGACTTGTTCGCTCCTGTTAGCAGGTTGTAGAACTTCCACATGTTGATGTCCTCGCCAAAGCTACCAAAGTTCTCATCATTGATGTATGCCTTAGCTACACTGTTAATCTGTGTATCGGTTAACAGTATCTTAGGAATATTTCTTTGATGATAATTTGGTAAGCATTGATAGAGTCTCATTTTACCAAGAATCTGGCAAAATTGATGCTCCGTCATTGTGGTGTTGCCAAGCGTGTGAAGCAAGTGAAGCTGTCTTGCAGGATTGAAATTATTGAATAATTCCAAGGTTGCACGATAAAGTTCTGAGGTTGATGTTACTCTTAAATCCTCCTTGTAACCATCTGAAAAGATGCACATGTTGCAGCAAACTTGATTCTTGAAACCTATTGCTAGACGGAATAGCTCTGGAGATTTCTTTGAATATAAGTTCATCTGATTGTATGCTCTAACTCCTACGATGGAAAGATTCAACTTATTACCCATTACAGTCTCGAAAACTGTAGGTATGTCGATGCTGAATGCTGCACGCTCATAGTAGATGGTCTTGTCTGAATCCAAAAGTTGACTAGCAGGTTTTCTCACTGCTTCCGGTATTCTGCCTTTGATTACGTGGGAAACTCGAATATTTGGAGTTCCAACCTTTTGACCATGGAAGAAAGTTCTGGTAGCATCCTCAATGGTCTCGATAAAGTCAGCGTGGTTGATGGTCAACTCGTTGTCCTTAGCAAAAACAGGAGTAATGCAATCGTTCTTCAAATGCTCGAAAGTTACCTCTTGCGTGTTAGCCTCGATAAAGTGATTCTCAGCTTTAAACTCGTCTAAGATAACTGCATCCTCGATGTGATTTGTTCTCTGTGCCTGTGGCAATAAAATAATGTTGTTCATAATCTCAATAAATTAGAAGTGAATAATGTTGTTTATAATCTCAAAATAAATATAGTTGCTATTACATGACTATTTTCTATATCTATTTTTCTTTCTAAGTGTGAGGAGGGGACTAAAGTATATGTCCACCGCCTTTCGTAGAACACATGGGGGATAAAGTAGGGGGGCATATATAAATGTGTAAAACTCTTATTTTTAGTCTTTCTCTCTTTTCTCTTGTCTTCTGAATTTTTGAGATATGATGTTTCCTAACTAAATATGCAGGTGAAAAAGTTGAGGCTGTTTATGGGTGCTGTAGGATGGTTTTGGAATGGATTGGTCTATGTGGGCAAATAAGTGTGTCTTGTCCTGTGCTCTCTTGTCTATGGATGGTATAAAAACGAAAAAAGCCGCAAGCGTTGAGGCTCACGGCTTAGTTTGATTAATCAGATAACTATTAAATATTTTATGCCAAAAAGTGAAAACTAGTTCCATCTTCTTAGATAATGATATGTATATTCTTGAAAAATCCAAGAGATTTCTGATATTTTCTAGGGGGTATTTTTCTTATATTTTTTTGCTCTATATGGCTGCGTTGTATTTTCCTACCCCTCATTAAAACTTGAATTTTATCAGCTTAAATGAGTTAATTTTACCAGATTCCTTGCATTCAAAGTAACTTTTTATTGTATTTTGTGTTACTTTACTCATGATGCCATTCTGATAATAAATATCCATAATCTTTTGCTTTATGATATTTTTATTGATGTATTCATTCAGAGGAAAGGCTTCTTTGATTAAGTTCTTGATTTCAGAGCTGTATCTTTTTTGATAGTCCTCTGATTGGTCAAACTCACGAACTTTCCTATCTATCAGTTTTTTCTTATATTCAGCAGAAATAATAGCATCTTTGCCGATTTTGTCATAGGCGTTGATGGTATATTGAAACTCTGGTATCTTTCTCAGTAAAGTTCTGTATTTCTCTTTTTCTTCAAAGCTGATTTTCCCATTTGCAAACCATTTGTCTATATTCGCAAGATTCTCCACTATGAGTTTTCTTTGTTCAATAGCAAGTTTGGCTTGGTTTAGTCTCTCAATATCGTCTTCGCCAACACATTCTGTAACATTGTTAAGTGTTACTTTGAAGATTCCTGCACGTTGGTAGGCTTGGTATAAGTTTTCTGCTGATTTGTAATAAGCATGTACTCTCTCTTCATTTTGCAGATTATCAATAGCGAAAGGATTGATTTCACCTTTGTCGTCTAGCAAATCTTCATATTTCAGATTCTTCAAATCTTCAGAGATAGCTTCTTTCTTCATGTCATTATTTGCATTGTTATGCTGCTTTTGTAATGTTTCGTGATTTTTTATAAATTGTTCTACCTTAATGCCAATTTCTTCTTTACTTCTTACTTTAATGTCTGGATTGATGGTGGAGATATGTGTGAGACTATTGTAAGTAGCTTCTTCATCCTCTCTCTTTCTGAATCGACCTTGTATTTGGATGGCTTCTGTGAAAGGGTCAATCATCGTCCAATTTGCTGTACGTAAATCAGTAAGCATGATGATGTCTGGTTTGACTCCATCATAATTGGTTATATCTAATGCAGAATAGAATCTGCAAGTAAAGAAATTCACTCTGGCAAGTGGGTACGTGATTTCAGAGTAAGCATTATTGATTCCTCTTTTAATCAACTTCTTGGCACTCTTTTCAGAACAGAAAACTTTGTAATCTGTTATGTCTAAATTGTCAATTAAGTCAGCTATGCCATCTGTGACATTGAAGAAAATGCAGATTTTCTTGCTATCTTTCAGTCCATCTAAAGTTTGCTTTATCCTCTTGTAGTAACTATTAGTTACGATAAGTGTTAGCGGCTTACGATAATCGTAGTTTGGTACAATCTTGATTTTTGTGAAACCTTGCTCTTCAAACTTAGTGTGTGACATATCCAAAGGGGTAGCAGAAACCATGGCTTTATCCTTAAATGCAAAGAAATCATGGATAGGCTTAGTAATGCTCCTACGATAGTCAATATCCTGTGTCGTTTTTTCGCATTCGTCATAGAGACAAAAGAACTCTTCATATATGTTAATGCCTAGCTCTTTAGCGGCTTTGCGAATTTTCTCAAAGCTTTCTGGAGTAGTCATGATTTTCTTGTACTTCTTATCTAACTTCAAATATGCCTTGATGTTGTAAGGAGTACATTTCTGATAAACTGCTTCGATGTTATCGTAGCTATTCAACTTGCCTAAGATTACCGGTACATTAGGCTCTATGATTATAGAGTTTCTCTTTGCCTCGATTTCACACGATGTTGCACCTAGACCTGTTAGAGTCTTGTCAAGAATGCAATTAGATGGAATCATATCATAGCCAAGACGCTTTAGGGCTTTTGGAAGCCATTCGCCTTTATTTAACATTGCTTTAATTGTTTGCATGTTGTATTCTTTTATTGTTTTTTTATTAGATAATAGAAATCTATGGGGGTAGAATTTTCAGATAAATTGCCTTTATATAGCCATATCAAATATTTCTACCCCTTTTGAAATGTTCTATTATTTATTTCTTTCTTTATGCAGCAGTCATTGAAGTTTGAGACTTTATGCGAATTAATGTCTTAGTTAAAATTGAGGATATTTGATTTTCTTTGTAATCGCTACTTGTCGTTTCTATAGTCGCAATGTCTGTAGGAGATAGTTTGCTAATAGCATTCTTTAATTCTTCTGGTGTTGGACTATCTTGTTGAGCTAGAATAGCATTTATAGCGTGGATGAAATATCGCTTTTTTGCTCCTTTTTCAGATTGGCTTGCGATGCTGTCATATAGAGATTGGGCATTATCTTCTGTTCTTCCACATGTTAAATCCTCAGTCTTGTTTCCTGTAGTCATAGAGAGTAATGTTAGGTTACGAAGTTTTAAGTCAAGGTACAATTTAGCTGTGTTCAGAGTTAACTGATTTTTCTTAGCGAAATCATTCACCTGTTGACATGCTTTGTCACCTGTTGCCAAAGCTGCATAGCCAACTTTTTCAACATTGTTCATAGCTCTACTCGCAAGCATAGTATTACCTATAGCTTGTGCATATTCTTGTACAGTTTTAAAGTTATGTACCTCTACTTTATTGAGGGTTTTATCAGAGAAAACTCTCCAATAGGTATCTGCTGTATCGCAAAGAACGAGAACGTTCTCTGTATCTTTTGCAATGATATTCTCATTTCTGTCAAAAAGTTCAATTTCCTCATTCCAGAAAATTTCTGGCTTTGCAAAATGGAAAATAACTTCCATCCTCTTGTCCTTGTCACCAAGTTCAACTATCTTGCCTTTTGGTTGACTCATGCTGTACTTTGTGAAAGCTACAGTGATTGTCTCTTGTTTGCCATCAATGTTTGCCGTCACAGTTGTAGAAAGTGATTGCTCTTTCTTTTTGTTGCCTTCATTTACTTCTTCTCTAGTTACAGAAATGTTACCATCCTTATTTATGTCTTGTTGAGTCATGTTAGCCCCATTGATTGTTGATTCGTTACTTGCCACCGATTCAGTTGCGTTGTCTAACTCTTGAACGTTTGAGGTCGTCGCCTTTATCTTATCTTCCATTTTGTTTTATTTGAAGATTTTACTTACACCTACCCACGTCAAAGCTATGTACATCTTGCTTCTCAGTTTCGGAATGCGGTTGCAAAGGTACGGCAAAAAAAGGGATGCTGCAATTTATTTTTGCACACATATAAATAAAAAAAAGTGTGCTAAATTCTGCACACTTCATTTTGTATGATTAATATATAGAAGAGGATATTGGATGAACTCTGTCTTTATTATTAAAATATGTATTTGATGCTGCTCTGTGTTTGTCTTTGTTGAAGTTTTTGTCTCCATACCCAATTGTGAATAATAGTCTAGAAATGAGAGTCTCTTTTCTTGTGGATATTTTACATCCTTTCCCATATTCAGGTATATGTCCTTTTGTGTCTTCTAGAAAAAGAGAGCATAAACCATAGAAACAGGTTATTCTTTCTTTCGCATTTTTCTTTATCGCTCTTTTTTCAGAACCATCTGTACACCGAAATCTACTAGCGATATAAGCTAAGTAATAATCTTTAAACTGACAATCTGGAGTTATGCTAGCTTTATAAAGTGCTAAGGGTAATAAACTGAGGGCTTCTAATATTGCTTTATTACGGATTGTGCAAATCTCTTCGTCTCCTTTCTTAAGAACGATGCTTGTAGCTTCACTCAGACACTCTTGGATAGTCTTACTTTCTTTGTTCTTAAATTGTAAGTTATCAACATAGTCTTTCAAGAAACATAGCAAGTACCAAAGTTTCGTGCTATTTAGTTCGAAAGCTTTTATGCTCTCTTTTAATTTTGTGTTAGTGAAATATTCTTCCCACATATCTTTGGCTTTGCCATCGTTGTCTGTATATTTAAACTGCATATTGGCATAGCTTTTAATAAAGTCTGTGTACAATTTTTGTGGGCATTGAGATGGTATGGTTCCGTTGTTGATAGCTTCTTTGTAAAGTTCTTCTAGGTCATTCGTGGAATAATAATATCTCAAAAGAAAGATGTGATAAATAGAAAATGAAGAGTCACGAACTGTTATTTTGGGTTCAATGAATTTTATATATTCAAGTTCTTCAATATCGCATAACTCCCATTCTGAGAGTTTTAAGATATTGGGTAACTTGGGCATAGGTGGTATATTGTTTTTTGTTTCCATATCTGTATCTTTTTGTTGCAAAATTAAAAAAAATCCCCACTTACGCAAATGTAAGTGAGGAAATCTTTGTTATTTAGTCCCAAAAACGTATTTTACGACCTTAGCATTGGCTTTGTTTTCGTTCTGAAAGTCTCGCTCGATATAAATGTCGGTCACTCTCATTGACTCATCAACGTGGTTGAGTGCTGCATGGACAGTGAATTTGTCTATGCCAACCTTGTTGATGGCTAGGGTAGCCCATGAATGTCTTGCTGCGTAAAACTCCAAATCATCTATAGCTAATTCTGAGCCAATTTCTTTCAAGCCTCGATTTATTGCCTTATTGAAGCCTTTGTCGTTTGCATAATATTGATAGAAGTTGAAGACTCGTTTGCCAGATTTGTCTCTGTACTTCTCAATCAAAGGTTTCAGCATTGGAGGAACATTAACCACCATTTTCGCCTTGTCATTTCTACGTGCTTTGGTCTTGGTTCTGTAGTATGTCAGCTTACCATCTTTGTAATCTGTTACGTTATAAAGGTCAACAGAGTTTATGCCGATTAGCCCAAAGGATAAGATAAAGCAATCTTTAGCTAGGTCGTATCTGCACGTCCCCTTGATGCCTTTGCTTGTATTCTTATATGGAAGAGTATAAATCTTCTTGATGGTGGCTTTATCAAGTGCTCTCTTTCGGGTTGCCTCCTGTTTCGGAATCTTGAAATTGTCGAAAGGGGATGATGGAATAAGTATCAAACCATTGTCGTAGTTGTTATATTCCTTCTGTGCCTCCTTAAATAGGTGTCGTAAACTGCCTAAATATAAAGACATCATTCTGTTAGATGGAACACGTTTCCCTGCTTTCTCCAACTTCTCTATTTTAGCTTCTCTACATTTCTTTATATAATCAGCATATCCTGTGATAAAGGATAAATTGATTTCTGAAATGTTGAGGCTGTCACGTCCAATAAATGAAGTGAGTGAGTTGAGAACGGTCTTGTAATTGTTTGCTCCTTTTATGGTAGCCTTAGCTATCCACTTTCTGGAAAAGTCGATAAAGTCAATCTCCTTGTCTTTCATATCCTCAAACTTTAGGTGCTTGAAAATATCATCAAGGGAATAGTTGTTCAAATCAACCTGCATTTCATTACACTTGTTCTTGTACCCTTGTACTAAGTTCTCAATCTCCTTGTAAATCTTGGTCGTTTTCTTGAAATCTCCAGATTTAGTTAAGTCCTTTGGAGAAACGAAAAGACTAGATGATAGTCTCTTCACCTTACGATTGAGCGTAAAGCGTATTTTTACATTGTAAGTACCATTTGCTTTAAGCTCTCCTTTTTTAATTTCTGCTTTGATTGTCAGCATGTTACGTTTAAATTAATTAGTCAACAATCAGTCAACAATGTAGCAAATAAAGAGGAAAAGCTCTGGTGGTTGTATTTCTTAATCCAGAAAGGTCTAGAAATAAAAATAGGTTAAGTATCTAATATTCAGATGCTTAACCTTGTGGACCAGCTAGGGCTTGAACCTAGGACCTCCAGATTATGAGTCTGTTGCTCTAACCAACTGAGCTACAAGTCCATTGAATTTTTATCAAATTCGAGTGCAAAGATACTAGATTTTAGGCAAATAACCAAATAAAATCTTAAAAATTTTCTTAGAATCAGAAAAATAGCGTATCTTTGCACCAAATTATGTGCGCACACGTGCGTATGTACTTATTAATCGTACAAAAAAGAATTTCTATTCAGAAATGGACATAGACAAAAATAGAAGAATCGGTCTTACCGATGAACAAGTTAAACAGAGTAGGGAACAGCATGGCAAGAACGTGCTCACCCCTCCTCAACGTACTTCATTATGGAAACTGTATTTGGATAAATATCGCGACCCGATTATCCAGATACTTCTTGTGGCGGCTTTCGTATCCCTCATCCTTGCTTTTATCGAAAAGAATTTCATGGAGACCATCGGTATCTTCGTGGCTGTTTTTCTTGCTACTACCGTGGGCTTCTACTTTGAGCGCGATGCTGCCAAGAAGTTTAATCTGCTCACGGCGCTCAGCGAAGAGCAGCCGGTTAAGGTGCGCCGCAATGGTAAGGTGATGGAGATTCCGCGCCATGATGTGGTGGTGGGAGATGTAGTGCTCGTGGAAGTGGGCGACGAGGTGCCTGCCGATGGCGAACTCATCGTCTGCAACGACCTGCAGATTAATGAATCTACCCTTACGGGCGAACCCGTTGCCGAGAAATCTCTGGAAGGCGGTGGCGATGGAGCCTATCCTCGCAACGTCATCCTCCGTTCTACCATGGTGATGAATGGCAGGGGCGAGTTCGTGGTTACTGCCGTGGGCGATGCTACCGAGATTGGTAAGGTGGCGAAGAAATCTACCGAACAGACTTCGGTGGAGACACCGCTTCACATGCAGCTCGATAAGTTGGCTAAGATGATTTCCAAGGTGGGCTCCGTAGTATCTGTGGCAGCCTTCTTCATCTTCCTGATTCACGATATCCTCACCAACCCGGCATGGGGCGGCAAGGATTATTTTTATATGGCAGAAATCGTGCTGAAATACTTCATGATGGCTGTTACCCTGATTGTGATGGCGGTGCCGGAGGGATTGCCGATGGCGATTACCCTTTCTCTGGCGCTCAATATGCGAAGAATGCTGAAGTCGAACAATCTGGTGCGCAAGCTTCATGCCTGCGAAACCATGGGTGCCGTTACCGTAATCTGTACCGATAAAACCGGTACGCTTACCCAGAACAAGATGCAGGTGAGTGCCCTGGAACTCAAGCAGGGCGATGAGGCGCTGCTTGATACTGCCATTGCCCTCAACTCTACAGCCGAGTTGAATGACGGCAAACCTATCGGAAACCCTACCGAGTCGGCTCTCCTGCTCTGGCTCGATGCCCAGGGCAAGGATTATGAAGAACTCCGCAAGCAGGTGAACGTGCTCAAGCAGTTGCCTTTCTCTACCGAGAGAAAGATGATGGCAACCTTGGCAGAAGTTGATGGCGAGACCTATCTCTTCGTGAAGGGTGCGCCTGAAATCGTGATGAAGAAATGCATCATCGAAGATAGAATGCAGAGACAGTCAGCCGAAGAACTCGATGAGTGGCAGCATAAGGCTATGAGAACCCTGGCGTTCGCCTATAAGAAGATAGAAGCTTCTATCATGAGAACTTCCAGAACCTCTACTGCCGAAGTGGTAGCACTTCTCGATGCCAACGACCTTCAGTTGCAGGCCATTGCAGCCATTGCCGATCCTATCCGTCCGGATGTTCCTGCCGCCGTGCAGGAGTGCCGCCATGCGGGTATCGAGGTGAAGGTGGTTACGGGTGATACGGCTGCCACCGCCTTGGAGATAGGCAAGCAGATAGGTGTCTTCGAAGATGAACCTGAGAATATCGGAGCGGATGGCTCTCTGACCTCGCTCGACCAGCAGATGATTACGGGCGAACAGTGGGAGGCGCTTTCTGACGAAGAGGCTTACGAACGGGCGAAGGATATCCGTGTGATGAGCCGTGCCCGTCCTACCGATAAGCAGCGACTGGTGGCGATGCTCCAGAAGCGTGGCGAGGTGGTTGCCGTAACAGGCGACGGTACCAACGATGCTCCGGCGCTTCACTATGCTCACGTGGGCTTGTCGCTGGGTTCGGGAACTTCCGTGGCTAAGGAGGCTTCGGATATGACCCTGCTCGATGATTCCTTCAAGTCTATCGCCAACGCAGTGATGTGGGGACGCTCGCTCTATCGCAACCTGCAGCGCTTCCTCTTCTTCCAGTTGGTAGTAAACGTGGCAGCCCTCCTGCTGGTGCTTGGCGGCTCAGTTATCGGAACTGAAATGCCGTTGACGGTAACCCAGATTCTGTGGGTGAACCTTATCATGGATACCTTTGCAGCCCTAGCACTCGCCTCATTGCCTCCATCTCACGAGGTGATGAAGGATAAACCACGCAAGGCATCCGATTTCATCATCAACAAGAGCATCGGTTTCGGCATTCTGTTCTGCGGCATCGTCTTCTT
>ENA-UERC01000655-UERC01000655.1-human-gut-metagenome-genome-assembly--contig:-NODE-655-length-24551-cov-6.804486_pt1 | contig 24551 bp, 30 predicted proteins | sample MGYA00242955_ERZ507955 | MGnify/ENA primary metagenome ERZ507955 (study PRJEB26167, sample SAMN06115394) | human gut metagenome | host: Homo sapiens | place: China:Hubei | collected 2016-04-27 | study... | reverse complement strand
GGTGACCCATGTAGGCCTCGAACCTACGACACCCTGATTAAGAGTCAGGTGCTCTACCAACTGAGCTAATGGGCCGTGGTCACGTTACTTGAATATAATACACCATACCACAAAAAAAGGCAAGTATTTTTTTAGAAAAATATTAAAAAATATCGCTCTTGCCGCCGCATATAATATTCATAAACACTTTTAATACAGCAGCTTACAAGTATCTTGAAAATCTCAAGCCTATTACAGAAAATATTTGACTATAAAGCGCAAAAAGCATACAATAAAATTGGAATAGTATATTACTAAAAATAAATTTACGGAGGATAGACTTATGCAATACGATATTGGCATTATCGGCGGTGGGCCGGCAGGTATTTCTGCGGCGATTACTGCTGCCAGCAAAGGACGTAAGGTTGTTTTATTTGAAGCACACGGCTTCAGCCCGCGTTTACGCAGCGTGCCCAAAATTGAAGATTATATGGGTATTCCCTCTATTTCCGGCACGGAACTGATGGACGTTTTCGTTAAACATCTGCGCCAAACCGACGTTAAGATTGTAGAAGAAAAAATAATTTCTCTGCGCGAAATTGGCGAAGGCTTTATTTTGGGAACTCCTCACGACGAATACACTGCCGATGCCGTAGTTTTGGCCACGGGCATTTCCCGCTCTACTTTAATTCCCGGCGAAAAAGAATTTTTAGGCCGCGGCGTAAGTTACTGCGCTTTCGTAGACGGTAATAAATATAAGCAAAAACGCGTTGCCGCTATTGCTACCGTGCCCGACGCTATGGATGAAATTGAATATCTTGCCGATACGTGCGAACAAGTATTTTTCTTTCCCCGCTACCAAAATTTTACTCCGCCTAAGAAAAAAAATATCACGGTGCTTATGGATGCGCCTACGGAAATTACCGGCACGGATAAAGTTACGGGCGTGCGCACCGGCGACGATTTTTACAATGTGCAGGCTGCTTTTGTGTTCCGCGCCAGCGACCCCCTCAACAGCTTTCTGCCCGGCTTGCAGATTCGCGGCCGCAGCATTTATGTGGACGATCAGGCGGAAACTAATATCGAAGGCGTTTTTGCCGGCGGCGATTGCACCGGCCAACCCTGGCAAGTAAACCGCGCTGCCGGACAGGGACAAAAAGCCGCGCTCAGCGCCATCCGCTATTTAAGCCGCCGCGACGAGGGCATTAAGTCTCAGTTCTACGTTTTAGACTGATAAAAGTATCTCGGCTAAACTTACACAAAATACTTTTTTCTCAGCTTATTTTGTGCTAAAATATAATTTATGATATTTTTGATTTGGAGGAATATATATGTTAGATATGAAATTCGTCCGTGAAAATCCGGACTTGGTTATGCAGGCTGTTGCCAACCGCAACGGTCATTTGGACTTAACAGAATTTTTGGAGCTGGATAAAAAACGCCGCGAATTAACCCAACAGGTTGAAGCTTTGAAAAAAGAACGCAATACCGCTTCTCAAGCTATCGGCAAGCTTAAAAAAGCAGGTCAGGATGCCACTGAGCAAATGGCTGCTGTCCGTGCTTTAGGCGATAAAATTTCTGACGACGACAAAACGCTCAAAGAAATCGAAGAGCGTCTGCAAGCAATTTTGCTGACCATTCCTAATATTCCCGCCGAAGATGTGCCCATTGGCAAGGACGACACCTGCAACCCCGTTATCCGCACCTGGGGCGAGCCTACTAAATTCGATTTTGAGCCTAAAGCTCACTGGGATTTGGGCGAAGGCTTGGATATTTTAGATTTTGAACGCGGCGTAAAGGTTTCCGGCGCACGCTATGTATTCTACAAAGGTATCGGCTCCCGTTTGGAACGTGCAGTTATCAATTTCTTCTTAGACTTGCACACCCAAAAGCACGGCTACACTGAATTTTTCCCGCCGTTCATTGTTAACGGCGCTTCCATGCAAGGCACCGGCCAACTGCCGAAATTTGCCGAAGATATGTATAAGCTGGAAAACGGCGATATGTATTTAATTCCGACGGCAGAGGTTCCCGTAACTAACTATCACCGCGACGATATTTTAACCGGCGATCAGCTGCCCTTAAAATACACCGCATACAGCGCTTGCTTCCGCGCCGAAGCCGGTGCTGCCGGCCGCGATACCCGCGGCTTGATTCGTATGCACCAGTTCAACAAAGTAGAATTGGTTAAATTTACTAAACCGGAAGAGTCTTGGGAAGAATTGGATAAGCTGACCCACGACGCCGAAGAAGTATTGCAGGCTTTGGAGCTGCCTTATCATGTTGTACGTCTGTGCACCGGCGATTTGGGCTTCAGCTCCGCTACCACCTACGATTTAGAGGTTTGGCTGCCGGCTGCTAACTGCTACCGCGAAATTTCCTCTTGCTCCAACTTCTTGGACTTCCAAGCCCGCCGCGCCAACATTCGTTTCCGCCGCGACGCTAAATCCAAACCGGAATTTGTGCACACCCTTAACGGCAGCGGCGTAGCTGTCGGCCGTACTGTTGCCGCTATTTTGGAAAACTATCAGCAGGCTGACGGCAGCGTAGTAGTGCCCAAGGTTCTGCGTCCGTACATGGGCTGCGACGTAATCAAAGCTCCTGAAAAATAATTCTCTTTCTTAAAAAACAAAACACCGCTGCTTTAACGAAAAATTAGAGCAACGGTGTTTTTTGTTTTTGTTTTTTATTTTGAAGCAAAAATTTTCTTGATGTAACTACAAAAAGCTAGACCTTTTCAGCGTGATCTGCTAGTGGCTGTCACGCTTTTTTTATTGCCGCGGCAATCAATTTGGCGACACGCGCCAGTTCTTCCTCCGTATGGCTGCTCATTAAAGCTACTCGCAAACGCGCTGTGCCTTTAGCTACCGTAGGATAACGAATAGCAGAAACTAAACAGCCGTCAGCCAAAAGCTCGTCGGCAGCCTTTAAAGCAGCAGCTTCGTCGCCGATAATAATGGGAATAATCGCCGTCGGTGATTCCGCTGCCACTCCCTCTTTATGCAGACAATCTAAAAAATAAGCGGCGTTGTGCTGCAATTTTTGAGTGCGCTGCGGCTCCTGCTCCAAAATTTCCAGCGCCTTTAAAGCCGCGCCTAAAGCAGCAGGCGCTTGAGAGGTAGCAAAAATAAAGCTGCGCGCCTTATTTTTGAGATACTCGATAATAGTTTTATCGGCGCAGGCAAAGCCGCCCTCCGCGCCTAGGGATTTGCTCAGCGTGCCCATAATAATATCCGGTACATATTCTCCGCCGAAATATTCTACTGCGCCGTGCCCCGTTGCGCCGATAACGCCGGTAGCATGAGCTTCGTCAATCATGGTCAGCAGATGATATTTTGTCCCTAACTCCACAAGCCTTGGCAGATTAACAATATCGCCGTCCATACTGAACACTGCGTCGCTGACAATAATACCCTTGCGATAATTGGTGCTGTTTAATTTGGCTTCCAAATCCTGCATATCGTTATGCTTATAAACGATAATACGCGCCTTGCTCAAACGCGCGCCGTCGATAATGCTGGCGTGATTATATTCGTCGCTGAAAATAACGCTTTCGCTATCGCACAAGGCGGAAATTATGCCTACGTTTGCCATATAGCCTGTATTAAATAACAGGGCAGCTTCCGTGCCTTTAAATTGCGCCAGCTTATTTTCCAAAGCTTCGTGCAGCAAAATGTTGCCCGTAGTCAAGCGGCTGCCGCCGCTGCCTGCGCCCCAAAGAAGCGCCGCATCCGCCGCAGCTTTTTTCACGCGCGCGTCGTCGGCTAAATCAAGATAGCTGTTGGAAGCCAGCATTAAAATTTGTTTACCGCCGATATTTACATATTTGCTTTGGGCGCTTGCCAGAATGCGCATTTTGCGGTACAGAGATTTTTCCTTGAGCTGCGCCAATTCCTCGGCAAAAATCTGCTTGGGATTGGCGTTCACAGGACGCTCCGGCGGCAGACCGCGCACCAAAACCTTTTGCTTTTCTAAATAAGCAATGGTATCTTGCGTTTGTGCCAAGCGGCTGTCAAAAATAAACACGCGGCCGCCGTGCGGATCCCCCGTATTTTTCATGGGCGTCAGCCGCACATAGCCGTGCTTTTTAGACGCCAAATAACCTACAAGATAATCGGGGTCGTCCGACATACACAGCTCCGCCAGCACTCCCGGCGCGTTTACCACCTTGGTCGCCAGCACAATCGCCTCGCGGAAATGATTTTTACTGCTGCTGCCTACGCCTGCGCCTTCCGCATCCATATAGGTAACGCGAATGCCCCGCTCCTTGTCCGGCTCTACGCGCTGACTGGTAGCAATATCGTACAACACTGCACCGCGCATGGGATGCACATGCCGCAGTAAATTTATCAGCTCGTCCGCCTGCGCCGCCAGTCCCAGCTCCGCCAAAAGCTGCCGCATAATAACATAGCTGCCTTCAACATTTGACGCAGGCCGCGTGCTGACAGGCAAAGCGTCCAAATATTCCAGCTCCTCCGGCTGAATTTCTTCCATTTTGATATTGATAAAATCTGCGCGCCCTAAACCGTGATGCAGCGCGCGCTCGCTCAAACAGCCGGCGGCAGCGGCAAGCTCCTGCTGGTCAATAATTCTTTCTGCGCCGCTCACATGTCTGCCTGCTTTAGCAGCACGCATTTTAATACTGTATGTGGGCATAATTTTTCTCCTTTAATTTTTAATTACTGCGCTTAACTGCGCTGCAAAAGTACAGCCTTGTGCAGCATTTTCTGCGCCGGTTTATACAATACACCTGCGCCTACAGCTGTAAAAACCATACCCGGCGCTGCCGCTGCCGTCAAAACCAACCAGCTGACGCCCGTAACCTGCCACATAACAAGGCGCGCCAACAGCGTACCCAAAGGCCCGCTGATAATTACCGTCAGCAAATTGGTGCCAAAAAGCGCCATAACGCCGCCTGCGGCCAAACGAAAAGTCATCTGAATAATCACGCTGAAAATAGTATGAATCCCCAGCATCATGCCCAGTAAACTGGCCAAAACTCCGGCGATAAAATAACGTTTAAAGCTAAACAGCGCGCAAATCAGTACGGCTATGGGCGCCGAAAGCTGAAATTCACCGCCAATAACCGGCGAGGGAATTTTTAAGCTGCCGGATAAAAGAATCAGTACTGCCAATAAGGCAGTGGTTGTCATCTGCTGCAATTTCGTTAACCTCCTATATTTTTAAGTTAACTATAAAATTTTAAAGAGAGGACGCAGAATGTTCCGCGTCCCAAAATTTTACAAGAATATTTTAAGCCAAAACCTCGTCTATGGACTGCTTAGCCAAAGCCACTGCCTTGTCCAAATCTTCCTTAGCAATATTCAGCGGCGGATTGAAATAAATTACGTTGCCCAGCGGGCGCAGCAGCAGGCCGTGAGTCAAAGCCTTTTGATAAATTGCGTAGCCAATGCGCAAATCGCTGTCAAAGCCCAGCTTGCGCTCTTTATCCGTAACCAGCTCCATGGCGTTGATTAAATTGATGTGGCGGATTTCGCCGATATTTTTGTGCTTGCCGAAAGCATCCACTAAAGCATTATGAAAATATTGCGCTTTGGCGACATTTTCCTCCAAAATATTTTCACTTTTTAAAATATCCAGCACTGCCAGCGCAATAGCGCAGCCGATAGGATTGCCGGCGTAGGTGTGGCTGTGCATAAACTGCTTGCCCTTATTGTAATCGTCATAAAAAGCGTCGTAAATTTTATCGGTAGTGCAGACAATGGACATGGGCAAATAGCCGCCTGTGAGCGCCTTGCTGATACACATAATATCCGGCGTAATCTGCGCATGATTGCAGGCGAACATTTTGCCCGTGCGGCCAAAGCCGGTGGCGATTTCGTCGGCAATCAGCAGCACGCCGTACTGGTCGCACAGCTTGCGCAGCTTTTGCAGATACAGCGGCGGATAAATACGCATCCCGGCGCATCCTTGGACGATAGGCTCCACAATCATGGCGGCTGTTTCTTTGGCGTATTTGGCAAAGGCTTCTTCCGCATATTTAAAGCATTCGCACTGGCAGCTTTCTCTATTTTTATTAAAAGGACAGCGATAGCAGTCGGGAGCCTGCACATGAATATTATTCATCATCATGGGCTTATACATTTGCGCAAATAAATCCATACTGCCCACGGACAGCGCGCCGATAGTTTCGCCGTGATAGCCCTCGCTTAAACACATAAAGCGTGTTTTTTCCGGATGTCCGGTTTGCAGCTGATATTGAAAAGCCATTTTGAGGGCAATTTCTACGGAGGAAGAACCGTTATCGGCAAAATTAAATTTATTCAAGCCCTGCGGCACATATTTGAGCAATTCCTCGCACAGCTTAATGGCAGGCTCGTGGGTAAAATTAACAAAAATAACGTGCTCTAACTGGTCAATCTGCTTTTTAATCGCGGCGTTGATTTTAGGATTGCAGTGTCCCAAAAGATTGCACCACCAGCTGGAAATAATATCAAGATATTTTTTGCCGTCGGCAGCGTACAGATAAGACCCGGCGGCGTGGTCGATAACTATGGGACGCAGAGTTTCGTAATCCTTCATTTGAGAACAAGGATGCCAAATGTGCGCTAAATCTCTTTGTTGTAAATCGGTAATTCTATCCATAATTTTTACTCCTATCTTATTCATACAGGCTTTGCAAAAGCTGCACGTCAATATCTAATTCCTTATCATTGGCTTTTACTTCGGCAAGCACAGGCACGCCGGTGATAGCTTCCATCATTTTTTTATTGTCGGCCTGCATAAAATCGCTGCCGTCGTAATTATTCAAAATAATGCCGCGCACGGGGATACCATGCTGCTGCAAATAATAAACCGTCAAAACGCAGGCGTTGATGGAGCCAAGCGCCGCGTTAGAAACGACCAGCGTACCCAAGCCAAGCTTTTTAATAATATCCTCCAGCAAAATTTTTTGCTCATCCCAGCGAATGGGACAGATGATGCCGCCACTGCCTTCCACAGTAACGTAAGCATATTTGGCGCAGGCAGCCTGAAAATCTGCCGCCACCTTGTCCAAATCCACAGGATTGCCCTCCCGCAGCGCCGCCAAGTGAGGCGAAACCGCTTCTTTATAAATGTAGGAAACTAAATTTTCCGGCTGTTCGGGAATGTTGGCGGTTTTTGCCACATAAGCGGCGTCGCCCGGCAGCCAACTACCGTCCGGCTGTAATTCTGCGCCGCTTAATGCAGCCTTGTAATAGCCTGCATTCAGACCGGCGTCGCGCAGTTTTTTCACCACCAGTCCTGTGACAAAGGTTTTGCCGATGTCCGTGCCTGTGGCAGTAATAAAAATTCCTTTACTCATAATTTTCACCTTCTATTTTCTCTTAGCAGAGGAATAAGCTTTTTGCCCAGCAGCGCCGCGATAATGCACAGCACAATATCGCCGGGAACCGCCAGCAAAAAACAATATAAAAACAAAGGCCATAAAGCAATGGGCTGACCAATAACAAAATTACCGATTAAATAATAATAAATCATGCCACAAAGATAAACCACGGCCAGCCCCGCAAAATTCGCCAGCAAAATTTTTTTGAAGGACGCAGCGCCTGCGGAAATTTTTCCCGTCAGCTGTGCGCCTAAAGCAAAGCCAACCAAATAACCGAAAGTCGGCTGAAAAATATATCCCGGTCCGCCGCCATTGGTAAACACCGGCAAGCCCAAAAGTCCCAGCGCAATGTAAACCCACACCGCCGCACCGCCTAAACGCGAACCTAAAAGTAAGCCGGCCATAGTAGTGAACAAAAGCTGCAAAGTAAAGGGACAAACCGGCACAGGAATTCTAAGAAACGCGCCAATCGCGATAAGCGCCGAAAAAAACGCCATAAAAGTTAGCTCGCGCGTTTTGCTGCGCGGGCGGGCTGCATAAGGATTTATCACGTAAACCACCTCTATAATTTTCGTTAACGTAAATTATAGACCTTTAATTTCTATAAGTCAACTATAAATTTTTATAGGTTAACTTAAATTATAAGGCGCTGATAACTGTGCATAAAATTTTTTTGCCGCTTAGTTTTTAAAGCAAACGCTTGTTCCTATCGCGTTTCGCGATAGGAAGCACGGACGTTGATTTTTTTACGCAGCCTTTGCTCAAGCTTAAAAATAATTTTTTCTGCCGCAAATTTTATTTAGATAATGCTTGCCAAGTAAAAGCTTATGTGGTATTATAAGTGCGGTAAATTAGGCTCAGGCACGGCAGCGCTTACAGAGTGCACCGGAGCTGCAACGGCTGTAATTTATCATTTGCAAAATTTAATTCAGTCAATAATCGCTTGGATCTATTAGACCGGGACGAAGACGCAAAATAGGCTTAGTATGCGCATTCCGGTTAGGAATGCGTTTTTTTGTTGCGCAAAAGCATTTTTATTGATGCTTATCCGCAATGATCTTTTAGGCGGTTGTAACGGTCTTTATCCTAAATTTGTCAAAAAGTATGCCAATGCCCGCGGCGCTGCCGCGAAAGCAGCCAAAGCTTATATTGCCAAATGCAAAATAAACGCTTTGACGCGCCCTAGCATACTTTTAAAATAGATGATGCAGTTTAAAAAACTTTTTAAGTTATTTTCAAAGTGAGGTAAAAAGAAAAATGAAATTAGTGCACACTGTCGCAGAGCTGCGCGAAGAAGTTGCCGCAGCTAAAGCTCAAGGTTTAACTATCGGTCTTGTTCCGACTATGGGTGCTTTGCACGAGGGACACGCTTCCTTAATCAGCGCCGCCAACCGCGAGAACGATTTTGTCGTAGTCAGCGTTTTTGTCAATCCTACTCAATTTGGTCCTAACGAAGATTTGGACGCTTATCCGCGCACTTTGGAAGCCGACTGCAAGCTGGCAGAAAAAATGGGTGCTAACGTAGTTTTCGCGCCTTCTCCCAAAGAAATGTATCCCAGCGAGGACGCAACTTGGGTAGAAGTTACCGGCGAGATTACCAAAGTTTTGTGCGGCCGCACCCGTCCCATTCATTTCCGCGGCGTAACTACCGTCGTTACCAAGCTGTTCAATTTGGCGCAGCCTGACCGAGCATACTTTGGCCAAAAGGACGCGCAGCAAGTAGAGGTTTTAAAACGCATGGTAAAGGATTTATTCTTTAATCTGCAATTACGCGTTATGCCTATTGTACGCGAAGCCGACGGCTTGGCAAAAAGCTCCCGCAATACTTATTTAAGCGAGGAAGAACATACTGCCGCTTTAGTTTTGAGCCGCAGTCTAAAAGCTGCCAAAGCAATGTTTGACGACGGCGAACGCGACGCAGCTAAAATCATCGACGCTGTTACCTCCGACATTGCCAAAGAGCCTATGGCAAATATTGATTATGTAGAAATTTATGCGCTGCCGGAGTTAAAGCCTGTGGCTTCTCCCATGACCGGCAGCAATCTTTTGGCAGTCGCCGTAAAATTTGGCACCACCCGCCTGATTGATAATATCGTTTTGGAGGAAAAATAATGCTTTATAATATGTTTCACGGCAAAATCCACCGCGCCACCGTTACCGAAGCAAATTTAGAATACATGGGCAGCATTACTATTGATAGTCACTTACTGGAGCTGTCCGGTATTCTGCCTGGCGAACGCGTACAGATTGTAGACAACAACAACGGCAACCGTTTAGAAACCTACGTTATTGCCGGCGAATACGACAGCGGCGTGATTTGTCTTAACGGCGCTGCTGCCCGAAAGGTAGTAGTCGGCGATACGGTTATCATTATCGCTTACGCTTTAATGGACGAAAACGAAGCCAAAACCCTGGAGCCGAAAGTCGTTATGGTAGACGAAAAAAATCGTCCCCTCAACGTCCGCGGCACCGAAAAGGAACGCGAAATCGGCTAACAAAATTCGCAAAAAAATAACAGGTCAGCATATCATCGCCTTGATAATATGCTGACCTGTTTTTGTATTGTGCCCTTGTTTTGGCGAAAAGAGCTTATTTAGAATGTTTACGCGCCATTTGTGAGACCAAATCCTGATAGTATACCCAAGCAGAAATGTCGGCACCGGGTTTACTCGCCGCATTAAGCGCTTCTTGTAAAGCTTGTTTTTCATCCTCACTAAAATGATTACCCTTTTGTTGAAGCTGCTGCAATAGCATTGCTGCCTGATTACCACCGTAAACTACAGTTCCGCCTGCTACCTTTTCCAAATCTTCATCGCTAAGAGGTTCCGCTTCCGTAACGCTTTTATCCATTATAATTTCTAGCAAATCCTTGGCATTAATTTTTTCACCGAAAATCTCCTGCATCTTTGCCGACCATTCCTCTGTATTTTGGCACTGTTCCAATTCCTTGAATTGTATTTCACTTAAACAATTCAACTTTTCTTTCAACTCTTCTTTGGTCATAAAAGTCACCTCTGTCATATTTTTTATCTTACATATTATAAATAATACAACAATTTATTTTTTCTGCTTGCGAATTTCGGTGACAGGCACGCCGCCAATGCCCCAGTTATCCGTATCTACTTCGTCAATGACCACTACCGTCGTAGCTTTATTTTTGCCTAAAACGTCATGAAGCAAATTGGTTGCGCCCTCGATAAGCTGGCGCTTTTGCTCCGGCGTAACGTTGCCCTCGCGGGTAATTTTAATATTTACATAAGGCATGGCTGTCCCTCCTCCAATTTTTCTTGCTAAAATTTTTACCCCGTTATCGAAAATCAATTAGCCGTGGCAAAGCTGTCTAGGGATTGCAGCGCTTGGGGCAAATAGGTATTTAGTGATTTTTTCGGCAGTACATATAAAAGCTGATAGATTTTATTGTTTTGGGAAGCTTTAGCTTCTAAAATAATTTTCTCGCCGTAAAAATCAACGTGCTTGCTCAAGCAGCAGTCCCAAATAAAATCTACGCCGTGCTGCCAGCGCAGTAAAACTTTTTTATTATCGTCCGCATAATCGGGTAATTTATTTTGCCCGTCTGCATCAGCTGCAGCAAAGGTTGCAGCGGCGCATAGGAGGCTGTCATCAGCAATGCGCGTGAGCATAACATCTTGAACGCCCGGCAAATCTGCCAGCGGGTCTGCACCAAAGGCTTTGGGCAGCGCTAAGCTGTATCCGCCTGCGGCCGAATTTACGCTTACAAAATCCATAGCCTGCGGAATGCGCATATACATTTTAGGCAGCGGAGGCTTTTGTACCAGCTGACGCTTGGGTTTTGGTTTAGGTTTCACATTAGTAGGCACGTTGCTTACCTGCGGCGGCGTTTTTACTTGCGCAGCTGGCTGTGCTTCTTTGGCTGCCGCAGCTGCTTCCGTATTTTCTTCCAGCGGTGCTTCAGCTTTTGCTTCTACCGTAGCTTCTTCCGCCTGGTCCTCCAGCTGTTCCGGCGCAGACGGTTCTACGGTCTGTCCGTTTTTATCTTCCACAGTAATATGGGGCGCAGGCTGCGGCGCAGTGCTTTTGTGCGGCTCGGTAGATACGTCGGGATTATTTTGGTAATCCTGCCACACTTTGTCAGGATTAGCCGCCCACGCTCTGCCAAAATTTACCGGCGCAGCTGCCAATAGACAGGCGCAAACCAGCAGCAACGTTAAAAATTTTATATTTTTCATAAGCTTTCGCAGGCGGCGTTGATAGCTTCTTCGTCAGCGCGCATAGCTATCATAGTTTTTTCCAGCAAGTCGTCCAGCTCCCAGCCTAAATTTTCTGCGCCCAGCTTAATAACGTCGCGGCTGCAGCCGGCAGCAAATTTTTTGTCTTTGAATTTCTTTTTCAGCGATTTCAATTCCATGTCCTGCACGCTCTTAGACGGACGCATCAGCGCAGCGGCGCCGATAAGGCCGGACAGCTCGTCAATGGCGAACAATACCTTTTCCATTTGGTGCTCCGGCTGATATTGAGAGCCGGTCATGCCCCAGCCGTGGCTGGCAGTGGAGCGGATAATATTTTCGTCCACACCGTGCTCGCGCATCAGCTCCTGTGATTTTACGCAATGCTGTTCGGGATACTGCTCAAAATCAAGGTCGTGCAGCAGGCCGACAATTCCCCAATAATCAACTTCGTCTGCATAACCTAAATCCTTAGCAAAATAACGCATAATGCCCTCTACGGTCAGTGCGTGGCGCAAATGAAAGGACTCCTTATTATATTCTGTCAATAATTTCCATGCTTCATCTCTTGTCATCATTTTAATCATACTCCTCTAAAATTTTATCAGCAAAACTCGTTTCATAGTTTTATTCAGCAATAAAGCCCGGCGTGGACAAATAACGCTCGCCGGTATCGGGCAGCAACACCACAATGGTTTTACCGGCAAATTCTTTTCTTTGCGCTAAAAGCGCTGCCGCATACACAGCCGCGCCGCCGGAAATACCCACTAAAAGGCCCTCATGCTTTACTAAAAGCTGGCAAGTTTTATAGGCATTGTCCGCGTCAATATCTAAAACCTCGTCCACCACGGACGCATCATAATTAGCGGGAATAAAATTCGCGCCAATTCCCTGCAGCTTGTGGGGAGCTGCCTGACCGCCGCGTAAAACAGGCGAAGCGTCCGGCTCAACGGCGAAAATTTTCACAGCGGGATTTTTTTCTTTTAAATACTTAGCCGCACCGCACAAGCTGCCGCCGGTGCCGACGCCTGCCACATAAGCGTCAAGTCTGCCATCGGTATCGCGCCAAATTTCCGGACCGGTTGTTTGGTAATGGGCCGCAACTGCGGCAGGATTGCTGAATTGGCCGGGGATAAAGGAATGAGGAATGCTGGCGGCAAGCTCTTTGGCTTTCTCAATGGCGCCCTGCATACCCAAAGCGCCGGGCGTCAAAACCAGCTGCGCGCCGTAAGCCCGCAGCAAATTGCGGCGTTCCAAGCTCATGGTATCGGGCATAGTCAAAATAGCTTTGTAGCCTTTAGCCGCTGCCACAGAAGCCAAGCCAATGCCGGTGTTGCCGCTGGTCGGCTCAATAATCGTACTGTCGGGATACAAAATGCCTTTCTCCTCTGCATCCTTAATCATGGCAAAAGCAATTCTGTCCTTGGCGCTGCCGGCAGGATTAAAGCTTTCCAATTTGGCGATTACGGTCGCCGGCAATTTTAAAGCCTGACGATAATTTTTCAGCTCCAAAAGCGGCGTATTGCCGATTAAATCAGTTAAATGCTGTGCTATTTTCATTTTACGTCCATCTCCTTAACGCAAACGGCAGGATGACTGTCGCGGTAATCATTAATAATATCTGCCAAAGAAGTGTTGTCCACCACTTCATCAATAGCCTTTTGTATTTTTTTATACAAGCCAATCGTCAAACAGGATTCTATTTTTTCACAAGGAGTTGCGCAGTCCAAGCAAGAAACCGGCGCCAAGCTTCCCTCCACCAGCCGCAGAATTTCCCCCACGGTATATTCTTCCGGCTTACGCAGCAGACGATAGCCGCCCTGCGCGCCGCGGGCGCTTACCACAAAACCGCCCTTGCTCAGCTGATGAATAATCTGTTCTAAATATTTATCCGAAATTTCCTGCCTTTGGGCGATTGCTTTCAAAGGAATAAAACCACCGTTGTCGTTCATTGCCATATCCAGCATCAAACGCAGTGCATAGCGTCCTTTGGTAGAAATTTTCATATCAGTCACAACCTTTCTTAATGCTTTTATTTTACTATGAATTCACTATGAATTCAACAAATTCTCCCCACAGATGCGCCGCTGTTACATATAATTTACATCTTTAGCTGTAATTCATAAATAAATTTTGTTCTGCACTGCCATTATCCAAGAATTTGTGATAAAATACCAATATACTGTAATTTGGAGGCTGCAAAATGAATAGTAAAGAATTAGATAAAACTTTTAAAGGTTATTTGGCAAAATTTACTTCTGATAAAGAGCTGGGACAAATGATGAGCAAGATTACCTTCCAAGAATTGTTCAACCCGGAATTTTTAAAGGAAAACAGTAAATTTACTTCCATGGACGATATGATTTGGCGCAGCGGCTTTGGCATTATGAATTTATTGGAAGTCGAAAACGTCAACCAAGAAAAATGGAACGCCTATATCGCCAAAAACAGCGAATGCGAAACCTGGCACGATTTTGGCAAGCTGGCTATGATTGACTGGATGAAGCACAAGCTGGAAGAAAACAAAAAAAATAAGAATTAAACTAAAATACCGGAGCGCAGGCTTCGGTATTTTTTTGCAAACTAGATATAGACAATTTACGGAAAAATCTTATCAAATTTATTATATATTGTGCGAACAAAAAGTGAACCACAAATTATTCTTTGGCTTTTGCAATTTAATACGAACATATTTTTAAAAATATGTTGACAAATTTCGCCGTTAGTAATATCATATAATCAAACAAAGATTTACTTAGGCGGTGATAAATATGAAAGCTATTTTATACGTACTGGCAATTACCTGTGTTATTTATGCGGCAGCTGGCAGTGTGTTCGCAGAACCTGCTGTATACCGCAATCATAGAGTAGCGGTTACTCAAGGCGATACTTTATGGGAAATAGCAGCGCGTCATACAGAACGCAAAGAAGATGTACGCGTAGTTGTTGACCGCATTGTGAAAGCCAATAATATTCAAAACGCTCATATTTATCCCGGTCAAATTCTACAAGTTCCCATCAGAGTTCAGGACAGCGGCTTAATGATGGCGAATAAATAAATTTTTCATGATAATTTCACATCTCCTCCGCAAGGCTTTTGGCGTTTAGTGTAGAATTAAATTGTAGAAGCAAAATAATACTTACGCTAAAGGAGGTTTTCTCAATGCAGAGTAAAAAATGGATTATCGCGGCAGTGCTAGCAGGTTTTATTTTAGGCAACGGCATGGCGCCTGTACAGGCAGGTATTTTAGATAAGGTTATTAAAGGCGGCGTTATTGGCTACGCTGTTGACGCTACGGCCGGACCTCTCAACGACGGCATTAACGCTGTAACAGCAAAATACGGTGTCAGCAGTACGGACGCGACGAAGGTAGTCCCCATTGTTTCCGTTGGCGACGGCAGCCGCGCCGGAGCAGCGCAGGTCAGCGGCCCGCAGGAAAAAGTTGACCAAGTTAAAGCGGCGCTGATTATTGAACAAACTATTTTAGGTATCAGAGCGAAAATTTTAATTCCCGTAGACAAAGTTGACTATAAAAACGTTAATCGTATTCAAGGCGTCGGCGTCAGCGCTTCCTTGGACGTAAAACTTTAAGCTGACAATTATATCACAGCCAACAGCTTAAAAATCAAAGGCAGTATCAATGCAGTTATTGGTACTGCCTATTTTATTACAAAAAATACAAAAACTATGTTAAATTTACATCAGCAGCGCACACCAAAAATTTTTTGCTTATTTTATGCGCAGCAGCCTAAATTTTTGCTATAATTGCAGTTATAGAGTCTATGATTTTTCCATAGCTATGCAATAGGAGATTTTATTATGTTATCTGCACTCGCCCCGTGGCTCGCTTTATTTTTCATTTTCTATTTAGCTTTTAACGGCCATATTTTGATAGCGGTTATACTTGGCGCGCTTTTAAAGTTCCTGTATACCCCGCCTAATATTAAAGCGCCTGACAAACCAATCAGCAAGGAAGAACAACCGCCGCTAAATTCTGCGCAAGAAAATGAGGAGCCGGAAGTGAAAAGTATGCTGTCCTCTTTTCAGATTGGCGATATTATTGACGGTCCTTACGGTCCCGCGCCCTATGGCGGTGTAATTTGGGACAAATATACTATTGACGAACTAATTTATAAGGACGGCATTTACTATTACAATGAAAACAGCGAAGAATGGGAAGAGGACGAAGAATAACCTTTGTAATAATATTATCCGCTTAAAAATTAACCGGCAGTATCAAGATAGTTATCGGTACTGCCCGTAATTTATCTGCGTTGGAGGCGTTTGATGAAAAACTGGAAAATAATTTTGGCGATTCTTACAGCCAATGTAGTAATGATGTCCGCAGGCTATACCATGCTGATACCGTTTCTGCCCATGTATCTTATGAACGAGCTGGGCGTCAGCTTGGACGCCGTAAAAATGTGGAACGGCGCTATTTTTTCCATAACCTTTTTAATCGGCGGTATTATGGCGCCCATTTGGGGCAAAATGGCGGATACTAAAGGCAAAAAAATGATGGCTATGCGCGCCGGAACAGGCTTGGCTATTTCTTATTTTTTAGGCGGCATGGTCACCAGTCCGGAGCAGATGTTCGGCGTGCGCGTTATTCAAGGCTTCGCCGCCGGTTTGTGGAGCGTCTGCCTGGCTATTGCTACGAGCCTTGTGCCCATTGATAAATTAGGCGTAAGCTTGGGCATTTTGCAGGCGGGCTTAACCTGCGGCAACGTTATCGGCCCTTTGATTGGCGGCAGTCTGGCGTCGCTTTTTGGTATGCGCAGCAGCTTTTTCGTTGCGGGCAGTCTATTGACGCTGATTACGCTCATCTTTTTCTTTTATATTCCCGAGCCGCCTCGCGTAGAAATTAAAAAGCAGCAGGAGAAAAAAACGGAGCAGCTTTTGAAACGGCCCAAGATACGCGAGGTTTTGCTTTACGCCGCCGTGGCACAAATGGTAATTTTGCTTATTCAGCCAATTCTGAGCCTGTACGTCAGCGAAATAAATCACGGCGAAGGCAATTTAATTTTTCTTTCGGGTTTTGTTTTTAGTTTGGTAGGTATTGCCAGCGCCATTACTGCTCCCAGCTGGGGACGTTTCGGCCAGCGCCACGGCTTTTACCGCAGTCTGTGTTTAGCTACGCTTTCCGCCGGCTTGATGAATTTTGTAGTAGCGCTGCCTAATACTATGACGCTGTTCTGCATTGCTAATTTTACTTACGGCCTTTGCTGCGCAGGGATTCAGCCATCCCTTTCGGCAGTTTTAGCCAGCAATACCGACGCTGACCAGCGCGGGCGCGCCTTTGGCTTTATGTTCAGCGCGCAGCAGTTCGGCAGCATGGTTGGTCCGCTGCTGGGCGGAACTATCGCCACTTATTTTCCGCTAAAAAGTTTATTTTTCGTGGCAGGAGTAATGCTTTTAGCTATCAGCGGCACCGTATATCTGCGTCACGAAAAAAGAGCTTAACTATTTCCCGGGAAATACTTTTACGATTGGCGCCGGTAATTTCCCCAAGCGAAAAAGAATTTAATTTTTTTATCAGCCAAACAATTTGTTCATACAAAAGCATCTATCATTTTGGATAAAAAAAGCTGCGTTTCACGTGAAACGCAGCTTTTGATTTTCCTTGTCAATTTTTACTTTAGAATAAAGGCTTGCTATTGCCGCCCTTGGGTTTTTTTTGATTTTTAATCCGCAGGCTGACAATAACTTCGTCGCCCTCTACAATTTGCTCCATATTTACGGGAATGCCTACGGACTTAATAGAATTAACTACTTGCTTAATGCTGTTCAGATAAATACGCACATCATTCACAATCACCAAGCGTTTCTTTTTTTCTTGCTGTTTCTCTGCCAATAATTTAGCAATATATTCTTCCGTTTGGCGCACATTGTAGCCGCGAGCGATAACCGTCTGCAAAACTTCCATGCGCTGTGCATCGTCTTCCAAACGCAAAAGCGCGCGTGCATGGCGCTCACTTAAATTTTTTTCTACCAACAATTTGCGAATAGATGCGGATAAACGCAGCAAGCGCTGTTTATTAGCAATGGTGGACTGCTTTTTGCCAACGCGGGCAGCCAAAGCCTCTTGCGTTAAATGGAACTGCTCCATGAGCTGCTCATATCCTTCTGCTTCTTCTAAAAAGTGCAAATCCTCACGTTGTAAATTTTCAATTAGCGCTATTTCTGCAATTTGCTGTGAGGTATACTCGCTGATAATCACAGGCACCTCTTCCAGCTTTGCCATACGGCTGGCGCGCAGACGCCGCTCGCCGGCAATTAACAGATAGCGTCCGTCTTCAGCAGGAGCTACCAGCAAGGGCTGCAAAACACCGTATTGAGCAATAGAATCTGCCAATTCCTCTAAAGCACCGTCATCAAATGTTTTGCGGGGCTGATAAGGATTGGGAAAAATTTGGTCAATAGGCACCTTGATTACCTTGACCTCCTTGACAGCTTTATTCTCACCTAGAATACTGAAATTAGTATCTAATACAGAAAATCCATCTTCTATTATCATGCTCTCTCCCCCTATTTGCTGCCTAAGGGCTGCTTTTCCGGCGTACCAGCCTTACGCGGATACTGTGCCGGTGTAGTTTTGATTTTGTTGATTTTAATTATAGCACGTCCATCGTCGAGTCCCGGCAGTTTTACCGGCTCGGCGCTAACAATTTTGCCGCCCAGTATTTTGACAGCCTCCGTACCCTCGGTAATTTCTTCCGCATATTTACTGCCTTTTAAAGCGATAAACTGACCGCCTTTTTTAGCTAAAGGCAAGCAATATTCAGAGAGTACGCTCAAGCGGGCTACGGCGCGCGCCGTAACAAAATCATATTTCTCTCGATGCTGTTTATTGCGTCCCGCATCCTCTGCCCGCAGATGCTCGCAGCGAATATCCTTTAACGCCAAAGCGTCAATCACTTGCTGTAAAAAATTTAAACGCTTACCTAACGAATCTATCAGCACGACTTTAAGCTCCGGGCAGTAAATTTTTAAAGGAACACCGGGAAAACCTGCGCCAGTGCCTATGTCAGCCAAAATTTTACCAGCCATTTCTTTATCATAAGCCAGCAGACTATCTATCATATGCTTGACAGCAACGTCCTCCGGTTCGGTAATGGCAGTCAGATTCATCACTTTATTGGTTTCTATCAGCATTTCGTAATAACGATTAAATTGCTTTAGCTGTAATTCACTAAAACGCAGGCCGGCCTCCGCACCGCGAGCAGCTAAAATTTCCGTAAAGGTCATTCGTCCTGCTCCTTTCTGCGTTTTAGCTCCAAGGCAATCATCAGCACGCTGACATCGGCAGGAGAAACGCCGCTGATACGAGAAGCCTGGCCTATATTTAGCGGACGCACCTTGTCCAGTTTTTCTGCCGCCTCGCTGGACAATTCTTTAATGGCGCGGTAATCAATAGCTTCCGGCAGACGTTTATTTTCCAGCTTCATAAAGCGTTCCACTTCCTGACGCTGTTTTGCAATATAACCTTCGTACTTGGCAAAAATTTCTATCTGCTCTGCAACCTGCGGTGTGAGCTGCGGCAAGTCAAAGGCCTGCTTTAGTTTATCATAAGTAATTTCTTTACGGCGCAGCAAATCTAAAATATTAGTTCCTGTGCGTAAAGCAGTGCTGCCCATAACCGTAAGCTTTGCGTTATTTTCTTCACTGGGAGCAATATTATTTTTTTTCAGCTCGCTGATAGTACGTTCAACAGCCGTGTGCTTTTCGGTAAAGCGAGCATAACGTTCGTCATTTACTAAACCAATTTGCCGCCCTTTTTCCGTTAAGCGCAAATCTGCGTTATCCTGACGCAGCAGCAAACGATATTCTGCTCTTGAAGTCATCATACGATAAGGCTCGTTGGTGCCTTTGGTTACAAGGTCGTCAATCAAAACGCCGATATAAGCCTCATCTCGACGCAAAACCAGCGGCTCCTGACCTTGAATTTTGCGCATAGCGTTAATACCAGCCATTAAGCCCTGCGCCGCAGCTTCTTCATAACCGCTGGTGCCGTTGGACTGACCGGCACTGAAAAGTCCGCTGATAGCTTTATGCTCCAAAGAATATTTCAGCTGCAAAGGATTTAAGCAATCATAGTCAATAGCGTAACCGGCGCGCATCATCTTGCAATTTTCCAAACCGGGAATAGTACGCATAAACTGCAGCTGAATATGCGCGGGCAGGGACGAGCTCATGCCCTGCACATACATTTCATTGGTACTGCGTCCCTCAGGCTCGATAAACAATTGATGACGTTCCTTATCGGCAAAGCGCACCAGCTTAGACTCGATGGACGGACAATAGCGCGGCCCCACGCCCTCAATCATGCCGTTAAACATGCCTGATAAATGCAGATTATCGCGAATAATTTTATGGGTTGCGGCATTAGTATAAGTCAAATAACAAGGAACTTGTTCTCTGGTTTTAATATCGCTGATAAACGAAAAATTGCGCACCTCTTCGTCGCCATATTGCGGCTCCATTTTGCTGTAATCAATACTGCGGCTGTCAATGCGGGCGGGCGTGCCTGTTTTAAAACGCATCAGCTCCACACCGTGCTCCAACAGCGACGCAGAAAGCTTTTGCGCGCTGCGCAAACCGTTGGGCCCGCATTCATAATTTACCTGACCATAAACAATACGTCCGCGCAAATAAGTGCCTGTTGCTAAAATTACGCATTTAGCTTCAAAAATTTCGCCGGTTTCCGCTTCTACGCCTACTACTTGACCATTTTCTACCAGCACCTTATCAATCATCAGCTGCTTTAATTCCAAATTATCCTGATCCTCAACAATTTTTTTCATTAAGGTATGATAATAGGGCTTATCTTCTTGTCCGCGTAACGCATGCACGGCGTAGCCTTTGCCGGTATTTAACAGGCGCATTTGAATACACGCCAAATCGGCGCTGATACCCATTTGACCGCCTAAAGCGTCTATCTCGCGTACCAAATGACCCTTAGCAGGCCCGCCGATAGATGGATTGCAGGGCATTAAAGCCACGTTATCCAAAGAAAGCGTAGCCAGCAAGGTTTTGCCGCCTAAACGCGCAGCAGCCAGCGCTGCTTCTACACCTGCGTGTCCTGCACCTATAACAATTACGTCAAAAGAATCTGTAATGTAACTCATAATTTATCTCTTTCCGTAGTAAAATTTCTAAATTTATTTGCCGATACAAAAGCGAGAAAAAATTTCGTTAATAATTTCATCCTGCACTATATCACCGGTTATTTCGCCTAAAAGATCAATGGCATTGCGCACATCTATTACAATGCAGTCATAGGGCAGCATATTATCAGCTGCCTCACCTGCGTCCCGTAAATAGCTATATGCCTGGCGCAATAGCTGCTCCTGACGAGCATTCTGCACATACGCTCCTTCGCTTAACGCGCCTTCACTGCCATAAACATAATTTTTCAACCAAGCGCTAAAGGCTTCTACGCCGGTTAAAGTTTTCGCCGAAAGCGTCAATACCTTATCCTCGCCAAAACGCTTACGCAAAGCCTCTAAATCCACAGCTAAACCTAAATCGCTTTTGTTGACGATAATTATGCAAGGCTTATCGGCTGCGGCCGCTAAAATAGATTCATCCTCTGCCGTTAAGCCTTCGCTGCCATCCACAACACAAATTACCAGCTCTGCTTCCTGTAAAAGCTGGCGGCTTTTTTCCACGCCGATTTTTTCTACAAAATCCTCGGTGCTGCGAATGCCAGCCGTATCAGCCAAAACCAAAGGCACACCGTCTAACAAAAGCTGTTCTTCAATTACATCGCGGGTAGTACCGGCATATTGCGAAACAATAGCTCTATCCTCTTTTAAAAGCGCGTTCAGCAGACTGGATTTACCCACGTTAGGCTTACCCACAATGGCTGTGCGCAGGCCCTCGCGCAAAATTTTTCCTGTATGCGCGTGAGCTAAAAGCTTATGAATAGCTTCACAGCTTTTATTAATACTTTTCTGCACGCGGCCATAGGTTACATCCTCTATATCCTCCTCCGGATAATCAATGACAGCTTCTAAATTTACTACTACATCTACTAAATCGTGCCGCTGGCTGCGCAGCTCATTGGCCAGCTGTCCCTGCTGCTGGCGCGCTGCCAGCTTCAAACTCGCTTCGCTGCGGGAGCGGATAATATCCATAACTGCCTCCGCCTGCGTTAAATCTATGCGCCCGTTTAAAAAAGCGCGCTTCGTAAATTCGCCTGCTTCTGCGGGACGCGCTCCTGCTTCATAAGTCAAAGTCAAGATTTTCTTCAAGGACTGCAAACCGCCATGACACTGGATTTCTACTACATCCTCTGCCGTATAAGAACGAGGTCCGCGCATAAAAACAGCCAAAACCTCGTCTACCAAACTGCCGTCTATATCATAAACATGGCCGTAAACCATAGTGTTTACAGGATAATCTGCTAATTTTTTACCGGAAGCTGCTTTAAATAAGCTTTCGCCTACGGCTAAAGCATTTTCGCCGCTGATGCGCACTATACCTACGGCTCCTTCGCCTAAAGCAGTAATAACCGCGCTGATTGTTTCCTCTGCCATCTGCGCCCTCCTTTCCTCAATCACTAAAATTTCTTCGTCTCAGAATAAATATAACCCAGTAGGCTAAGTACTGGGTTATAAATGTTATTTTTTCAATTCAATTACTACATGACGGTACGGATCATCGCCCTCGCTAAGGGTCGTAACCCGGCGATCGCCCTGCAGGGCCATATGGATAATCTTACGTTCATGCGGATTCATAGGCTCTAAAGCCACGCGTTCACCAGTGCGTTTTACTTTATCTGCCAAACGAATTGCCAAACGAGTTAAGGTTTCAATGCGGCGGTCACGGTAATCCTCCACATCAATAATTACGCGCACGCGCTCGGCGCTGGTTTTATTGGCAACTAAATTAGTCAAATATTGCAGACTGTCCAAGGTTTGACCATGCTTGCCAATCAAAATACCCATATCGTCGCCATGAAGCTTAAAGGTTACGCTGCCGTCATTTTTATTGATAAACTTTTCCATGACAACATCAATTTTCATAGCGTTAAATACTTTTTGCAAAAAATCCTTAGCGGCGGTAACAGATTCGTCGTTAACAGCATATTTGCGAGGCTCGCGCACTGGACGCTCGCTCTTTAAGGATTCCAAGGAAGAAATTGCGGAATCAACAACCTGATCCTTGGCAGCAGCAGCTTTTTTGCCCAATTCTTCAGCAGCATCTGCAGCCTGCTCTTTAATTTCGTCAGTTTTTTTAGAAACGCTGCTTACAGCAATAGTAGCTGCTTCCTTCACAGCTTTAGCAACATCGGAGGTTGCTTCGCTGAAAGTTTTTTCAGCAGCGGCTTCGGCGGTTTTCACAGCCTCGGCAGCTTCCTTAACGGTTACGCGCACCTTAGCGTCCTTACCGAAAAATCCCAAAAAGCCTTTTTTGCTTTCTTCTAAAATTTCTATTTCAACTTGGTCACGAGTTACATTCAAAGCTTTTAAGGCTTCTGCAACAGCTTCTTCTACGCTTTTACCTTTCTTTTCAATAAAAGCCATCTATCTCACTCCTCACTGGTTCCTATTTTTTTGCTTTTTCCATCATAAACTGCTGACTGATTTGCATAATATTCATCACTACCCAATACAGTACCAAGCCTGCCGGGAAGCTTAAGCTGATATAGCCAATGAATAAAGGCATAAAATACAGCATCATTTTATTTTGCGGATTGCCGGTATCAGGCATAGTCTGTTTAGATTGAATAAAAGTCGTCAAAGCAGATAAAATCGGCAGAATATAGGTCGGATCAGGATTAGAAATGCTTTGCATCCACAGGAAAGAAGCAGAACCTTCGTAATGAAAATCGCGAATACCATAGAAAATACCAATCATAATCGGCATTTGCACAATCAAAGGCAGGCAGCCTGCCAAAGGATTTACACCTTCACTTTTATAAAGATTAGCCAATTCCATATTCAAACGCTGCTTGTCGTTTTTATATTTCTCCTGAATGGCTTTCATCTTTGGTTGAATTTCCATCATAGCTTTAGTTGATTCAATCTGCTTTTTAGAAAGCGGATACAAAATCAGCTTCACTAAAATTGTCATAATAATAATAGCTACGCCGTAATTAGGAAAGCCTACGCCTTGCAAAAAGCTGTAAATTACGGTAATTACCTGCTGAACGATATTGCTGAGAAAGTCCAAGATATCACTCCTTAATACAAAAGTGTTGTTCGCAAAAATATTATTCTACCGGATCATAGCCTCCCGGATGAAAGGGATGACATTTACAAATTCGTTTAATAGCAAGCCATAATCCTTGCACAGGTCCTTTTTTTTGAATCGCCTCAATGGCATAGGCTGAACACGTAGGATAAAACCTACACGTCGGCGGAAACAACGGCGAGATAAAGATTTGATAAAATCTTATACACAAAATCAGTAACCTGCTCATAAATATTCAGATCCTTATTCCTGTAGCAAAGCTGCTCTCTTTGCTAATCTTAAAAAAACTCGTTCAAAAGTATTATAATCGGCCTTCGTCAATTTTTGACGGGCTACCCAAACTATATGATACCCTTTTTTAAGCTCTGCGCTGTGCATACGGAAAACCTCCCGCATCACACGCTTGACTCTGTTGCGTACCACAGCACAGCCTAATTTTTTACCTACGGCCAAACCAATCTTCAAATCCTCTCCTTGGTCTGCCAAAATGTAAAAAACCGACATGGGATCAACAACAGCACGTCCATTACCATAAACAAACTGAAAACTTTTTTTTGATTTCAGCTTATTAGATTTTTTTAAAGTATACTTTGTGTTCTGCATTAAATGCACTCCTGCCTGCATGGAAAAAATAGGCCACTTACGCGGCCTATTTGATAATGTTATGCAGACAATTTCTTTCTGCCTCTAGCACGTCTTCTTTTGAGAACTTGACGACCGCCCAAAGTTTTCATTCTTTCTCTGAAACCATGAGTTCTTTTTCTTCTGAGATTGTTAGGTTGAAAAGTACGTTTCATGAAATCTTACCTCCTTACCACTCACTAGTTTTATCAAA
>ENA-UERC01000651-UERC01000651.1-human-gut-metagenome-genome-assembly--contig:-NODE-651-length-24693-cov-421.220182_pt1 | contig 24693 bp, 16 predicted proteins | sample MGYA00242955_ERZ507955 | MGnify/ENA primary metagenome ERZ507955 (study PRJEB26167, sample SAMN06115394) | human gut metagenome | host: Homo sapiens | place: China:Hubei | collected 2016-04-27... | reverse complement strand
CCTCTCGTTTTGCCAGCTAAGTCGTCTGACGTAAAGCCTTCTTCTTCAAGGGAATCGAAAAAAGTAGCAGCAATTTCTTTAAGCTGCTCTTTTGCCTTATCGCGCATTTTCTTCATTCGGTCGGTAAAATCCTTGAAGAAATCTTCTTGTTCCATCAATTCTGTCAGCTTGTCGGAATGAGCTTTGTAATAATCCTTGAATATGTTCTCACCGAATTTCTTGATCTGTCCTATGACATTCCAACTCTTATCATCATCAATATTTTCTTTGATATAATCCATAATCCAGAAAAGTAGACGATCGGTATCTTCAAGACTTTCTATAAGTTCATCAACGGCATGCTGTTCTATTTGATAGTCATTGAGTTCTATCCGTAAATTGGCAGTCAGATCAAGTTCACGTGCTAGATTTCTCAATACACTCTGAAAGAACGTATCGATGGTCATAACCCGGAAATAGTTATAATTATGTATGAGCAAATGCAGGGCAGATTCTGCATTTTTCTGAATTTGTTTGGATGAAAGATAGGGTAAAGCCTGCTGTATTTGATTTACATAATCGTTTGCTTCTGGTAGTCCGTGTGCAATTTCGTATAATTTTCCTAAGATACGCATTTTCATTTCTTCAGTAGCTTTGTTGGTGAAGGTTACTGCAAGAATGGTTCTGTAGGAAGCAGGATTAGCTATCACGAGTGTCATATACTCGCGAGCCAAAGTAAATGTTTTACCTGATCCTGCACTTGCTTTATAAACAGTTAGTTGTGAACTCATATTTTGATTTTTTTTATGATGTTATTGATATTGTGCCCTAGAAATCATGTTTTATCCATGCTTTTATGAATATTACCAATCTCTAAATAGTTCAAAACCGAAGCGACAGCCTATGCCATTAAACTTCGTGTTTTTGAAGGCTGCAAAGAATCCTAATGTAATAGCTCTTGTTGTTACTCCATATCCCCATTCTGTATATGGGTGTAAATGGTTTACAACAAGACTGCTTACATACAGGCGCTCTGCTTCTATATATTTCCCAATCAGGGGGAGCCATGCAGTTACAATCATGGGAGCTTCATAAGTGAAATTTCCGCGAACGTAATAATCACTGGCATTATACCATTGGGATGGCAGTAATTCGAATTCTCCACTCCAGCTATCATTCCAGCCTCCAGGAATATTGTTGTCATGGAAATTGGTATAGTCAACGAAGTCCCAATGATCACCTTTGCGGGTATAAAACCCTGCTCCTAATCTAACAGAATATGATTGACGGCGTGATGCTTGAAAAATAGTTTGTGCATCTACTTCTACCCGTTCGTAGTCTATGTTTGAACCTAGTAGGTTTTTCCATCCCTTTTCATAGTCTATTTTAAAGATAGAGCCTTTCTTACCCCATGGTAACAGTTCTAAAGCTACTGCTGGTGCTACTGACACATATTTGCTTGGGTAATTAAACAGTTTATAGAAACTTTCAATCACAGCTTTTCGGGTATGTGAAACCAAGCCAATCTCAAAACCTACATAGTCGTTGAAACTCCAGTGGTTGATAAGACGAAGATAATCATCTTTAAACTCTGTTAGTTTTCTGTTGTTTGCATCAATATCTGTTGAGATTTCCGGTAATGATAATCCTGGATATTCTGAGAATAGTGGATATAGAAAATTGTTATCTTCAGGTTTGCTGATGCCTAACATCTTTCGTGCAACACGATTATTCGATATTCTATTACCGTTACCGATTTCTAACTTCAGATATCCATTGTGCTTCTGGTTATAGTTGAATGTCAATGGTATATTGAAATAAAATCTGTGTTGTTTCATACTGTAACCTCCTTTAAAGCGAAGGCCCAATTGCAGATTTTCTGTAAACCTATAGCCTCCCTTCAGGTCAAATTTGTATACAATTCCTTTTCGCTCGGAATATCCCATATAGAGTGGGTTGAGAATAGGACTGATACGGAAGTAGCCTTGGTTTTGCTTTCCGAAGCCTTGGGAAATTCTGTTTAATACATTGTCACCGATAACATCCCAAAGTATGTCTTTTGCAAAGTTTTTCTTTGGTATGGTGTTATTCAAGGAATCTGTTATTTGTTTCCTTTTTTCGTAGAATTTTTTGTATATGTCAGCCTCATCTTGGTTTAACTCAATTGGGCGCACTTTTGCCATTAATGCTGTGTCGGCAACATTATTGAGTGAATCACTTAATATTTTCGGCAGTCCGTATACAGTTGTATACATGCCCGTTATCTTGTTACCCATAAAACTGAAGTTGGCTCTCATGCTGCACCTTGCAGGAGAAAGTGAACCAAATCCGTCTTTACCCATAATGATCGAGATATAGAAACGGGTCATATCATATTCGCCCTCAAAGTCTACCATGCTTATCTTTCCGCTTTGGGAATCAACAATGGCACGTGCTTCAATAACTTGGGTGTTTTTGAGACGTGGATATACGTAGATTTGTGCTTTGCCGAATGGTAATTGGGTGACGGCATATTTATAATATCTGCGATTCTTATAGTGGAAAGGAGAAAGAATATTAGTTTCGAAAAGTGTTTCTCCATATACCGTTGGAGTCATGTATTTCAAAACTGATGACAATGTGTTGCTTCTATGCGGAATGGTGCTTATGTTCAGCAAACGCTTGGCAACTGGTCTGCCATTTGCGTCTAGCGTCATTTGGTTATAATACTCGCTGATGAATCTTCTGCCACCGCCATGAGCCACTGCATACATTGTCGGTACTAGCATGAGTGTTGCATTACGTTTGTTTGTTTTGATTTGAAATTTAGTGTAGGCATAACTCTTGTGCTCAGCTCTACCTGTTGTGTCAACAGATTGTGAATATTTAAATACCAAACACATCACCGAGTCACTAAAGGCGTCTCTCGGTGACATTCTTCTTGCATGTGCTGCAAAAGCCATCATACAGAAGATAATCGTCAAAATGATGTGTGTTTGATATTTCTTCATTTATTATGAGTTAAGATGTTACTTGGCAGAAGAACTGTGCCAAATATTTTGGACAGCAGCTTTCCTAACCAAGATATTTCATAAGGATTCCTATCTTCCCGGATTCTCTCAGTTTGGTGATGCTTTTTTCTCTTATTTGGCGAACTCGCTCACGGGTCAGCCCCATTTTATCACCAATTTCCTCGAGCCCCTTTTCGGTTTCCCCGATTCCGTAGCATGCGCAGATAATTTTCAGTTCGCGATCCTTGAGGCAAACTTTTAAAACCTGTCTTAGGTCTTGTGCCATACTTTCATGGTCAACCTGCTTGTCTGTTCTGGCATCGTCTCCGCTTGCCATTACATCTGCCATAGAGTTGTCATCGTCATCACTGAATGGAGCATCGATGCTTACATGATGACCACTGGCAGCCATGCTCTGAGAAATCTTGTCCTCGTCAACACCCGTTCTGGCAGCAAGTTCTTCAACGCTTGGACGGCGTTGGTTTTCCTGCTCAAACTTATTAATTTCCTGGTTTACCTTATTGAGTGATCCTACCTGGTTTAGGGGAAGTCGAACGATTCGACTTTGCTCTGCTATTGCCTGTAAAATACTCTGACGAATCCACCAGACGGCGTATGAGATAAATTTGAACCCTCGTGTTTCATCGAAGCGTTCTGCAGCTTTGATGAGTCCAATGTTTCCTTCGTCAATCAAGTCTGTCAAGGTGAGTCCCTGGTGCTGATATTGTTTTGCTACCGACACCACAAAACGTAAGTTGGCTTCAATCAACTTATTTTTTGCTCTTTCGCCAGCTCTACCTCCCTTGCGGATAGCTTGAGCCAATTCTATTTCTTCATCAATAGAAACCATAGGGGCTCTACCTATCTCTACAAGATATTTGTCGAGAGCCTCGCTGTTACGATTGGTTATACTCTTTTGTATCTTAAGCTGTCTCATTATCTTTTCCTCTTAGTTACACATTGCACAATTGACGCAAAGATAATAAAAATATTGATACGCAACTAGATTTATAACTTACTTTAACGTAATTAACCTAACTTATTCATTTAAAGGTTATTTTACCGTCTTGTTCTTAACAAAACTTTGAAAAGCGTCATCGTATCCGTTAAACACGTTGATGTCTACCTCTCCATGTATTCCTGCTACTCTTCCGTCGGGGCAGAGTTGCCAATATACCAATCGGATGTCTGGTTTATACTCGCCATATCGTGCAATCCAAACCTGGTAGTTATGTTTCAGATCGGGAGCCTGTGGCAGATAGCGATTTACGAAAGTTTGGTTGATGTAAAGAATAGGCTTAACACCAGTTGCTCTTTCTACAATTCTAAGCCAAGTTCTAATGCGTGCAAACAATACTCCAGCCCCTCCCATTTTCTTGATTTGACTAGGAAGCGGTTCAATATCAAGAACTGGAGGAAAATCGCCTTTCCTAATGATACTGTGTTTCAGAAAGTGTCGTGCCTGTTCGGCAGCAGGTGTTATGGTGGTAAAGAAGTGATAGGTTCCAACCTTGTAACCATGTGCTTTTGCATCACGATAATCTTTTCTATAATATGGATTTAACATCGATTTACCTTCTGTACTCTTGATATAGATGAAGCGAATAGGGAAGTTTACTGTTCCTGACACTGTCTTTTTGCTGAGACGTCCAAGATGTGTAATGCGTAAACGGTTCCAGTTGATAGCATATTTTTTTCTGCCTTTTCCATGCTGGTATTTGCTCAGATCAATGCCATAAATACGTTCCGATGTATATACGAGTCTTTCGCCTTTATAGCGGTCATTTTTCCATTCGCCTATTCGTAATGGCTTCTTGGGAGCAATGCTGAATCCGAATCCTTCACGTTTCCCGTTTTTCCAGTAACCTTCATAATAGGTTCCATCGTATCCTTGCCAGCATCCATGACCGTTTGGTCGATAGATACTGTCGGTTGTACCCCGATAATATCCTAGAGAATCAGGTAAGAGGGTATAATCAATAGAGCGTCGAAGTGTGACTCCATGAGCTGTTGCTAAAGATACTGCAAGTTGAGGTGAAATAGCTTTAACTCCTTCAGGAGTTGTTTCTGAGGAAAGTTGGAATGTGTGGCTTCCTTGTGCAGTTTCTCCATTCATTGCTTTGATGAGTTTGCATGCCTGACTCTTCCATTTTCCGTTCTCGTCTCTATAATAGGCTTGATATGAAATGGAGCGTTTCAACTTGAAATGTCCCTTTTTCTGTACATGTTTCAGGGAATCAATCAGTTTTTTGGTAGAATCGCGTAGTTCCAGTTCGTGTTGGGTATAAGCGCAAATAGAGTTGTAGCCTACATCCAGGACAGAATGAGAGTGAATATAATAGTTCAGTTCTCCAACTTTCCATTTGGAGTCTCTATACAAACTGTCTAAAGAATCAACTTTCTCTTTAAAGATGCTATCCGCATCTTTGCCAAGATAGTGATTCCGGCTGATGCTGTTGTTGTAGCAGGCGGCAAGTCTTCCTTCACATGAAGGAATCAACGCCCAACGATTCATAAAGTTGGCAGCCAGTGTCGTAGTGTCTTCGTCGAACCGGAGTATTGTTTTTCCATTTTGAATTAATTCGTAGTGACTGTATACTTTTATGTTTGCTTTTGCCTTGTTCACTCTATCACTTGATGGGTTCAGACAATAATAGCTCCATGTGCTGGCGGCAGCCAGCAGAATGAAAACTAAACTTGTGATATATAATATTTTCTTTTTCATTTGATGATGACCTCCAATATTTTCTTGGTGGTTTCGGTAATCTTTGTTTTTTCAGACGTACGTTCGCCGATAAGCCAGATGATTTCACCTTTACTATCAGTTAATACATGCTGTGTCTTCTTTTGTATATAGTCAAATTTCCTATCGGTCATATAGTCACTCAACAGTTTGCTACCCTTCATGCCGAAAGGTTGAAATCTGTCGCCTTCTTTTACCAGTCGGTAGGTGAGGGGAAAACTGACTTTTTCAGCATCCAAAGTGATACATTGCGATTCTTTGCTTGGCATGAAGTCACCCATATGCGAGAAGATTCTTATCTTGATTTGGGTTCCTTCGTCCATGTTGAAAATGCCTTCTTCTGGCAGTCGGAACGCTCTTTGCTCCAGAATGTTATTCAAGTCTTTTATGTTAGAGATCAACAGCTGTTCTCTGTCGATGACTATCATATAGTCTTCGTTTTTCCAAATTTTACCGACACCACGATCCTGACTGAAGAGGCTTTCACAGATGTCATCAATGACATTGCCATGAAAACCATATCTGCCTAATTCTTTATGGAGTATGAATTCCGGACTTGGAGCATTCATGACAGATACTTTAGGTATATATATAACTTTCCTATAAGAGTCGGTTGTACTGATGCTACCCATGCTCTCAAGTATACTTTTCGCTTGGCGTATGTATTTGGCAGTGAGAGCGATATTTTCACTTGCTGCTGGGTTGATACTTTCTAAAAGAGGTACTACATGATGGCGAATTTTATTTCTTAAAGCATCGTCTTCCAAATTTGTTGAATCTGTGACAAAATCTTGCTTTTTTTCTTTTAGGTATTGCAATATATCCTGTCGGCTGATGCAGAGGAGAGGGCGCAGAATATTTCCGTTTTTGGGGGCGATGCCTGCTAATCCGTCTACTCCAGATCCTCTTAACAGATTCAGAAGTAAAGTTTCTACATTGTCATCGCGATGATGGGCCACACAAATGCCTCCTGCATGCAAGTCTTTTACTAATTGGACAAAATAGCTGTAGCGTAAGTTGCGTGCAGCCATTTCGATACTTACCTTGTGCAAATGGGCATAAGCATAAGTATCAAAATGGATTCGAGACAAACTGATTCCCTGTTGTTGGCACAGATTTACACAAAATTGCTCGTCTCTGTCACTCTCTTCGCCGCGAAGGTGAAAGTTACAGTGCGCAGCAGAAATATTCAGTCCTATATTTTTCAAGATAAGCAATAGGGCAACGCTATCGGCACCTCCGGACAAGGCAACGATATATGGTGTTTGCCACTTGAACATACCATGGTGAATAATATATTTTTTGACGATATTTTCAATTTTGTTCATTCTGCGATACTTTAAAAGTATATGATGTTTCTTATTACTTTCTGTTTTTCAAAAAGTCTTCTGCCCGTTGCAAATCTTCTGGCGTGTCGATGCCTACAGTTTCTACATCTGTAGTACCAACTTTTATCTTGTAGCCATTCTGCAACCATCGAAGTTGTTCCAGGCTCTCTGCTATTTCTAGTGAGCTTTGTGGCAGTTTGGTTACCTCTTTTAAAACTTCTTTGCGGTAAGCATAGATGCCCAAATGTTTCAGATAAGGAAAACTCTTGAGCCATTCTTCCTCTTCCTTTCCTCTTACGTATGGAATGATGCTGCGAGAGAAATACATAGCAAAGCCTTGATTGTCTACAACAATCTTTGGACTATTAGGATTTTTTACAGCTTCCATACTGGTAAAAGCTTTTCCTAAAGTGGCAATTTGGGTTGTTGGATCATCAAAACACTGGCAGATGGTTTCCAGTTGACTCTTGTCAACAAAAGGTTCATCTCCTTGAACATTGACAATGACATCCCAGTCTCCACTGATTTTTTCGATAGCTTCTTCTATGCGGTCAGTACCGCTCTTATGATCCTTGCGCGTCATAACAGCTTTACCGCCAAATGCTTCTACAGCATTGAAAATTCGCTCATCGTCTGTTGCAACATAGGCTGCTTCTAGACAAGCTGCTACTTTCTCATAAACATGCTGTATCACTGGTTTGCCATCTAACATGGCAAGTGGCTTTCCCGGGAAACGTGTTGATGCGTATCTTGCTGGAATAATTCCTATAAATTTCATAATCTTCTATATTTAAACCTGTTTACTATTCAATTCATGCGATTCGTTTAACTTCAAATAAAAAAGTTGCACTTCCGCAGACGCAAAAGTACAACTTTATTTTGTATTCACCAAAGAACTTTTTGTTTTTTTTGAAAAACCTCAGAGAATATTTAATGTTCTCCCATTTTTTTTATTCGTATCTGATAGCCTCGATAGGGTCGAGCCTTGCTGCCTTCTTTGCAGGATACCATCCAAAGAAAACGTCAGTAAATGTACAGACTGCAAAACTCATAATAATGCTCCAAGGCTCTATTTGGGTGGCTATATGGAAGAAAGAGTTCAGACTGAGCGATAAACTAACTCCCAATATCACTCCTATAATACCGCCAGTTACAGAAAGTAAGATAGCTTCTATCAGAAACTGGTTCAAAATATCAATACCTCGTGCGCCCACACTCATTCGAAGACCTATTTCGCGAGTGCGCTCTGTTACAGATACATACATGATGTTCATGATTCCGATGCCGCCTACCAGCAGCGAGATTCCTGCCACGGATCCGAGCAGGATGGTGATTGTAGACATGGTAGAATTCATCATGCTTGAAATTTCCTCTTGTGAGCGGATATTGAAGTCATCTTCATCTGCTTCAGTAGTATCTGTTGCGTCTTTTAATTTGTGGTTGCGTCGCAATATTTCTGTAATCTGATCTTGGGCAGGTTGAGAAGCCTCTTCGGTGATAGCTGAGCAGACGATGCCTCCTAAATAGGTTTGTGCCATAATTCGCTTCATTACTGTTGTATAGGGGGCAAGTACCAAATCATCCTGGTCCATACCCATACTATTGTAACCTTTCTTCTTCAAGACACCGATTACTCTGAATGGAATGCTGTTAAATCGCACAACCTTACCGATAGGATCACTGCCATCAGGGAAAAGATAGTCAACTACTGTCTGTCCCAAAATACAAACTTTAGATGCAGCCTTAATGTCTGTATCAGTAAACATTTCTCCATCTGCCACTTTCAGTTGTCGGATGGAAAGATAGTCTTGGTTTACACCATAAATGGAACTTTGGGTGTTGTTGTTTCCGTAGATCCACTGTCCGGAACTGTTTACAGTAGGAGAAATAGCTGAGATATAATTACATTCGTCTTTGATGCTCTGATAGTCGGCTTGCTTCAGCGTCTCCATTGACGAAGCATCCTGTCTCACACCGCCACGCATGTCTGCACCTGGTGAAATCATAATCATGTTTGATCCCATCTCTGCGATGTTTGCCTTGATGCTGGCTTTACTTCCTTGTCCGATGGCAAGCATGGTAATAACCGCAGCAATACCGATGATGATGCCAAGTGCGGTAAGGAAAGAGCGCATTTTGTTGGCAGCAATGGCGCGGATGGCTATTTTGAAAAGATTCTGATAATTCATTTTACTTGTTGTAATGTTAAATGTTAAATGTTAAGTGTTAAGTGAAAACTTCGTTTGCTATTGGATGCTAAGTAATTTAACATTCAACACTTAACATTGAAAACTTATTCGTCCGTGTTGGCCGGCAAGGCTGCCAGACCTTCGGCTGCCGAGAGAATATGTTCGTTATAGGTGTCGCTGATGATGTGACCATCACGCAGTTCGATATTACGACTCGAATAATTTGCAATGTCTGGGTTGTGGGTAACGAAGATGATGGTTCTTCCTTCTGCATAAAATTTCTGGAAGAGTACCAGAATCTCGAAACTGGTTCTGGTGTCGAGATTACCCGTTGCTTCATCAGCAAGTATCACAGCAGGGTTGTTGACCAACGCACGAGCTATTGCTACACGCTGCATCTGTCCTCCAGACATCTGATTACTCTTATGATAGAGACGTTCTCCTAAACCAACAGCTTTCAGCGATTCGATAGCACGTTGCTTTCGTTCTTCTGCGCTTACGTTCGGGTTGTACATCAGTGGAAGTTCTACATTTTCTACACTTGTAGTCTTCGGTAGAAGATTGTAGTTCTGGAAGATGAATCCAATCTTTCGGTTTCTAAGAATGGCGCGATCATTACGTGACATCTTTCGTACGCTTACTCCATCCAGATAGTATTCGCCACTGGATGGGGTATCGAGACAACCTAGCTGGTTCAGCAGGGTAGATTTACCTGATCCTGATTTACCCATGATGGTAACAAACTCACCTTCGTATATTTTAAAGCTTACACCTTTTAGGGCGTGGACAGTTTCCTCACCCACAAGAAAGTTGCGACGAACATTGTCGAGTTCTATCACAACTTTCTTTTCGTTGTTTGCTTGAATATTGCCGTTTGCCATACTATTATTTTTTCTTTCCTCTAGGTCCAGGACCGCTAATCAAACCTTGACTTTGTTGAGGCTCCTCATCCTCTTCAGGAGTATTAACTATGATTTCAGTTACAATCTTCTGTCCTTTCTTCAATCCCTTGATAATTTCTGTATGTATACCGTCGCTCTGACCGATGGTTACAGAATGAGCTGTAAGGGTATTGTTAGCAAGAGTCCAAACTTTGTTTTTTCCTTTGCAGTCAACAATCTTGATATTCTTTCCCACAGTTTCCTTGGTTGGAGTAAAGCGGAGTGCTTTGTTGGCAACGGCAAGAATGCCAGCACGTTCTTGTGTAAAGATGGTTACATTTGCTGTCAAACCTGGTTTTAATTTGAGATCTGCGTTGGGTGCAGAGATGACAACCTCGTAAGTGACTACATTGTTTGTTGTAGTAGCTTCCAGACGAACCTGTTTTACTGTTCCCTGGAATACATCGTCAGGATAAGCATCTACTGTAAAATTAACGCGGTCACCTTCTTTTACACCGCCTATATCTGCCTCGTCAACATTTGCAATCACCTGCATGTTGGTCAGATCTTTAGCGATAGTAAAGAGCTCTGGTGTGTTGAAACTTGCTGCTACGGTCTGTCCTTCCTCTACGCTTTTTGATATGACAGTTCCATCTATTGGCGATGTAATTGTAGCATAGCTCAGGTTGGTTTGGGCTTTTTGTACATTTTCCTTGGCCGAAGCTACTTGCTCTTTCGCCTGGCGATAGGTGAGAAGCGCATTTTCATAATCGTCAGCACTTACCAAACCTTTCTTATAGAGGGTCTGGTAGCGGCTCATGTTTGCACTCTGATAGTTCAAACTGCTTTGCGCACTTGCCAGGTTAGCTTTGGCAGTATTCAACTCGCTCATCAGGTTGGTTTTGTCGAGCTCAGCTATGACTTCACCTTTTTTTACCTGCGAATTGTAATCAACATAAAGTTTGTTTACAATACCACTCACCTGTGTACCAACCGTTACAGAAGTTACCGCTTCAATAGTACCGGTTGCAGTTACACTATTCTGCAATGTTTGTGTGGTTACAGTTTCCTGCTTGAAGTCTATTTGTTCTTCGTTTTTACTTCCTGAGAACAGCCATGCTGCCACAGCTACGATGATTACCACAATCATGGCAATCCAGATTTTGCTGATTCTTAGTTTTTTCATAAAAATGTATGTATACCTATTAATGATTTGCAATATGTTTTCGGATGTTAATACCAATCTTTCTCTTTAGATTCTGCCGTTTTGGTAGAATTTCAACATGTTGATATTCAGAATGGTAAGATACTTTGCCTGAAGTTCGTTATGCTTAGCCTTCAGAAGATTATCTTTGCCAGTTCTCAATTCTACGATATTCTTTAATCCCAGTTTAAACTGCTCACTTAACAGATCGTAGCTTGTTTGGGCACTCTCGCTGCTCACCTTGGCAGCCTTAAACTGGCTTTGGTTTGTATTAGCCTGCAGCCAATAGTTTTCGATAGTAGAGTAGAGCTTAGTTTGCTCATTCTTTATATCGAGCAAGATGCTTTCACGCTGAATGAGTGCTTTATTGACAGAAGTCTTGGTCTGTCGGTTATCAAAGAGAGGAATACTGACACCGATTCCACCACCCAGGCTGAAGTTGGTTTTCATCTGACTGCCCCAACCGTTTTTGTTCATGGATGTGGTGCTGGTCGTAGCTCCTGCATTTGCGCTGATGGTTGGCAACTTTCCTGCCTTTGCAATCTTGATGTCCAGATCGTTCTGGTCGAGTTTGTTTTGGTAGCTCAAAAACTCAGGGCGATTCTGAAGCGCAGCTGTATAGACACTGTTCATTCCTGGGATAGAGGCCAGAGCCATCTGGTCAGTTGTGCTTGGAATAGCGATGTCGAAAGCTTCTTCACTGGTAATCTGCAGGAGTTCCTTCAACTGTCGTTTATAGTTTTTAACGTTGCTTTCTGCCTGCACGATGTTATACTCATCTTGTGCTCTCTGTGCTGTGAGTTGTGCTAAGTCTGCTTGGCTCATCTTGCCAATTTTTACCATTTCCTTACCACGCTCTTCGTTTTGAACACTCGACTGATAACTTTCTTTGTTTACGTTGATAGCCTCTGTAGAGTAGAGTATCTGTACGTAAAGTTGAGCTATCTGTTCTTGCAGGTTGAGGGCTTGTGCTGTCGAATCGAGTTGTGCCGCTTCCTTTGCCAGCTTGTTCAGTTTCACCTGATTTCTGTTTTTGTTTCCGTTCCAAATTGTGTAATTGCCCATCACGCTATAGCTGCCATTGTAATATACCTTGTCGATGGAAGCTTTGCTGAAACCTTCTCCGCTGATTCCATTAGAAACCCAAGGCGTATAGCTTACACTTTGATTGGTGCTGGCAGAGAGCGATGGCAGAAGCGCAGACTTTGATAGCAGATAGTCCTCCTGAGCTGAAGCTTTTGTGAGTTGAGTCTTCTGCAGTTGAATGTTGTTAGCCAGTGCGTAACTGATACAATCCTGCAGTGACCATTGCTTAGCTTGTACAGCGATAGGAGCCGACATGATGAACAGCGCTACCGCCATGTTTTTAAAACTTGCGTTCATACTCTTTTTACTTTTTGTTTTCATTTTTACAGAACTCTTTGCATCTGTTCTGATTAAATGTGGATTAATGTTCTTACTTTCCATAATTGCAAATCTTAATAGGATACATCATTTTTAGCTTTGACGTAAGCGTTACCTATAAAGTTGCAACTGATATGTGTTTTTGATTAAAAACGTGATGATAGGTTTAATATTCTCATTTATCTTTAACAATCCTTTTCATAGAGAAAGATTTCTTTTGCTTTTCCACATTAATTTATTTATATTTCTCAAAAAAATGTTTCTTCTTTCGTTATCTTCGCTGAAATTGTGTAACTTTGCAGAAAAATTTTAAGAAAGGAATAAAATAAATGCCGTTAAGATTACCAGATAAGCTTCCAGCTATCGAACTGCTGAAGCATGAGAATATATTCGTGATGGACGAAAGTCGTGCGCATAAACAGGAGATTCGTCCGTTGAAAATCTGTGTGCTCAATTTGATGCCCCTCAAGATTACGACAGAGACAGATCTTGTTCGTCTTCTGTCGAATACTCCTCTTCAGTTAGAGGTTTATTTTATGAAGTTGAAAAGTCACACGCCAAAGAATACTCCAATAGAACACATGATGATGTTCTACAAGGATTTTCAGGAACTTTCCAAACAGAAGTTTGATGGAATGATAGTTACCGGTGCTCCTATCGAAACGATGGCTTATGAGGAGGTAGAATATTGGCCTGAAATCAAAGAGATTTTTGATTGGGCCCGTACCCATGTTACTTCAACACTCTATATCTGCTGGGGTGCCCAGGCTGGTCTTTATCATTTCTATGGTGTTCCTAAGTATCCTTTGGAGAAGAAGATGTTTGGTATTTTTAAGCAGAAGCCTCTCGATTTGTCTCAGCCAATTTTCCGCGGTTTCGATGATATCTTTAATATGCCTCATAGTCGCCATACGGAGGTAAGACGAGAGGATATTGAAAAAGTGCCAGGACTTGACATCATTGCCGAATCGCCTGAAAGCGGTGTCAGCATTGTGATGGCCAGAAACGGCCGCGAATTCTTTGTGACGGGTCATCTTGAGTATGCGCCAAACACGCTGGATAAGGAATATAAGCGTGATATGGGCAAGCGTGATGATGTAGAACTGCCAAAAAATTATTATTGTCATGACGATCCGAACGAAGAACCTCTGGTGACATGGCGTGCTCATGCCAACCTCTTCTATAGTAATTGGATCAACTATTATGTTTATCAGGAGACTCCTTACAATATTAACGAAATCAGTTAATTTGTGAAGGAGTTGGATGATTTCGAGATCGATTTCTTATGCAAACATTAGAATTATTGGCGCCTGCCAAGAACTTGGAATGTGGTATTACTGCCATTGATCATGGTGCAGATGCCGTATATATTGGTGCACCTCGTTTTGGGGCACGAGCAGCAGCAGGCAATTCGCTGGAAGATATCAGACAGTTGTGTGATTATGCTCATCAGTTTGGAGCAAAGGTTCATGTTACAGTGAATACTATCATCTATCAGGATGAGATGTTGGATACGCTTAAGATGATCCAGCAACTTGATGAGATTGGTGTTGATGCACTTTTGCTGCAGGATATGGGTGTGCTTACTGAGGTGAGGGCGCAGAATTTGTGGAGTAGAGAATTGCATTCCAGTACCCAGTGTGATGTAAGAACTCCAGAAAAGGCGTATTGGCTTACCACGTTAGGTTTCAAACGTGTTGTTCTGGCTCGTGAGCTTTCGCTCGATGAAATCAAGGCGATCCATCAGGCGATTCCTGATAGAGAAATAGAGGTCTTTGTACATGGAGCGCTCTGCGTAAGCTATTCGGGTGTATGTTATGCTTCTGAGAAGTGTTTCGGGCGCTCTGCCAATCGTGGAGAATGTGCACAGTTCTGTCGTATGAAGTTTGATCTGCTCGATTCCAATGGTCAGGAGATAGAACATCAGCGTTATCTGCTGTCTCTCAAGGATCTTTGTCAGCTTGATCATCTTAAGGATCTTGCTGATGCTGGAGCTACTTCGTTCAAGATAGAAGGAAGATTAAAAGATATCAACTACGTCAAGAATGTGGTGGCTGCCTATAGCAGTCAACTCGATGCAATCGTAAAAGCTGAACCGCGTAAGTATCGCCGTGCATCGGTGGGACATGTTCAATATAATTTTACACCTAATCTGAAGAAGACTTTCAATCGTGGCTTTACCCATTATTTCCTGAATGGGCGACAGCCGGATATTGCTTCTTTCGATACACCGAAAGCTATCGGCGAGTTTGTGGGTAAGGTTAAGGAGATACGTGGCAACATTTCTTTCAACGTAGCCACAGTAGCCAGCTTTAAAAATGGCGATGGACTGTGTTTTATCAATGATGACCGTGAGTTGGAAGGCTTTCGTGTGAACAGAGTAGAGGGTAATCGCCTCTATCCGTTTGGAATGCCTGAACATCTGCGTCCGGGTATGGCTCTTTATCGTAATAACGATCGGGCTTTCGAGGCTTTGCTGGCTCGTAAGTCTGCTGAACGTAAAATCTATATTGTCATAGAAATGGAGCCTGTGATGGGTAATGAGTTCAGGGAAGAGCCACAGGGGGTAAAGGCTGTTGTCAACATCATGAAGACGAAAGAGGCTGATGGTGGCTTGATTTATCAGGTGGCTGAGGTGTTTAAAGAGTTGAAACTCGAAAAGGCGAAACGCCCTCAGGGCGAAAATATAAAGGCTCAGATGAGCAAACTGGGCGATACGATTTACGAAGCTTACCAGGTAGAACTTCTGAAGGGAATGGAGACATACTTCGTTCCGAACAGTATTCTCACTGCTATCCGGCGTGAATTGATAGATGAACTTACCAAGGCAAATCAGAAACAGCTTGATAAGTCGTTGTGGGGTGGATGGGATAGAACCCTGTTCAACAATGGTTTTGGATTCAGTCAGCCCGGTGAGCACCGACTTACGAAAGAGGAATTTACTTGGCAGCCGGAATACGGAAAATGGGGATATCTCTATAATATAGCTAACTATGATGCAAGAGATTTTTATCAGATTCATGGTCTGTCGCCAGTAGTTCCGGCATTTGAGTTGGGTAAGAATATTCCTTCTGCATGGGATGCTAAGACCCAGGAAGAATATGATGAGAATATAGAAAAAGACAAGGCAAACCGAAGTATGCAGCCTAAGTTTACCAACGAAAAGGGAGAATCGCTCCTGATGCAGTGCCGCCATTGTATCCGCTATTCGTTGGGCTACTGTGTGAAGCGTGGAGGCAAGAAACCATCCTGGAGAGAGCCTCTCTTCCTGCAGTTGGGCGACGGTCGCCGTTTCCGTCTGGAGTTTGCGTGCAACGAATGTCAGATGAACTTATATAGTGAGAAATAAATGAAAAAGAAATGGACGATACAGATTCTTTGTATGCTGGGCATCCTCTTGATGTTCAGCAGTTGTTATCATCGCCGTGCTCATCACCAGATGCATGCAGCTATGGTAGAGTACAGCAATAAACAACTCGATTCCATTTCGTTTTCTACTACCCATCATTATACCAACAAATTCAATTTTCTGGTATTCAAGGATTCTCTGGAATTGATAGCGCAACAGCCTGAAGAATTTTTGAGCAATTTGCCTATCGACTCCTTCGCCGTCCAAAAGAACTGCCTGCTGGTGGTTACGGATATTCGTATGGTTCCTCAGGATTCCATAGATTCAGTTTGGGTGCAGTTGGCAACAGAAGATAATCAGTTTGGTTGGACCCGTGAGTCTCGTCTGCTGCCGAAGGTTGTGCCCGATGATCCTATTTCAGAGTTCATTATGACCTTCAGCAATACTCACTTGCTCATCTTCATGGTTATCATTATTCTCATAGCTGTAGCCTATACAGTTCGTAAGATATTCCATAGCAATGGTAAACTGGTTCATTTTAATGATATTGATTCACCATATCCTACAGCCTTGGTGCTTATTGTTTCGATATCAGCAACCTTCTATGCAACCATTCAGTTGTTTTTGCCAGAAGTATGGCGTCATTTTTATTTTCATCCTACGCTCAATCCTTTTGCCGTACCGCCTATATTGGGCTTTTTCCTGGCTACAGTTTGGGCGATACTGATAGTAGGATTGGCTTGTGTTGATGAGGTGAAACACCGTTTGCCGGCAGGTGATGCAGTTCTGTATCTGGGTGGTTTAGTGGGTGTTTGCGCCATTGATTACATCATTTTCAGTGTTACTACCTTATATTATATAGGTTATTTGTTGCTCGTAGCCTATATATGGTTTGCCATACGGGCTTATCTGTTTCCTCATAAATAAGGATAGGGGGTGCAGGAAAAAATATGTACCTTTGCACCCGTTATGAAAAGAATAGTATTTTATAGTAAAAAGAGCGTATGCATTGGTTTGGCAGCGGTAGCGTTGCAGGCTAGTGCTGCGGATAACGAAAGGGCTACTTGCTCTGACCTGTCATTGGGTACGAGTGAAAAGTTTGCAGACGCTAATGGTTTGCTGGCTGATAGCAGCCGAGTTTATGACATTGATGAAGTTGTGGTTGTTTCGCAGCCTAAGGAGAATTTCCGTCTTCGTCAACAGCCTCTCAGCAGCACTTCCTTTGGTTCTTGTCAGATGCAGCGATTGGGCTCTCGCGATTTGCGTGAACTTTCCTGCTATGTTCCTAACTTCGTAATGCCTAACTATGGCTCGCGTTTTACCAACGCCATGTATGTGCGCGGCATTGGAAGTCGTATCAACAGTCCGGCTGTAGGAATTTATCTTGACGGAATTCCGGTGTTGAGCAAGGCTGCTTTCAATCTTCACCATTATCAGACCAGCCGTATAGATATTCTCCGTGGTCCACAGGGAACACTCTATGGTCAGAATTCTGAAGGTGGTTTGGTGCGCATCTATTCACGCGATGCTTATGATAGCAAGGGCACCTACGTTAATCTGGGATTGGGCTCTCATTTCTATCGTAATGTAGAAGCGGCTCATTATATGAAGCTTTCACCTCGTATCGCATTAGGGGTAGCTGCTTTTTATGATGGACAGAAGGGATTCTTCCATCGTGCAGGAACCAGCGATTATGCCGACAATTATGATGAGGCTGGCGGTAAGTTTAATCTTAAGTTCCGTTTTGATAGAGGATGGAGCATGGATTTGCTAGCCAATTACCAATTTGTCTATCAGCATGCATTTCCTTATGGTCAGTTGGATTTAAACAGTGGCAAGGCTGCATTGCCAAATACTACATTCCCTGGGCTTTATCGCCGCAACATGCTGCTTTCGGGTGTCAATCTTCGTCATGAAGGAGCGAAATGGGATTTTGCTTCTACTACCAGCTATCAGTTCCTGGATGACAATATGAAGATGGATCAGGATTATCTTCCTGGAGATTATTTGAGCTTGCAGCAAGACCAGTTGCAGAATTCTATCACTCAGGAGTTCACATTTAAGAGCCGTCAGCCTTTCTTCGGTTTCTGGCATCTTACACAGGGTGCATTCTTCTCCCATGTGTGGTTGAAGACAAATGGTCCTGTAAAATTCGGTTCAGCATTGACGAAGCCTATCAGTAACGTTATCCAGAGTCAGATGCAGCAGGCAATGCCTCCGGCAATGGCTAGCGGAGTTTCTGTCAATGTAGATATGGGAGCTCCGGGTTTGTTCCATACTCCTCAGAGCAATTTGGGTCTCTATCACGAGAGTACGTTTGATGTTTCTTCCCGTCTGAAAGCTACGCTTGGTTTGCGTTACGATTTCATGCATACAAGTATTCATTACGATACTTATGCTTATATGGCGATGACAGCTAAGGTGATGGGCAGGGAGGCTACTTATACTTTGCGTTCAATGCTCAACCGCAAAACGGGTGATGATTACAACCAGCTTCTACCAAAATTTGGCTTAAGTTACCAGCTTGATGAGCAGGGCAGCAATGTTTATGCCACAGTGAGCAAGGGCTATCGTGCAGGCGGTTATAATATCCAGATGTTCAGTGACATCTTGCAGACCGAACTGAATGCTAACCGTCAGCATGCGATGCGAGGCAATTATGACGTTCCTCATACCGATGAAGATTATGATAGGGTGAACCAGACTATTGCCTTTAAGCCGGAAACCTCATGGAATTATGAGGTTGGAACGCATCTCAATCTTTTTGATCATCGTCTTCATTTCGATTTGAGTGCCTTCTATATGCAGGTTCGCAATCAGCAACTCTCTGTGATGGCAGGAACCTATGGCTTTGGCCGAATGATGGTTAATGCAGGTAAGAGTCACAGTTGTGGTATTGAAGCCGCGCTCAAGGGTCAGGCTTTCGACGGTGCTTTTGATTGGGGTGTAAACTATGGTTTTACACGCGCCGTATTTGATGAATATACTGATGGCGAGGGTGATAAGGCTGTGAATTATAAGGACAAGAAGGTTCCTTATGTTCCTCAGCATACGATAGCAGCCATGGCTGACTATCATTTAGGACAGTTTACCTTCGGATTGAACATGAATGCGCAGGGCAAGACTTATTGGGATAATGCCAATACCTACAGCCAGAAGATGTATTTCGTGATGGGTGCGCATTGTGATATTGATTTCAGCAAGATGAGCATCAGTATCTGGGGTAAGAATCTCACAGATACTAATTACAATACCTTTGCTGTTGATAATGCAGCAACAGGAAAGAAACTGTATTTTGCCCAGCGTGGCAATCCTTTCCAATGTGGTGTTGATCTGAAATTCCACTTTTAGGATTAAATAGAAAAGGAGTTCCGGCATTCTGAAATGCTAGAACTCCTTTTCTTTTTAATCTCATTTATTTCCTTCCTTTATTTTAATTCTCCATATCCTACCAGCCGGTCGGTGCGGTCGCTCTGAGCCCGATAGTAAACCAGTACATTGTATTTGTTCTGGGTCTGGTAGAAATTTCCTTCTGATGGGAGTAGCCTGATGCTTCCGTCCTCCATCTTCATGAGATACTGATAACTGTAATAACCTTGCTTCATGAAGAGACGTGCGTGATAGGTTTTCGTCATTTCATCATATTCCATCCGGTATTCTGGGAGGAAACGGTCGTAGGTCCAATCTGCGTTCAGATAAACATCGCCTGGCAGTTTTGGAGCTTTCAGGGTAAAGTGAATCTGTGCATATTCGCAGGTGTTGTTGTTTTCTACGTTGTCGCTGTTGCGGATATAAAACGAACCTTTGGCTGCTTCATCGTAAACGTAATTGGGGCGATTGCTGTCAGTCATTACTTTAACCTGATAGTCGCTTCCATCCCAATTTATGGCGTCTATTCCCATGGTTGGATGGTCGGTGTCCAGAAACTCAAACTTTCTGTATTCATTGCCTGCATCGAAAATCAGAGCTCTTACATGCTGCCAACTCATTTTGCCCGCACTCAGGTAGTCGGGTTTAGGATTAATGACAGCATTGTCCCATCTTCCGTTCTGAAGCACTACGATGTTCAGCTGGTTGGGATGAGTGATTCTCAGCTGGCTGTGATCCAGTTCCATTTTCAGTTGCTGATGGTCCTTCTGGATATCTATATCTGTTGTAGAAGTAGCTTCTAACTTGAGTTTAACCAATGGCTGAGGCTCCGTAATCATCAAGCAGGCTGTAAACATTTTGCCTTCTTCCTCGTTTTCCGCATTGTCGTCATAAACCGTCAGTCTGTAGTTGCCACTCATGGTAAGTTGGCAGTCGGCATTGGGAATTGCCAGATGATAATGAGTGTAAGGATGATTGGTGTTGATGGATTGCTCTACATCTTCAATAATCTGATTGCCGTTGAAGCCTCTCATATAGTCGCTTTCAAAGAGCGAAGCAGATACGTTCCAGTTTGCATCACAATGTTCAATCTTGTAGCTGTACCGATGATAATCGTGCGTCATGTCATCAAAATCGATATGGATAGGTTCTCCGCCCAGTGACGATACTGGGAGCGATAGCCAGTTGGTTCCGCCTACAACCTGTAGGGTTCTGATGCGCTGGTTGAATATCTCGTGCTGCTGCGCCCAGGCAGGATAGGTAAACAGAAAGAGAAGGGAGATGACAGTGTATAATTGTTTCATATGGCTTCGTACGTATATATAAAAAAATAACTTGCAGTAGCCTTTTTGACAAAGAACTAAATGCAAGCTTAAACAATCTAAATTAATACATGAAAACACTTTTGTAGTCGATAGGGGAATCGAACCCCTATGCCAAGATTGAGAATCTTGTATCCTAACCATTAGATGAATCGACCATTCAAAAAATCTCTATTGGTCTCCCGACTTATAGAGACTTATAAATCTAATACCATGAAAAACACATGTAGTCGATAGGGGAATCGAACCCCTATGCCAAGATTGAGAATCTTGTATCCTAACCATTAGATGAATCGACCAACGGTACATTTTTCGGACGATAGCTTGCGGAAGGTGGGGGATTCGAACCCCCGGTACGGTAACCCGCACGGCAGTTTAGCAAACTGCTGGTTTCAGCCACTCACCCAACCTTCCAGTCGGATTCTTAACCGAATCAACCAAGCATCGTTCTTAAATGCGAGTGCAAAGGTACTACTTTTTTCTGATTCTACCAAATCTTTTTGCAACTTTTTTTCGATAAAAATGCATTTTCTTTGTAACTCCCACATTATCAGGGGTTGTTTTCTTTCAGTATTATGAGTGCTTTCATTCCTAAAACGAGCAGAGGCGGATTTCTTTCTCAGAAATCCGCCTCTTGTAAAAGAAAGGGCCGCTCGATGATGTGATGAAACTCCGAATGTATAAACATTTGAGAGTCCTCCGCCTTTGTAATCCACCGGCTTTTCAGCTTACCTGCCTGCTGCAGTTTATGTGGCCCGCCATGAGCAAGAGAATGTCCTCTCGGTTTCAATAGTGTAATTTGATGAGTATCCCGATCGAACCGAAACGACCCTTATTCCTTCTGGCACCCATGCATCATCACGATGCAACGGTGCAAACATCTTAGTCATTATTTGATAATGCAAAGATAATGCAATATTTTGAAACTACCAAATGTTTTAGCTGTTTTCTTCGAATATTTTTTCGAAATATTTTCTCAACTCCGTTTTGTCCTCTATGATATTGCGCAGTTCGTTGAGCGCTTTCTCGTTAGGGGAGTTGGGAATCCATAACCTGATGTATCCGTTTCGTGAATATTTTTCGTCCATGTGCTGGCTGAACCGCTCCCATTGCTGCTCCTTGTCATCAGCTGGATTATTTTCTTTGCCATACTGTATGGCGCGCAGAAAAATTTCGTGAACATCAATGTCGCGATCGGCTTCTGCCACAATCTTGCCATAGATGCTGCGAGGCTGACGGCTGGATGAAGCCCGATGGTCCTCAACAGCTTCTTTCATGATTTTGATCTGTTCTTTATTGAACCAGCGTTTCAGTCTTGCATCTGCCTGCAGAATCTTACCGCTGGTAATATGATGAATGGCACGCGGACCGCTCATCCCCAGGTCGTGGTAAGCAGCTATCACATAAACCATATCGATGTCGGCTCCGGTTACCGGAACCAGTTTCAGAGAGTTTCTGATGACTCGGGTAACATGTCTGAGTCCATGACTTTCGCCAAAAGCATTATATTTGGGGAGAATCTGTTTCTCCACAAAGTCCATGATTTCGAGATTTACCTGTTGCTTCATAGATATTCCTCCACTTTGTTTATATAATAAGGTACGCGCGTACATTATTATAAGTTTATTATTGTTCAATTCGCCATTCCGATGATGATCAGGGATGATACAATGCCGAAACAGAAGATGTTCAGAGCTGTTTTGCCTAGAATTCTGTTCAGTTCTCTGCCTTCGCCTATCTTTTTCATCTCCATATAGGTTCTGTTGTGCAGAACGATATAGAGTGCTGCAAACGGCAGGAACATACTGCTGGCTTCATGCTGAAATACTTCGTAGGTGTTTACACCTATTATGGTGATGATTCCCAGATTGCCCAATGCGCAGTATAACCGCTCGGCATTCTTCTTTCCTATGTGAACCACAAGGGTCTTCTTGCCGGCTCTCAGGTCGTTGTCATGATCGCGGTAATTGTTCAGAATGAGCAGTGTATCAACTACCAGTCCGCAGGCTACAGATACGAGAACCGCTTCCATGCTTACTCCCTGCATGGTTTCGGGCATTACGAGATAGTATGTGCAGCATACGGGTACAATGCCGAAGAAGAGCAGTACCAGAAGATCGCCCATGCCCAGATAGCTGAGACAGGTAGTATAGAGAAAACAGAAGACTACGCAACAGATGCCTACGATAACCATTTCCCAACCTCCGAAAAGAACCAGCGGAAGTCCTATGGCGCAGCCCAGAAGAGTAGTGAGGATGATTCCCCATTTCATGGCTCCCAATGTTATCCAGCCTTCAGCGCAGGCACGTTTCGGTCCCAGCCGGGTTTCGTCGTCATTACCATGTTTGAAGTCGAAATAATCATTCACCAGATTGCTGTCTATCTGCATTACCCATGCAAAGAGCAGGCAGAGTAGGGCTGGCAATGTCTGTATCTGCTGAGCGTCTTTATAAGCCAGCGCAATACCCAATAAAACAGGAACAGCCGCCGCCGTCAGAGTCTTCGGGCGAGCGGCTAGATACCATGCTTTTATAGAATTTGTTTCTATCATATTCTGAAAAGATTAAAATTGAATCTCCTGAAATTCTTAAGGAAAATCAGAAAGATTAATTGAAGAAGTTCCAGCTTACTCCAATACGGAACACTCTTTCGTTCATCGGATAATGAGGAGCGAAGAAGTAGTTCTTGTCGCCCTGTCCTGCATTGATGTGGCTCATCATTACGAAGAAACGGGTGTGCTTGATGTGAACGTTGGCGTAAACATTGACGATAGGATAGTTGCCTATCTTTACGTTGTTCTCGCCGTTGCCCTGTACCGTATACTGTCCCATATAAGGTGAATAGTCGGGAGCTTCATAGCTTGTAAAGTAGCGCATGTCAGCACCCAGGTCTACGTTCAGCACCTTTACTACCTTGAACTTGATGTAGAGGTTGGTGTAGGCATTGAAGGCTGGCACTGGCAGAACACTCTCCTTGCTTGAGTGCTGGTAGGTAAACTGGTTTTCCCAGTTCAGAATGCCCAGTTTGAAGTTCTGTTCCAGTTGTGCTGTCAGTAGGTTGATTCCTCCGCTTTCCTGCATTGGTGTTACCATGACTCCTGTTCGCAAACCTTCTTCTGTAATGTCATAGCTCTGCGAGAAGTAGGTGTAGTTCTTGATTTCATCTACAGCCACTCTCAGCTTGGTGCGTGTCTTAGGGAAGGAGAGCGTACCCATGATGCGGGTATGGATGGTCTTGTCGAGATCATTCTCCCACCACAGATGGCGGGCGTGATAGTTGCGGTAATAGAACGATGGTGTTTCTCTATGGAAGAAAGCATCGCCTCTTACCTGAAGCGTGTCGCCCAGGAATGGGATGTTCACGTCTACATTACCATCTATGGCAAGGGTTCCGGCGTCAACACCCGTCAGTCCTATTTCTGCTACGGCATTGTAGTGGAGTGTCTTGCCTTCCTGCTTGCTCAGCTGTCCGCCTACGCTCAGCACATGCTCGTTGTATTTTTCGAAACCGCCTTCCATGGTTGGCAGTTCATAGTGACGGAGGTCGTAGCTGGCGAAAGCCTTCAAGCCTGCCTTTGCCCATTTATTAAAACCTTCAAGCATGGCAATGGCGAAGGTATTCTTCATGTGCCAGTGCTTGGTCTGGTCGTAGATGGAATCACCGGTCAGCCTGCCTGCATCGTAATATTCATTCAGGTAATAGTCGGCTGGGGTCTGATAAGCTTCGTAAATACGGCGATAGTTGTCAAACTTTACCGTATGGATGAAGCTCGTTACCGGCACATATTCGCTCTTGTAGAAAAGCGAGTCTTCGGCATTTTTCTTCTGGACGGCAAGCAGACTGTCGGCAGCAGCTTTTCCGTTTACTGCGATTCGGGTACTGTCGTTCCTGATGTCCTTTGCGGCTGAGTCTTTAGCCGGTTCATCGCCTGCAAT
>ENA-UERC01000642-UERC01000642.1-human-gut-metagenome-genome-assembly--contig:-NODE-642-length-24857-cov-4.388176_pt1 | contig 24857 bp, 21 predicted proteins | sample MGYA00242955_ERZ507955 | MGnify/ENA primary metagenome ERZ507955 (study PRJEB26167, sample SAMN06115394) | human gut metagenome | host: Homo sapiens | place: China:Hubei | collected 2016-04-27 | study... | reverse complement strand
TGAGGAGCTTATGCTCTTTGTATTTGTAAAAAAGGTTCAAATCAATGCCGTTTTGATTAAGCTCATAGCGCAGGTCGTAGTCGTGATACTGAATTTTGTTATAAGTAAGCTGTTTGTTTTCAAAAAAAATAAAAATTCTTAATAAGGCTTTTTGCTTAAAAAAATAACCTCCGCATTTCATATGCAGAGGTTATTTTTTTAGTTATAGGGAATTTAGTTTAATTCGGGATAAAATGCCTTGTGAACTGCCGCAACGGCTCTGTCGGCGTCCTGTGCGTCTATAAGAACGGAGATTTTAATTTCGCTTGTTGAAATCATATCAATGTTTATGTCGTGCTCATAGAGTGCCTCGAACATCTTTGAAGCAGTTCCGGGGTGAGACTCCATACCGGCACCGACAACGGAGATCTTTGCAACGTTTGTGGCACAAGTGATGTTTTTATCGTCAATATCAAAGGTCTCGTGAACGGCTGCTATTGCGTCAACCGCATTATCCTTGGCAACGGTAAAGGTGATGTCCTTTGTGCCGTCGCGACCTACGGACTGAAGAATTATATCGACGTTTATGCCTTTCTGTGCAAGCTTTGAGAAAAGCTTGAATGCAATACCGGGGGTATTGTCTATATTTGTAACCGAAATTCTTGCGACGTCGGTATCCTTTGTGACGCCTCTTACGAGCATTTTTTCCATTTTAGCGACCTCCTTGACTATTGTGCCGGGTACACGTTTAAGGCTTGAGAGTACCTCTATTTCAACATTGTATTTTTTTGCCATTTCCACGGAACGGTTATTGAGAACCTGCGCGCCGAGCGTTGCAAGCTCAAGCATTTCGTCGTAAGTAATTTCCTTGAGCTTTCTCGCCTCGGGTATCTTTCTCGGGTCGGCGGTGAATACGCCCTCAACATCGGTGAATATCTGACAACGATCCGCGTGCATGGCGGCTGCTATGGCAACGGCACTCGTATCCGAGCCGCCTCTGCCGAGCGTTGTGAGGTCGTCGTATTTGTTTATACCCTGGAAGCCTGCGACAACAACTATGTTGTGGCGGTCAACCTCGGCACGTAAGCGATCGATTTTAATTGATTTGATTCTTGCCGAGCCGTAAGCCGAGCTTGTTCTGAAGCCTGCCTGCCAGCCGAGAAGCGAAACCGAGGGGCAGCCGAGCTTTTCAATAGCCATTGAAAGAAGCGCGATTGAAATCTGCTCGCCGGAAGTTAGGAGCATATCCATCTCTCTTTTAGAGGGATGCTCGTTTATTTCGTGAGCCTTGTCGATAAGATCGTCGGTGGTGTCGCCCTGAGCGGAAACCACAACTACTACGTCGTTGCCCTCACGGTACGTATCGGTGACTATTTTCGCCACGTTCATAACTCTTTCGGCGTTGGCTACCGATGAGCCGCCGAACTTCTGAACTATGAGTCCCATATTTTTCCTCCGTTAAAAAAATCAATAATCTGTAACTCTTATTGTTGAGAGGACGTCTATGCCCTCTGTCTTAGCGAGCTTGTCGGTGAGTACCTTTTCGATGCCCTTATCGGTAATGAATGCGATTTCGTCCTCGGGAGCGCCGTTTCGAGTAAGATATTTTACTTTGCCGAAGTTTTCGCCTATCTTTTTAAGAACATCGTCCTTGTTTCCGGTGACCTTTGCGCGTATGTAAAGAGCCGTTTCGAGGGTTCTGTAATCAATTACGTAATTTTCCTCGGGAGCGCCCCAGCCGAACAGCTTTTTGCGTTTTTCATGCTTTGCGCAGTCTATTACGTCGGCAACAACGGCGCTGGCTGTGGGCAATTTACCTGCGCCTCTGCCGTAAAATACAACGTCGCCTATCGCGTCGCCGCGAACTAGAATGGCGTTGAATACATCGCTTACCGAGGCGAGCTGGCTGTGATTTTTAACTATGCAAGGGCAAACCATTGCGGAAATTTTGCCGTCGTTTTCGCGTCTTGCTTTGCCGAGGAGCTTAATAACGCCGCCGAAATCGTTGACATAGGCGACATCCTCCAAGGTTATTTTTGAGATGCCTTCGGTGTGAACGCTGTCGGGGTAAACGTGCTTGCCGAAGCAGAGAGATGCGAGAATGCAAATTTTGCGGCATGCGTCTATGCCCTCAACGTCGGCCGTCGGGTCCTTTTCCGCGTAGCCGTTATCCTGGGCGAGCTTGAGAGCCTCCTCAAAGCTCATATTCTGCTCTATCATCATAGTGAGTATAAAGTTTGTAGTGCCGTTTAAGATGCCGGCTATTTCGTCTATCTCGTTTGCCGCGAGGCACTGCGAAATGGGGCGAATAATCGGAATACCGCCGCCTACCGACGCCTCAAACAGGAAGTTTACGTTGTTTTCGTCGGCGAGGTTCAAAAGCTCGTAGCCCTTTTGCGCGACAAGCTCCTTGTTTGACGTTACAACGCTCTTGCCTGCCTTTAAAAGCGAAGAGACAAATTCAAATGCCGGATGAAGTCCGCCCATAGTCTCGACAACTATTTTGACGGAGTCGTCGTTTAAAATAATATTGAAGTCCTTAATAAATTTATCTTCGTTCGGGTCTCCGGGAAAATCACGGAGGTCGAGGATATATTTGAGCTCAAGGTCTTTCTGGGTGCTTTTGCTTACGATACTGTCGTGGTTTTTGTGAAGCACTTCCACAACGCCCGAACCGACGGTTCCGTAGCCCATAACGGCTATATACATTTTTTCTCACATCCTAAATAATATGAATATACATTTAGCATAATACCATAAATTCCCGACGTTATAAAGGAAAAAGCTCAAAAATTTTTGCGTTTGTTTAAATTTCTATAAAAGTTTGAGATTATTGATTGTAAGTTTTTGAAAAATAGTATAATATGTATATATGTTATCGGCCGGCAAAGCGTCGGCTTTTATGTTAAAGGATGTGAAGCTGTGGATAATATTGCAAAACGCCGTAATTTTATAATCAACGTAGTTTATATAATAATAATCGCAGGGCTTTTTTATTTGTTTATGAAGTATGCCTTCGGGGTTCTGTCCCCGTTCATAATAGCCATGTTTATAGCCATGCTGCTTCAAAGGCCCGTAAATTACGTGATTGAAAAGACGAAAATACCTCGCGGTCTAGTTTCGACCGTGGCGGTTTTGCTCGTCGTGTTTGTTTTCGGAACAATAATAGGACTTATACTTTCCAAAATATTTTCCGAGCTGAAGTCCTTTTTTAATTATATTATGCTGCAGCTTGACAATGCGCCGCTGTTTGCGTCGCAGCTCAAGGATTGGGTCAACACTCACTTTACGTTGCTGCCGGACTCTATAAGGCAGAATATCATCTCGACCGTGGCGAATCTTATAGATAAAATACAGGGCGTGGATACGGGCAGCTCTTCTTCCGCGGCGGCAGCCGTAGCGTCAAGCGAGACGGCGGCAAAGGGCTTCGATTTTTCGTCATTCTCATCACCGATGAGCGCTCTTTGGGGAACGGCAAAGCAAATACCGTCTATACTCGTCGGCACCATAGTCGGCATAGTTTGCTGCTGCTTTATGACTTCCGATTATCACACTCTTCGCTCGCTGATTATGACTCAGGCGGGCAAGCGCGCAGACGCCTTTATAAGAACAAAGCAAATAATATTTTCAACGCTCGGAAAGATGATAAGGGCATACGGCCTTATTATGTGCGTAACCTTCCTTGAAATGGTGCTCGGCCTTTCTATATTAAAGCTGTTCGGAATATATGAAAACGGCTATATTTTTGCGATTGCGCTTATAACCGCCGTGATAGATATTGTTCCCGTTCTCGGAACCGGCACGGTGCTGATACCGTGGGCAATTTGGATGTTCTTCTCCGGCGATGTTGCCATGGGCATAGGGCTTCTTGTGATTTACGGCGTTATAACCGTTGTACGCCAGATAATCGAGCCGAAGCTTGTGGCGTCGCAGCTCGGGCTTCCCGCATTTGTCACTCTTATGGCGATGTATATAGGTTCGCGGCTGTTCGGATTTGTCGGACTGTTCCTGCTTCCGATGACGGTTATGCTCCTTAAGGTGCTCAATGACGACGGCGTAATTCACATATTCAAGGTTCCGCCCGAGGAGGCGGCGGAATTTAAGGCTGCCAAGGACAAGGATGAGAAAACGGACGCCGAGAGGAAGGCTAAAAAGCGCGAAGGCATCAAGAAAATCAAAACAGGAAAGAAGAAGTAACCGAGAACCCGATATGAAGATGATTGATTTGCACTGTCATATCCTATATGACATCGACGACGGCGCAAAAACAAAAGAGGATTCCGCCGCGCTGCTTCACACGGCGGTACAAAACGGAATAAAAGCGATAATAGCAACGCCGCATTTTAACGATTATTCGGCGGTGGACGAGTTTGTCGCAAAACGAGACGAAAGAGTAAAATTTCTGCGTGAATTTATAGGCGAAAAAGGGCTTGATATAGGCCTCGGAGCCGGCGCGGAGGTCTTTTTGCAAAACGATGTTTTTTCGGACTGTGATTTGTCGCCGCTCTGCATAAACGGCAGCCGCTATTTGCTGTGCGAATATACGCTGCGTCCCTTTGACCCCAAATACGCCGTCATATACGCCGAGCGTGTTTTATCCATGGGACTTGTACCGATAATAGCGCATCCGGAAAGGTACATATGTTTCCACACGGAGAAGTGGGTCGCAAAGGAGCTTTGCGATATGGGTGCTCTTTTACAGGTCAACGCTTCGAGCCTTGCTGGCAGAGGCGGCGATGAAAGGATTATGCGACGGAGCTCGTGCTCTCAAGGCTTGCCGATTTTGTTGCCACGGATGCGCATTCGGCGGTATCAAGACCCAATGATATTATAAAATGCGCTGAGCGTTTTGATGAGAGAATAACTTCGGAGGACATAAAGAGATTGGTTTACAAAAACCCGTTGAAGGTTCTGAAGGATGAAATATTGTAGCCGAAGCACAAATGTGTATTTTAATGAGGGCGATTATGGAAAAAATAAAACGGCGCGGTGAAAATTACACCATACCGCAGATAGATTTAAGTGTTGAACCGAAAAACACAAAAGAGGAATTTAAATATCTTTACGAAAATGTCACCGTTGAGAAAAAGGGCGGTTATCTCGGGCACCCCGATTCCGTGCTTTTAAAGGACGGGGGTATACTTGTCTTTTTCCCGGAGGGTCACGGCAAGGGAAAAACTCTTTCAAAAATCAGCCGCGACGGCGGCAGAAGCTATACCGAGGAAATCAAAAATCCGCCGAAAAGCTGGGAAAATTCGCGCGAGACTCCGACGGTTTATCGTCTTGAGTTCTCCGAGAGCGACACACCCGACAAGCTGATAATGATAAGCGGAAACCCCATATGGGGGCGCGAAAAGTCGCGCGGCGGCTTCGACTGTTCGCTCTCCTCGGACGAGGGCAAAACGTGGAGCGAATATGAGAGCTTCTTTACGGAAACGGACGAGGTTACGCACTATCCGATAGTGGCACTCAGCTCGCTGACAAGACTTCGAGAAAACGGAAAATTCGTCGATAAATGGATGGGCCTTTTCCATGAGCGCAATTTTATAAATTATAAAACCGTACTGTCTTTTTCAAAGGACGGAAAAATGATGTGGACAAAGCCCGAACCGTATTTTTCCGCGTATAGGGACATTGAGAAAAGGTCGCAGATGTGCGAGGTCGAGTGTGTCCGCAGCGATATGGGCAGGGGCGACGAGCTTATGCTCATAACGCGCAGCAATTCAAAAAGAATAAATTCGCTTTTGAGCTTTTCCCGTGACGAGGGAAAAACGTGGTCTAGACCCGTGGCGGCTCCCGCGTCATTAAACGGCGAAAGACACAAGGCGGAGTATCTGCCGGACGGCAGACTGTTTATAACCTTCCGCTCGATAGAGCGTGATTTGCGTAAAAATCTGAAACACAGCGAAAATAAGCTCCGCGGATGGTATTCCGAGGGCTGGGTTGCGCTCGTGGCGGATTACAACGACCTGAAAAACGGCGGCGAGGGAGATTACCGCATCAAGGTCGCGCATACATATCTTGACTCGCAGTCTGAGCCTTGCGTTGCGGCAAATGCTGACACGGGCTACTGCGGAAACGTCATTTTGCCCGACGGTACTGCGGTTATCTGTTCTTACGGTATCTTTTCCGTTGAGGAAAAAAAGAACGGTGTTTACTCTACTGATAAGGGCAGGAAAAAGCGCAGAACGTATATTATTTCAAAAAGAATAAACGTGAAGGATGTCGAAAAATTACTTGATAGATAAAAAACAACTAAACGGTAAATCGGAGCTTGCAAATCACGAATTTTGATTTCCGACGGAATTGAAAATACGTATAAAAAACCGGAAAGCGAGAGCTTATGAACGCTCAGCCTTCCGGCTTTATTATGCTTTTGTGTTTTTGATTACATACTTTCGGGAACCGTGATTTTAAATTCCGTAAGTATTATGCCCATAACATCCTTGACCCTGCAGCACAGATAAAGTCTTGCGGCACGGAGCTTCTCGTCGTCAACGCCCACTCTGCAGGCGTTGTAGAACTTGTGGAAGAGCGTGGCAAGCGTTACGGCATAGCGTGTTATTCTTGCCGGGTCATAGTCCTTGGCGGCGGTGATTATCTCGTCCGTCAGAGCCGAGAGGTGGCGTATAAGCTCGCGCTCCTCGGGCGCATTTAAGAGCATAAGCTCCTCTTCGGTGCAGTCGCGCGGTTCAATGCCCTCCTCTTTCATCTTGCGGAGTATGCTGCATATTCTCGCGTTTGCGTACTGGCAGTAATAAACGGGGTTTTGCGAATCCTCTTTTACGGCAAGTCCCAAATCGAAGTCTATTGTTGAGCCGGGCTCGCGCATATTGAAGAAAAATCTTGCGGCGTCAATCGGTACTTCGTCAAGCAAATCGACAAGCGTTACGGCGTTTCCCGTGCGCTTTGACATTCTTACGGGTTCGCCGTCCTTCATAAGGTTTACAAGCTGCATTAAAACAACGTCGAGCCTTGACGAATCAATGCCTATGGCTTCAAGTGCGCCCTTGAGTCTTGCCACGTGGCCGTGGTGGTCGGCACCCCAGACGTCTATCGCTTTGTCAAAGCCGCGGTCAACAAGCTTGTTGCGGTGATAGGCTATGTCGGCGGCAAAGTATGTGGGATTGCCGTTTTGACGAATGAGCACATCGTCCTTTAATTCAAGGCGGTCTATCTGCTCCTTCGTTTTGCCCGCCTTTTTAAGCAGCTTCGTCTGCATTTCGATGTTTTTATACCAGAGAGCGCCGTCTTTTTCATATGTCATACCGTTGTCGGTGAGGATTTTTATCACGTCGTCGACAGCACCGTTATGAAGCACGCTCTCGTGGAACCATGTGTCATATTTAATGCGGTATTTGGCGAGATTGTCCTTCATATTCTGTATGTTTTTAGGCAAAGCGAAGTCTACGAGTGCTTTTCTCCTCTGCTCCTCGCTCTTTTCCATATAGCTGTCGCCGTACTGCTTTGCAAATTCCTCGGCACGCTCCTTTATGTCCGCGCCGTGATAGCTGTCCTCCGGAAGAGAGGGCGCTTTATCGCCCGAAAACAGCTGTTGATAACGAATATCCAAGGAGAGTGCAAATTTATCTATCTGATTGCCTGCATCGTTGATATAGAATTCACGCGAGACGTCGTAGCCTGCCATTGACAGTACCGAGGCGAGACAGTCGCCGAGGGCACCGCCGCGCGCGTTGCCCATATGCATGGGACCCGTGGGATTTGCCGAGACGAATTCGACGTTCACTTTTTTATTCTTGCCGAAGTCGCTGCTGCCGTATTTTTCGCCGCACTCCTTGATGTCGAGCAGTATATCGGCGTAATATCTGTCGCCGAGCGTGAAGTTTATAAATCCGGGACCAGCAACGCTGCAGGACTCGAAATATGAGTCGCCGAGGTCAATGTATTTCGAAACGGCGTCGGCGATTTTTTTCGGAGCGGTGCGAAATGCTCTCGCGCATGCAAACGCCGCGTTTACCGAGTAGTCGCCGTTGGCTCTGTCGGCCGGGACCTCTACCTTGAAGCCCGGTATAGGCTCGGCGGGTAAAGCTCCGTCGGCAATCGCTTTTCCGAGAGCCTCGGTTACGAGAGAATGAAGCCGGTTTTCGGTATCTTTAACTATTTTAGACATCTTCTATTTTCCCTTCAGAAACAGTTATTTTCATTGAGTTGAGAGCCCTTGAATCGGGGGCAAATTCTATTGTGTACTCGGTTTCGAGCGTGCCGCCGTTTTCCGACATATCCGTGAAAACACGGTTCGTAAAAAGTCCGAGCGAAAATTCGCCGTAGGGCGTTGAATATACGCTTGTGCGGCGCTCGCCGTTTTTAAGCTTCAGCTCCGTGCTGTATCCGCCCTCTCGCGCTACGCTGACGCTGTCGCCGCCCTCAACGGTAACAAGGGTCTTGCAGCCCTTCAACTCTCCGTCGTATTCGGTGTAGGCGAGAGTGTATCGTCCGTCGCCGTATTCGAGCGTGCCGTTTACGCTTACGGTGTATTTTTCGTCGCGGCCGCCGAGCGTCTGGGTGTTTTCCACCTCTATCAGAACATCTTTTTTCATATTATCTTATCACTTATCTTCTTTTATCTCCGCGGCAAGCTTAAAGAGCTTATCCAAAAGCTTCGGGTAGGGGACACCGCTTTGCTCCATAAGCTTCGGATACATACTGATTGAGGTAAAGCCGGGAATTGTATTTATCTCGTTGAACATCACCCTGCCGTCGGATTTTCTCACAAAGAAATCGACTCTTGACAGCCCCGTACAGCCGAGAGTTTTAAATGCCCTTACGGCTTCCTTGCGAACCTCGTTTTGCTTATCCTCGGGAAGCTCTGCGGGAATGAGCAAGCGGCTGTCGCTCACATATTTCGCGGTGTAGTCGTAGAATTCGTTGCAGGAGATTATCTGACCTATGCAGGACGCCATCGGCCTGTAATTTCCTATTACGGCACACTCAACCTCAAAGCCGTCCACAAATTCTTCGAGAACCGCTTTTCTGTCGCACGAGAACGCCTTTTCGAGAGCCTCTCGCAGCTCGCTTTCGTCGTGAGCCTTTGTGATGCCTACTGAGGAGCCTGCGTTGGCTGGTTTTACGAATATCGGATAGCCGAGTGTTGCTTCGGCTTTTTTTATGAATTCGGTGCAGTTTTCGCGGTATTCGTTTACGTCGGTCGCGAGCCATTTTGCCTGAGCTATTCCGGCTTGGTCGGCAAGCGTGTTTGTAACCGCCTTATCCATGCACACAGACGACGCAAGAACGCCGCAGCCGACATACGGTATACCGGACAGCTCCAAAAGCCCTTGTATTGTGCCGTCCTCGCCGTTTTTGCCGTGCATTACGGGAAAGCAGACGTCAATATGTATCTTTTCGGGACCGGACTCCCTGAAAACCGTGATGCCGTGGTCTTTTCTGTCGGGCGAGAGCAAAGCCTTTGTGCATTTGCCGCTTTTTATCCATTTATCCTCCGGCAAAAGAGAAACGTCGCCCTCAAAGAGAAACCATTCGCCCTCCTTGGTTATACCGAGCGGGCAAACCTCGTATTTATCGCGCGGAATGTTGCTTACAACGTATGAAGCCGACACGCACGAAACGTCGTGCTCGCTTGATACTCCGCCGAAAAGAACGAGAACCTTCTTCATAATTTATCACCCCGTGAAAATTTCAGAAAATAAATTGAGCTGAGATATAATTATACATATACTAATAAATGATAACATATTACGGCGGCATAATCAATCTTTGTTTAAATTTAATTTCAAAGGCCGCAAAAAGTCCTTGACAAAGCGCAAAAGAAGTCATATAATACCGTTACAACAAAGTAGAGCAGTTCGTTCTCACCCGTGATTTTAAGATGAAACGGGTCAATACATCGGGGTTATCCCTTATTAAGTGTGTTGAGTGCGAGCGGTTATCTGTTCGCACTTTTGTTATTTTATTTTAAGAACGGAGTGATTACCTATCGGTACCAAAGAAATGCAGATCAATGAAGACATCCGTGACAGGGAAGTACGCGTAGTAACCGACGGCGGAGAGCAGCTCGGTATAATGTCGGCTAAGGAGGCTCTTAGAAAGGCAGAGGAGAGAAACCTCGACCTTGTTAAAATATCCCCCAACGCAAAGCCGCCCGTTTGTAAAATCATGGATTACGGCAAATACCGTTTTGAGCAGTCAAAGCGCGAAAAGGAAAACAGAAAAAACCAGCGCGTTATTGAAATCAAGGAGATTCGTCTTTCGCTCAACATTGATACTCATGACTTTGAGACGAAGGTCAATCACGCTCACAAATTCTTAAAGGCCGGAAATAAGGTCAAGGTTTCCATCCGTTTCAGAGGCCGTGAAATGGCTCATCCGCAGATAGGCGAGGTTTCAATGAAACGCTTTGCCGAAGCTTGCGAAGAGTTTGCAACAGTCGAAAAACCGGCGAAGCTCGAGGGGCGTCAGATGCTGATGTTCCTTGCGCCCAAGGCGTGACCGTAAAAAATATCAGGAGGAATTTTGCAATGCCTAAGATCAAAACACACAGCGGAGCTAAAAAACGCTTCAAATTATCAAAGAACGGCAAGCCGATAAGAGCACATGCCAACAAGTCTCATATCCTTACCAAAAAGAACACAAAGAGAAAGAGAAATCTTCGCAAGACATCCGTTGCCGATACAACTAATGTTAAGCAGATTAAACGTCTCATTCCTTATAAATAATCGGAGCGGTTTATATACCGCCATACTTAAACATTCGGAGGTAACTAACTAATGGCACGTGTTAAAGGTGCGATGATGACTCGCAAAAGAAGAAATAAAACATTAAAGCTTGCTAAGGGCTACTACGGCTCAAAGAGCAGACTTTTCAAGACCGCAAAGGAAGCGGTTATGAAGTCCGGCCAGTATGCTTATATCGGCAGAAAGCAGAAGAAGAGAGATTTCAGACAGCTTTGGATAACAAGAATCTCGGCTGCCTGCAAGATGAACGGTATGAATTATTCAACCTTCATAAACGGCCTTAAAAAAGCCGGTATCGACTTAAACCGCAAGATGCTTTCGGAGATTGCGATTTCGGATCCTGCGGCGTTTACCACGCTCACCGAAAAAGCTAAAGAAGCGCTTAAATAAGTTATTGCCACGCCTGAGAGTTTCCCTCAGGCGTGTTTTTCCTTTTAATTACGGCACTTCGGTTTTGCTTTAAATCACGTGCATTCGGGACTTTTTTGCACAAGGCTTCAAAGGCGCGCGATCTAAGGAAAAACCGATGCTCGCATCACAGGAGAATTTTATGCGGATAACGAGCAGAAATAACGAAAAAATCAAAGCCTTCGTAAAGCTGCGCGACAGTGCGAGAGCGCGAAATACAGAGGGGCTTTTTGTCCTTGAGGGAGCAAGGCTTTGCTTTGACGCTCTTGAGAGCGGATACAATGTGCAGGAGCTTTTTTATACCGAGACGGCACTTTCGCGTTACGCTGAAAGGGTGACTGCGCTTATAGAAAACAGCGTTGCGGCTTTTGAAGCTGCGGACGAGGTGGCGCAAAAGCTTGCGGATACCGTGAATTCACAGGGCGTGTTTTGTACGGTAAAAATGAAAGAATCGGCGGAGATATGCCCGTCTTCACCGAAAAAATACGTTGCGCTTGACGGTATTCAGAATCCCGACAATCTCGGCGCGATATCACGTACCGCAGAGGCACTCGGAGTTGATGCGCTGATAGTCGGCGGTGGCTGCGATATATATAATCCCAAAGCCCTCAGAGCGTCAATGGGCGCGCTTTTGAGACTTCCAGTCATAAGCGTGCCGTCGATTTTACCGGTGCTGCAAAAGGCGAGGGAAAACGGCTTACCCGTGTTGTCAACGGTGCCGGATTCCGCGGCAGAGGATATAACGACTGTCGATTTTTCGCACGGAGCGGTCACCGTTATAGGGAACGAGGGAAACGGCGTGTCAAAGGAAGTAAAGGCTTTTTCCGACAGGTTCATAACAATACCGATGGGCGGCAAGGCAGAGTCGCTTAATGCTTCCGCTGCCGCTACGATAACAATGTGGGAAATGATGAAATGAACAATGAGAGTGTTTACTGGCTCTGGCTCGCAAAAACTCTCGGAGCGGGGGCCAAAACTGCGGATATTATAAATTACTTCGGAAGCGCGCGAATGCTCTATGAAAAGGGCAGTCGCGAATGGCGGCTTTCGGGTATACTTACGGCGTCACAGATAAACAAGCTGTCGCTTTTCAGCCCGTCGCAGTTCGCCGAGACGCTTCGTGTTTGTGTCGATAACGGCTGGCGCATAATAACGCCCGACAGCGAATATTATCCGAAAAGACTCAGAGAAATCGCAGACCCTCCGTCGGTGCTCTTTGTTTGGGGCGATGAAACGATTTTAAACAGCGAGGTTATGCTTTCGGTAGTCGGCACGAGAAAGGCGTCGAATTACAGCATGCGCGTCACAAGGCTGCTGTCGTCAAAGCTTGCAAAGGCGGGCGCCGTCATAGTTTCGGGCGGTGCGCTCGGCGTTGACAGCGCGGCGCATACCGGCGCTATGGAGGGCGGAAGAACGATAGCCGTTCTGGGCTGCGGACTCGGAACCGACTATTTGCGCGACAATGCCGCTCTAAGGCGTGAAATATCAAAAAACGGTGCGGTTATAACGGAGTATTTTCCGTTTACTCCTGCGTCGAGAACAACATTCCCGATGAGAAACAGGATAATTTCGGGGATGAGCCTCGGCACGATAGTAGTTGAGGCCGGCGAGAGGAGCGGCTCGCTTATTACGGCAAGGCTCGCTCTCTCGGAGGGCAGAGACGTGTTTGCCGTCCCGGGCGAAGTCATAACCTCTGCGTTCACCGGAACCAACCGTCTGATACACGACGGAGCAAAGCCCGTGTTTACGGCACTTGACGTTTTGGAAGAATATTATTATACTTACCCGGATAAGATTGATTTAAGCGGAGCGGATAAGCCGCTCGGCGAGGCTCTTAAAAATATGCCGATTGAGGAAGTCTCCGTTCCGGAAGCCGTTCATCGTGCCGTAAGGCAAAAATCAAAGACGGCACAGAAAAAAGCGGCGGAGAATAAGACTCCGCAGAAGAGCGCGCCGAGGGAGTTGCCCGACTCGCTTACGGAAAACGCGAAAAAGCTGTATTCGGTCTTAACAACCGAGCCGCGGCATATTGATGATTTGAGCGAGGAAGCGAAGCTCTCCTCTGCCGATACACTTGCCGCCCTTACCGAACTCGAGCTGTATTCGCTCGTTGCCCTCTCTGAGGGAAAGCATTATTATAAGGTCTGATACGGCAAAAGCCGTTATTATCGAGAAACAGGAGTTTGTTTATGTCAAAGCTTGTTATAGTGGAGTCGCCGCACAAGGCGACAATGATAAAAAAATATCTCGGAAAAAGTTACGATGTAACCGCGTCCGTCGGGCATATAAGGGATTTGCCGGCGGCAAAGCTCTCGGTTGACATCAAAAACGACTTTGCACCGAAATACGCAATAGTCAAGGGCAAGGAGAAGCTTGTCAAGGAATTAAAGGAAAAAGCCGCAAATGCAGATGAGATTTTGCTCGCAACCGACCCCGACCGAGAGGGAGAGGCTATTTCCTGGCATCTTGCCACGGTTCTCGGGCTGCCGCTTGATGAAAAGAACAGAGTTAAATTTAACGAGATAAACGAAAACGCGGTCAAAAAGGGCATAGCAAGCCCCGAAAAAATCGATATGGACCTTGTTGACGCTCAGCAGGCGAGAAGAATTCTCGACAGACTCGTCGGCTATAAGCTCAGCCCGTTTGTATCGCAAAAGATACACAGAGGACTTTCGGCAGGCAGAGTTCAGTCCGTTGCCGTAAGGCTCGTCGTTGACCGCGAAGAGGAAATCCGCAAATTCGTTCCCGAGGAATATTGGTCACTTGACGCAAAATTCACCGCGCCGTCCTCAAAAAAAGCGTTTAAGGCAGCGTTTACGGGCGACGAAACCGGCAAGATAAAGCTCAAAACAAAAGAGGAGACCGACGCGATTTTGGCAAGACTTCAGGATGCGGAATACTCCGTGTCGTCGGTCAAAAAAGGAACGCGCAGACGTTCTCCGGCGCCGCCGTTTACAACCTCCACAATGCAGCAGGACGCCTCCAGAAAGCTCGGATTTCAGGCTAAGCGCACTATGAAAATAGCGCAGGAGCTTTATGAAGGTATGGAGGTAGAGGGCTTCGGCGCAACAGGTCTTATAACATATATGAGAACCGACTCGCTCCGTATATCGGAAGAGGCAAGGCAGGAGGGCAACGCCTTTATCGAGGAGAATTACGGCAAGCAGTATTTGCCCGAAAAGCCGCGTTATTTTAAGACTAAGGCGAGCGCACAGGACGGCCACGAGGCAATTCGCCCCACCGTTCCGGCAATCACACCCGAAATCGCCAAAAAGAGTCTTACTCCGGAGCAGTTCAAGCTTTACAGCCTTATTTGGAAGCGCTTTATGGCAAGTCTTATGTCAAATTGCATACAGGATACGGTAAAGATAGAAATAAAGGCAGTCGGCGAGAGTGACAAAAACACCGACAGATATTGCACGTTTAATGCGAGCGGTTATACGGTTCGTTTTGACGGTTATACATGCCTTTACGAAGCCGCAACAGATGAGGACGAGGACGAGGGCAAGCTCCCCGAAATCAAGGCGGGCGATGCATTAAAGCTCAAGGAAATGCTCGGAAATCAGCACTTCACACAGCCGCCTGCGCGCTATACCGAGGGCTCGCTCATTAAGATGCTTGAGGAAACGGGCGTCGGCAGACCGAGTACGTACGCATCAATAGTGTCAACCATTACCTCGCGCGAATATGTTGTCCGCGAGCAGAAGCAGCTTAAGCCCACGGAGCTCGGAGAAGCGGTCGTCAAGCTCTTAAAGGAGCATTTCCCGAATATAGTTAACGTAAAATTTACGGCCTCCATGGAGAGCGATCTCGATAAGGTAGAGCATCACGAAATAGATTATATAGCAATGCTTCATACGTTTTATGACGGCTTTGACAAAACGCTTGAAAAGGCAAAAGCCGATATGGAGGGCGTTAAGATAAAGCTTAAAGAGGACGAGACGAATATCCCGTGCGAAAAGTGCGGAAGAATGATGGTTATAAAGACCGGCAGATTCGGTAAATTCCTCGCGTGCCCGGGTTATCCGGAGTGCAAAAACACAAAGCCGTACGTAATAGAGACAACCGCCACCTGCCCGGTGTGCGGAGGCAAGGTGATTCAGAAAAAGAGCAAAAAAGGATATACGTTCTTCGGCTGCGAAAATTATCCCGAATGCAACTTTATGACGTGGGATAATCCGACGGACGAAAAATGTCCCAAGTGCGGCAAGTCGCTCTTCAAGAAAAAAGGCGGAATCTTAGCTTGCCTTGACGAAAACTGCGGCTTTGAGAAAAAAGCGGAGCGCAAAAAGAAAAGCACAAAGACTCAAGAGGAAGACTGATGAAAGCAGCGGTAATCGGTGCGGGTCTCGCCGGATGTGAGGCGGCAAAGCAGCTGTCGAGGGCGGGAATACCCACATATCTCTATGAAATGAAGCCGAAGAAATTTTCTCCGGCGCATAAAAACGAAAATTTTGCGGAGCTTGTATGCTCCAATTCACTGAAGGCGGAGCGGCTCAATTCCGCGGCAGGGCTTTTAAAGGCGGAGATGGAGATGCTTTCTTCCGTGTGCGTCGAGGCTGCCAAAAGGACAAGAGTTCCGGCAGGAGGCGCACTTTCGGTCGACAGAGACGGATTTTCGGCTCTTATAACGGAAAATATAAAAAGCGATAAGAACATAACGGTCATAAACGAGGAGGTTTCCGTCTTACCCGATGCCGATGTTGTTATAGTGGCGGCAGGGCCGCTCGCGAGCGACGCGCTGACAGGTACAATACACGCTCTCTGCGGCGACGGATTATCATTCTACGATGCGGCGGCACCGATAGTTTCGGCGGACAGCGTCGATATGGAATATGCCTTTACACAGTCGAGATATGACCGCGGCGGCAGCGACGATTACATTAACTGCCCCATGAATAAAGAGCAGTATGAAGCGTTTTACGAAGCAATTATAAATGCCGAGAGTGCCGAAACGCACTCCTTTGACAAGCGGCACGATGTGTATGAGGGCTGTATGCCTATTGAGGTTTTGGCGTCGCGCGGAAAAGACACCATGCGCTTCGGACCGTTAAAGCCCGTAGGGCTTCGCGACCCGAGAACGGGGCACAGACCGTGGGCAAATCTTCAGCTTCGCCGTGAAAACAGCGGCGGTACGATGTATAATCTTGTCGGATTTCAAACAAATCTCAAATTCGGCGAGCAAAAAAGAGTGTTTTCCATGTTTCCGGCACTTCACGATGCGGAATTTCTCCGCTACGGAGTTATGCACAGAAACACGTTTATAAATTCACCGCGGCTTTTAAACGCCTCATATTCTCTGCGCTCGGACAAAAGAATATTTTTTGCCGGTCAGATAACCGGAGTAGAGGGCTATATGGAATCGGCCTCCTCCGGAATTATGGCGGGGCTGAACGCCGCAAGGTACCTTTTGGGAAAAGAGCCGCTTGTGCTTCCGAATACCACCGTCACAGGTGCTCTCGCGAGATATATAAGCGATGAATCCGTGACGAATTTTCAGCCTATGGGGGCCAATTTCGGTATGCTTCCGCCGCTCCCCGAAAAGATAAGGGACAAGAGCGAGCGTTATACTGCAATCGCCGAAAGAGGCATGAGAGATCTCGAGGAATATCTTAAAAGTCTCGGGCTGTGAGAGTGAAAGGACTTTAAAATGGATAACGGACTTAACGAATTACAGGAAAAAATACAATATAGATTTAAAAATATATCGCTTTTGGAAAGAGCGGTCACACATTCGTCGTATGCAAACGAAAAGCATCTTACGACGGGCGACAATGAGCGACTTGAGTTTCTGGGCGACTCGGTTCTCGGCTTTATAACGGCGGAATATCTTTTTTCGCACCACAGAAATTTTCCCGAGGGCGAGCTGACGCGCCTGCGTTCTTATGCTGTGTGCGAAAAATCGCTTTTTGAGTATGCCAAGGAAATAGACCTCGGCGACAGGCTTTTGCTCGGTAAGGGTGAGGAGATGACGGGCGGCAGAACAAGGCCGTCGGTTGTGTCGGACGCATTTGAGGCTGTAATTGCCGCAATTTATATCGACGGCGGCATAGGCGAGGCAAAAAAATTCGTTTTGCGCTTCGTCGAGCCGTATGTTGAGGCAAAGCCGTCCTTTAAGGATTACAAGACCATACTTCAGGAGGTCGTTCAAAAAAATCAAGGCGAGAGCTTAAAGTATGTTCTTGTCAGCGAGAGCGGCCCCGACCACGATAAGCACTTTAAAGTTGAGGTGCATTTAAACAGCAATGTTATAGGAGCGGGTGTCGGCAGCAGCAAGAAAAAGGCCGAGCAGGCGGCGGCAAAAGAAGCGTTGGAGCTGATGGGAATTTGAAACACGTAAACGTGGCTCTTTTTGTGCCTCACGCGGGCTGCCCTCATCAGTGCAGCTTCTGCAATCAAAAAACAATATCGGGCAGTATAAAGCCGCTGACACCGGAGGATGTGACAGCGGCTTGTGATATTGCCAAAAACGGCGGTGTAACAAGGGAAACCTCGGAAATAGCGTTTTTCGGCGGCTCGTTTACCGCGGTTGACAGAGATTATATGGTGTCTCTTTTAGAGGCGGCAAAGCCGTATATCGACGGAGGATATTTCGGCGGAATAAGAATTTCCACGCGTCCCGACGCAATTGACGACGAAAGACTTGAGATATTAAAGAAATATCACGTGACGTCAATCGAGCTCGGCGCGCAGAGTATGGACGATAGCGTGCTTAAAATAAACCGACGCGGCCACACGGCAAAGGACGTCGAAAACGCCTCGCACCTTATAAAAAGCTACGGCTTTTCGCTCGGACTTCAGATGATGACAGGGCTTATGGGCGACACCGACGAGAAATGTATCAAAACCGCCGAAAGGCTGATAGCCCTCTCGCCCGACACGGTCAGAATCTACCCGACGATAGTTCTTGAAAACACACCTTTGGCGGATTATCTTCGCGACGGCAGTTACAGAGCCGAAACCCTGAATGAGGCTGTGAGTCTCTGCGCAAGGCTGCTTTTAATGGTCCGAGAAAATAACATAAAGGTAATCCGTCTCGGTCTGCACAGCGGCGGAAACGTAGATGAGGGTTACATTGCCGGCGCATACCATCCGGCATTCCGCGAGCTTTGCGAGGGCAAGATTTACCTTGAAAAAATGCTCTTCGAGCTGTCAAAGCTGCCTAAGGATATGCCGTATGTTATAGAAGTCCCCGAAAAATCAATCGGAAAGGCAAAGGGACAGAACAAAAGAAATGAAAAAGCATTGCTAAACAACGGATTTCAGTGTAAAATAAAGGGTAACGAATTTTTAAACGATTACGATATAAAGATAACAGAAGATATTTAAAGGAATTTAAAGAATGATTTTAAAAGCGCTGGAAATGCAGGGGTTTAAATCCTTCCCCGATAAAACGGTACTTGAATTTAATAAGGGCATTACAGCCGTAGTAGGACCCAACGGAAGCGGAAAGAGCAACATCTCCGACGCCGTGCGCTGGGTTCTCGGCGAGCAGTCCACAAAAACGCTTCGCGGCTCAAAAATGGAGGACGTTATTTTTTCGGGCACGGACGTCCGCAAGGCAAAGGGCTTTGCGGAGGTAACGCTGCGCCTTGACAACACCGACCGTTCGCTTAATAAAGACAGCGACGAGGTGTCGGTTACAAGGCGTTATTACCGTTCGGGCGACAGCGAATATCTCGTGAACGGCGAATCCGCGCGTCTTCGCGACGTAAACGAGCTGTTTATGGATACGGGCCTCGGCAGGGACGGTTACTCCATTGTCGGGCAGGGCAAAATCGCCGATATGGTGTCGCCCAAGGCGAGCGAGCGCCGCGATATGCTTGAGGAAGCGGCGGGAATTTCGCATTTCCGTTACAGACGCGGTGACGCGATTAAAAGACTCGCGCAGGCGGAGGAAAATCTCGTAAGGCTTCGCGACATACTCTCGGAGCTTGAGAGCAGAGTAGGTCCTTTAAAGGCGCAGAGCGAAAAGGCACAGAAATTCATAGTGCTTGCCGGTGAGCGAAAAAATCTCGAAATAGGTATTTGGCTCAACACGATAGACAAGACCGGCGAAAAAATGCGCGATCAGGAGCATAAAATAGAAATTGCCGAGGCGTCGCACAAGGAGGCTCAGGATGAGCTTTCAAAAATCGGCGAGATGATTGACAAGACGGCGGACGGCACAAGAGACATAAACATTAAATTGGAGGAAATCAGAAATTCGGCTTCGGGCTTTGAGGAAAAGCTTTCGGATATAGATTCGCAGATAAAGGTTGCCGAAAACTCGATTTTACATAACAACGAGACAATAGAGCGTATAAACCGTGACAAGGCTGCGGAGAACGAGACGGAGCAAAATATTGACGCCGCCGTTTCCGCTGCACGGGAATGCATACAAAAGGCAGAGGAGCAAATAGCCGACGCAACAAGGCAGATGGACGAGCTCTCAAAGCAGGAGGAGACTTATCGCCTGAGCAGCTCGGAGTTTTCCGATAGGGCGGCAGCTCTTTCGGGTGAAATATCGGCACTTTCCGTAAGGCTTGCGGATTGCCGAGTTACGGCGGAAACCGCAAATTCCTCCATAGAGGAGATAAGGTCGAGAATTTCCGCGATAGACGAATCCATGGGAACGCGCAAGGACGATTACGACGCGCTTTTAAAACGCAAAGCCGACGCGGAAGCATCACTCAAGGAAATACAGGACGAGATAGTTTCCGCCAAAAACGCGATAGACGGCTATACTCTGCGATTTGAAAACCGCGGCAAAAAGGCAGACAGCGTAAAGCTTGCCATAGACGAAAAACAGCGCGAGCTTCACAAGGGGCAGGACAGGGTCCGCCTTCTTGAGGATCTCGAAAAAAATATGGAGGGCTACTTCGGCGCGGTAAAAGCCGTTATGAAGGAGTCGGGCAGAGGTGCGCTCAGGGGCATATACGGTCCCGTATCTCAGCTCATAACGGTTAAGGATAAGTATTCGGCTGCTATCGAGACGGCTCTCGGAGCGGCTGTACAGAACATTGTTGTAGATAATGAAACCGACGCAAAGCGCGCCATGGGCTTCTTAAAGGAGCGCCGCGCAGGCAGAGCCACATTTTTGCCGATAACCGCAATTAAGGGCAGAGTTCTCTCAGAGCAGGGGCTCGACGACCAATACGGCTTTGTAAGCATTGCCTCCGACCTTGTGTCGTATGACAACAAATATTCGGAGATAATCCGCTGGCTTTTGGGGCGCACGGCGGTTGCCGAGGACATAGATTCCGCCATAGCTATCGCAAAAAAATATTCGTATCGCTTCCGCATAGTCACGCTTGACGGTCAGGTTATAAATGCCGGCGGCTCCATGACGGGCGGCTCTCGCGTTCAAAACGCAGGCATACTCAGCCGAGGCAATGAGATTGAAAGACTTAAAGGCTCTCTTGCTTCAATGCAAAAAGAGCTTGATGGGATGCTCTCGGATTACAAGCTTTTGTCGGAGGACGCCTCTGCCGCAAAGGCGGAGCTTGAGGGCGCCGAGGGCGACCTTTTAAGAGCTAAAGAAGAAAATATCCGCCGCGAGGGCGAATTGAAGCTTGCAAGCGACAAGCTCACGTCCGTTTCCTCGGGCGTTAAAGAGCTTTTGGAGGAAAAGGAGACTCTCGAAAAGAGAATCGAGTCCGTAAGCTCGGGTGCCGAGGCGGCTCGTTCGCAAATCGACGAGCTTAAAGAAACGCTGGAAAACAAGGAAAAAGAGCTTGAGAGTATAACCGGCGACAGCAAAACTCTCCAAAAGGATCGCGAGGAGGTCGCATCAAAAGCGGCTGAAATAAGACTTCGCATAGTTTCGCTCCAAAAGGATGTTGAGGCGAACACGGACGAGATTACAAGGCTTAAAAATCGTAAGACCGGTCACCTCGACCGTCTCTCGGAGCTTGACGGAGAAATACGCGAAATCGAAGAGAAAAACGACGAGCTCAGAGCCTTGACCGAGCGGCTTTCGGCTGATGAAAAGGCTCTTAAAGCAAATCACGGCGACGCGCAAAATCAGATAAACGAGCTGATTTCACAGCGTGACGAGCTTGAAAAGCAGGCGAATGACTTAAGGCTTCACGAGCGCGCAAAATCCGAGGAGCGCGAACGTCTCAGCGGTGACATAGCGCGTCTTGAAGAGCGCAAAATAGCAATGCGCAACGAATATGACAATCTGACGAGCAAGCTTTACGACGAGTATCAGCTCACCCGTCGCGAGGCTGCGGCTCTCGAAATAGAAATTGACGATTACTCCCTTGCGGCAAAGCGTCTCGCAGAGCTTAAATCGCAAATCCGCGCTCTCGGCTCCGTAAACGTCTCCGCAATAGAGGAATACAAAGAGGTATCAGAGCGTTACGAATTCTTATCGGGGCAGATAAATGATGTCGAAACATCGCGCGCGGAGCTTAATAAGATGATAGATGATTTGACCGGTAAAATGGCAGAGCAGTTCCGCGAGCAGTTTAATCGCATTAACTCATGCTTCGGGCAGACCTTTATTGAGCTGTTCGGCGGAGGTAAGGCAGAGCTTCGACTCGAGGACGAGCGCGACGTGCTTGGCAGCGACATTGAAATCAAGGTTCAGCCGCCCGGCAAAAACGTTCAGAACATCAACTTGCTCTCCGGCGGTGAAAAGGGACTTTCCGCCATTGCGCTTCTTTTTGCGATACTCAAGGTAACCCCCGCGCCGTTCTGTATTTTCGACGAGGTTGAAGCGGCACTTGACGACGTCAACGTTTCGCGTTACGCTCAGTACGTTCGCCGTATGACTAAAAACACCCAGTTCATCTTAATTACCCATCGTCGCGGCACCATGGAAGAAGCCGACGTACTGTACGGTGTGACCATGCAGGAAAAGGGTGTATCCAAATTACTTGAGTTAAAGACAGCCGAAATGGCAAAAAAACTCGGTTTAGCATAAATCTTGCGCACAATGCGGCTTTTGTTCACCCAAACTCGCGTATATACATACGCGTCGGGGTTCACAAAAACCACCTTGTACACAATCTTTAAGCTAAACGGGTTTGATATATAATTTAAACAGAACACAGCGTAAATCTTCGGCGCCATACGAATTTCCCTCACCCAAACTCGCGTATATACATACGCGTCGGGGTTCGGAAAACCCGTCTTGCACCAAATCTTTACGCTAAACGGCACGGCTATATAATTTAAACAGGACACAGCGTAAATCTTCGGCACAATGTGGCTTTTGTTCACCTGAACTTGCGTATATACATACGTGTCGGGGCTTACGAAAACCACCTTGCACTAAGTCTACGCTAAACGGGTTTGATATATACTTCAAATAAAATGCAGCGTAAATCTTCGGCACGATGCGGCTTTTGTTCACCCGAACTCGCGTATATACATACGCGTCGGGGCTCGTAAAACCCGTCTTGCACCAAATCTTTACACTAAACGGGTTTGATATATACTTCAAATGAAATACAGCGTAAATCTTGCGCACCATGCGGCTTTTGTTCGCCCGAACTCAGGATAGACAAAAATTAACTACGCACCGCTTTGAGTTTTATTTGTGGTGAAAAACGCGGCGATACTGTGGCTGTGCTTAAAATATTCGCATAATCTATTTGATTGAAATCAAAAATTTCTTATCCGAAAGGAATAAACAAATGGGAATTTTCAGCAAAATAAATTTCGGCCTTACAAAGACCCGAAATAAAATGGCGGGAGCGATTGATGATTTGCTCGACAGCGTCGGCGAGATAAACGACGACCTTTACACCGAGCTTGAAGAGCTGCTCGTTATGCACGATGTCGGAGTGCAGACCTCGCTTGAGATAATCGAGGAGCTTCGCAAGCGTGTACCGGAGAAAAAAATCAAAAATCCGACAATGGTTAAGGATGAAATCAAGGAGATTGTCGCCGAAAAGCTATACGGCGGCGAGGATATGGGGCTTATAACCATACCGTCCATCATATTTGTAATAGGCGTCAACGGCGTAGGTAAAACCACGACCATAGGCAAATTGGCGGCGATGTACAAGTCCGAGGGCAAAAAGGTCATTTTGGGAGCGGCCGACACATTCCGTGCCGCGGCAATCGACCAGCTTCAGATTTGGGCGGACAGAGCCGGTGTTGATATAGTAAAGCACACCGAGGGAGCAGACCCGGCGGCTGTTGTTTTTGACACGATAAATGCCGCAAAGGCAAGAAACTGCGACATTGTCATAATTGACACCGCGGGAAGACTTCACAATAAAAAGAACCTTATGGATGAGCTCGCCAAAATGTACCGCATTATAGACCGCGAGCTTCCGTATTCGGACCGCGAGGTGCTGTTGGTGCTTGACGCCACAACGGGACAAAATGCCGTAAATCAGGCGCGCGAATTTATGAACGCCGCCGAAATCACCGGCATAGTTTTAACAAAGCTTGACGGTACGGCTCGAGGCGGAGTTGTTCTCACTATTAAAAACGAGCTTGGGATTCCCGTTAAATTTATAGGCGTGGGCGAGCAGATTGATGATTTGCAGCCGTTTAATCCCAGGGCTTTTGCCGATGGTCTGTTTGAAAAAATAGATTACAACGAGGAGGACGAAAAAGATGGAATTTCGCAAGAAGATGTGGCACCTGACGGGCAAATTATTCAAGCTGCTGGATCACAACAGATCGGACATACTGATAAGGATGAACAAAGCGGCAAAGACGAAGATAAAAAAGAAGAGGGCAAAGTCAAAGCTGACGACGACGCAGCAGATGAAAGCGGAGCTTATGGACTGGAACAGAGTGAGAAAGATATAGAAGACGCTCCGTCCGACGCAGAGAAGCCCAAAAAGAAAAAGGAGAAAAAGCGCTTTGGATTTTTTAATCGCCACTCATAATATGAAAAAACGCGCCGAGCTTCAGAGAATACTCTCGCCGCTCGGAGTTAACGTACTGACCGCCGATGAAGCGGGTATAGTTCTTACCGATGTTGAAGAGACGGGAACAACGTTTGAAGAAAACGCATTTTTAAAGGCGGATTCGGGCTGCCGTGAGAGCGGTATGCCGTGTATCGCCGACGATTCGGGACTGTCCGTGGATGCGCTCGGCGGCGAACCGGGTGTATATTCGGCAAGGTATGCCGGAGAGCACGGCAATGACGATAAAAACAACCGAAAGCTTCTTGAAAAGCTCCGGGACGTTCCGCCCGAAAAGCGTACTGCATCGTTCGTTTCGGCGGTGTGCTGTGTTTTCCCGGACGGCAGGCATTTTACCGTCCGCGGCGAATGTCACGGAGTAATAGGCTATGAAAAGCGCGGCGACGGCGGTTTCGGGTATGACCCTCTTTTCTATGTGGGCGACCGCTCGTTTGCGGAATTTTCCCCCGAAGAAAAGGACGCCGTGAGCCACCGAGGAAATGCTCTGCGCAAGCTCGCAAAGGAGCTCCCCGAATATTTAAAATAACCGAAAGGCATTGATATACAATATGACAAGTAAAGAAAGAGCCGAAAAAAGAGCTCAGGCAAACAATATGGAGCCGTTATTCCAGCTCGGTAAGGGCGGTATGTCCGACGCGCTGATAAAGCAGGTTGACGACGCGCTGACCGCAAGAGAGCTTATAAAGGTCAAGGTGCTTCGCGACACTTCTCCGCTTACTCCGCGCGAGGCGGCGGACAGGATAGCCGAGGCAACGGGCAGCGAGGTTGTTGCGGTTATCGGCGGAAGTATGATATTTTACCGTTACAGCAAAAAGCTTCACGAAAATAAAAAGAAGAAGAAATGAAAATCGGAATTTTCGGCGGTACATTCAATCCGCCG
>ENA-UERC01000628-UERC01000628.1-human-gut-metagenome-genome-assembly--contig:-NODE-628-length-25297-cov-8.579540_pt1 | contig 25297 bp, 20 predicted proteins | sample MGYA00242955_ERZ507955 | MGnify/ENA primary metagenome ERZ507955 (study PRJEB26167, sample SAMN06115394) | human gut metagenome | host: Homo sapiens | place: China:Hubei | collected 2016-04-27 | study... | reverse complement strand
TATTGCCTGTCTGAAACCTTGATTTCCTCAGTCTGTATCTTGTTCAGCAGATTTATGGTTGATACCAGATAATTTTCCTTTCTTACTGTACCTTCCCGTAGCATCTCCGCCAGATCTTCAAATGCATATCTGAGCTTCTCGGAACAGGTTCCTATGCAATACTCATTGTCCTTATCATAGGCTTCCCTGAAATCCTCCATATCTATTCCCAACCGTTTCAGCATATCCCCATCTTCCCTGCTGATGTAGTCAAGACTTATGATCATCTCCATGCCGCCGTATACTTTGTCGTAGAAATTAAAATCCTTTCGTCCTTCCTGTTTCCACTCAATACACATTATCCCCGGCTGCATGTAGGCATATCTGCCACTGCCCACGATGATCTCCGCACGTCCCTTTGTGCAGTAATGGATGATCGCCAGATTTGCCACTGTATGGGTCTTATCCTGCCCCGGTATGCTGTTGGAGCAGCCAATGTAATACTCCAGCAGCTCTATCCCCTCCATAGGAAGGGCAAAATTCATATATTCGCCGTTTTGTCCCATTTTGGAATGTATGATCCCACCGGGAAGCTCCACTATATTGTCCTTTATCTTTTCAAGGTAATATGAAACCATCTCTTCCGGGATACGCTTTATCATTCGCTGCATATAGGCGTTTTTACTGATTATCTCCTGTATTTTCTCGTCCATATACTCTCCTGCTTTGTTTTGTTATGCTATGCTAACTTTTGTTCGCTCTATCTATCTGGTTTGTTATAACATACCCTAAAACAAATTTCTATTCCATTTTCCTGTTTTTGCTCCATTTTTAAAAGTAAAAAGATGACCCGGTCACATTTTACATGACCGAGTCATCTTTTTATTGTAATGATGTCTGTGACATCGTTACGCTGCAGCAACCCTTAAAACAATTTCAAATGGTAGCTGCTCTATTTTATTTCGCTCCGGTTACCATGGTTATGCCAAGAACAACAACCGCAGCACATACCAACATTCCCGTAACTCCATTCACTCTCATTACAAGAGCCGAGCCATTCTTGCCAAATGCGGAGAACAGGGCAGTCTGGGTTGATAACACCGACACCAGTGCATCTGCATATCCGATATTTCTGATACCCATGACCGCCGGAGACTGAAGCCGCCTTGCTTTTACCATATTCACGCTTGCCATTATCATTTTCACAAGTGTATATATTCCTACAACATAGGTTACATACAGTGGGTAGCTCTTTCCCTTTCCGTTATGGACAATCATTACCACCATGCTGAACAGGGCAAGGCTCATTACTATAAGCAGATACCCGCTCTGGGTAAATATATCCAGTATCTTGTTCTGGTCATATCTGCCCTTGCGGCTGAAATACTCATATCCAACAAATCTGAACCTCATACTTCCCAGGAGTCCGTAATACACCGCCAGGGAAATATACCAGGCTGACAGAGTTCTTATCCCTACATATCCGTTAAAGACCATGAACACGATATTTAACAACATTCCCGGCACCGCCAGCACAACCGTCCTGTCGCTGTAATTGTGGGTAACCTTGTCCAGAAACGGATGATTTCTGGTGATCCTGTCAGTGAACAGGTTTACACTGTTCTTAAAATACAGATAAAGGTATAGGAATGAGATGACCACCAGAATAAATGCCACTACATGGGTAACTACACCCGCCCACTTGGGCAATGCCACAAGCTGGCTTCCTATAACTGCAAATACCCCTGCAAATATTGCCAGCAGGTACAGGCATACCCGGTATTTCCATTTTAATTTCGGTACTTTTTCTCTAAATTTCTTCCCCATTTGTCTCTATTACCTTCTTATACCAGAAGAACGAGTCCTTCTTCTTTCTGGACAGATCTCCGGTTCCATCGTCGTATTTGTCCACATACACCATGCCATATCGCTTCGCCATCTCTCCTGTTGAGGCAGATACAACATCTATCCAGCCCCATGGCGTATATCCAATAAGATCCACACCGTCGTCAACAGCCTTCTTCATTTCCTCAATATGCTGACGAAGGTAATCTATACGGTAGCCGTCATGGATGCTTCCGTCCTCCTCAAGAACATCAAAGGCACCAAGACCATTTTCCACAACCATCACAGGTATTCCGTATCTGGCATATATCTCGTTTAAGGTATAGCGAAGCCCTGCCGGATCGATCTGCCATCCCCAGTCGCTGGACTTGAGATATGGATTTTTAACGCCACTTACTATATTTCCATCTATCTTCTGCTTATCCTTCGCAACGGTAACGCAGCTTGACATATAATAGCTGAAGGTGAAGAAATCGACTGTTCCTTCCTTAAGTATCCTGTCATCCTCCGGTGCCTTCTCAAGCCTGATATTATACTCTCTGAAAATCCTGTCTGTATAATATGGATATGCACCCTTTACCTGCACGTCAGCGGTAAACCAGTTCACTCTCTCCATGCCCTTCTGACATTCTATTATGTCCTCCGGATTACAGGTAAGTGGATACATAGTGGTAAATAAATTCATATTGCCCATCTTAAACTGCGGATAATTATCGTGGGCATATTTCACAGCCAGGGCACTGGCAACAAGCTGATGATGAAGTGCCTGATATCTCTCCTGCTTGTTATCCGGAACATTTGTAACAGGCCCCTCATAGCCCTTTATGGTACCCAGTGAAAGCACAGCACCAAGGGGCATGGCCATACAGTTTATCTCGTTGAAGGTAAGCCAGTATCTTACCTTGTCTTTGTATCTTTCAAATATTGCCTTGCAATAATTCATGTAATAATCTATGCAACGTCTTGACGCCCAGCCGTTGCACTCCTCCACAAGAGCGTAAGGCATTTCGTAGTGGGATATAGTCACCAGTGGCTCTATGCCATACTTGTTAAGTTCATCAAACACTTTATCGTAGAACTCCAATCCTTTTTCGTTAGGAGTATCTTCCATTCCCGTTGGAAATATCCTGGTCCAGTTTATGGACATACGGAAGACCTTAAATCCCATCTCGTGGGCAAGGGCAATATCTTCCTTATAATGGTGATAGAAATCCGTTGCCTCATGGCTTGGATACAATGTTCCTTCTTCAAATTCTCTTGTTATCCTCTTGGGAGTTGTGTGTGAGCCATTGGTGCAATGATCCGATACCGACGCACCTTTTCCGTCCACATTCCACGCGCCTTCATACTGATTGGCTGCTGTCGCGCCTCCCCATAAAAAGTCTCTCCTGAATGCCATAATAAGTTCCTCCTGTTCCCTTTTCCTTAAGTATACCATTGCAGATAAAATGTTCCAATTTATTTTTGTCGGAGTTGGCAAATAATAGGATACTGCTTATTTGCTTTGTTTGGATGGATATGACAGGGCACTGCAAATTATACAAATCGTATACAAATTTTATCATCAATCTCAATTTGATTAAAAAGTGGGGATGATGGTGCAAATTTTAGCAATTTTGCAATTAATTTTATGCTAATTATGGCTTTTTTTAGAATTTTTTCTCCACTTCTGTTTGTTTTTACACAGATTGGTCACCACAAAGTCAGTGGACATTTTTACAGTCATTGAAATTTTGACAATACGGGGAAATTAGTATATGGTGGGAATATGATAATTATCTCTTCTGATTGCAATCTAAAATTCTATAAACAAATCTTAAGGAGGAGAACTTGGCTTTTTACGACAAAGAAATAAAAAGAGTCTGTGAATCATGTCCAAGACTGTTAATTTTATTGATTAATTCCGTATTTTCCAAACATCATGCAGAAGACGCAGAAATAGTTTTTCTGGACAAAGAGCAGACCATCGACGCCAATGAAAATACCACTTATATGGACATGTTTCTGGAAATTGAAAACTGCAAATATCATATAGAATACCAGCTTTTGGAGGGGAATATGGCAATACGGATGGTTGAATATGGTATGAGAGAAACCATCCGCGGTTTAAGACAAAATGGAGACATATCCAGAGTTGCAGATGACAAATATGAAATAGAAATTGTTATGCCTCTACAGGCAGTAGTATTTCTAGCCGGTGCAAATAAAGAAGATAAGATCAGGGTAAATCTGCATTTGCCCGATGGCAATACTGTCACCTATGAATTACCATGTATATCTGCCAGCGAAACCGTCTCAGAACTTTCAAGAAAGAAAATGTATCTTTTAATCCCCTTCCAACAGGTACAGCTATACAGCAGAATGATCAGAGCCAGTCAATATACTGAAAAAACTAAAATGAAGCTTGCAAAAGCATTATATAATTTCAGGATTAACGCAAAAACAGAATTGGATAATCTTTACAAGAATGGTATACTTAATGCAAATGAAGTTGAGTTATTAATAACTTCATTACATAATATAGAAGATAATTTATTGAATAATGATGATCTAATTCGAGAGAGGGTGTCTGAAATGGGCGATGAAGATTATGTAGCATTAAGTGACCGACTTGTACAACAGGGCATTGAGCAGGGATATAATTCTGGTTTAAACGATGGCATAACCCAAACACTGAAACAACAAATTACAAAGAAACTTCAAAAGGGAAAATCCATTTTACAGATAGCTGAAGAATGTGAATTGACCGAGAATGAGGTTCAAAAATATGTCAAAGAAATTGAGCAACAGATTTAATATTGTGTTTAATGCATGACGTAGAAAAAGAGGCAGTAATGCCTCTTTTTGTCACTTTTGTAAATGTACAAGGTTCTCAAACACAAGCGACATACAACCAGGCATATAACGTGTTCAAGACATATCATAAATTACAAGGTTCTCAAACTAAAATGGAATATAAAGAGTGCACTGGCAGTTTAAGACATATCATAAATTACAAGGTTCTCAAACTGGGTCATACGTTGACTATTCGCCGTTTTTGTTTAAGACATATCATAAATTACAAGGTTCTCAAACCAACATCATCTAAAGACTTAAGCGAACCGTGTTTAAGACATATCATAAATTACAAGGTTCTCAAACTGAAAGTCATATTCATACTGGTAATCATCGTTTAAGACATATCATAAATTACAAGGTTCTCAAACTGTGTAAATTTCGGCATTTCAAAAATCTTTGTTTAAGACATATCATAAATTACAAGGTTCTCAAACAGGTTGGTCTTTCTAATGGGCGTACTGTTAGTTTAAGACATATCATAAATTACAAGGTTCTCAAACATTCCTGGCAATAACCTGTGTTGAGTTGTAGTTTAAGACATATCATAAATTACAAGGTTCTCAAACGGTGTAGACGGCTACACGCTAGATGTCAACGTTTAAGACATATCATAAATTACAAGGTTCTCAAACTACAGTTTAATCCTGATTTTGCTGTTATCAGTTTAAGACATATCATAAATTACAAGGTTCTCAAACTACATTTTTTGCCATTGTTTCCAAAGTATCGTTTAAGACATATCATAAATTACAAGGTTCTCAAACGAAGGTTGGTACCTGTCACCTGCTGCCTTAGTTTAAGACATATCATAAATTACAAGGTTCTCAAACCCGGAATTAGAAAGAACTCCTTCAATAACTGTTTAAGACATATCATAAATTACAAGGTTCTCAAACAAAGTGTTATTCATGATGATATCGGGGTCAGTTTAAGACATATCATAAATTACAAGGTTCTCAAACGCAGGAACAACAGTGATCACACAGTCAATGGTTTAAGACATATCATAAATTACAAGGTTCTCAAACGGGCAGGAAAGCAGCAGCGCACCAGCACAGGGTTTAAGACATATCATAAATTACAAGGTTCTCAAACCAATCAGGAAATCCATTGAACTACTCAAAGTTTAAGACATATCATAAATTACAAGGTTCTCAAACTGTGTCATAATCTAATATGGCGTACATGTGTTTAAGACATATCATAAATTACAAGGTTCTCAAACAAAGCTTGGAGTATTGTTAATAACAGAGGTGTTTAAGACATATCATAAATTACAAGGTTCTCAAACAAGCATATAATCATAGGAATAATCCTTGAAGTTTAAGACATATCATAAATTACAAGGTTCTCAAACTTGTATATTCATAACTATCTTTAAATACATGTTTAAGACATATCATAAATTACAAGGTTCTCAAACCTCAAATTGGTCATCACCGAACCCATACTACTTGTGATAGCTGTAATTTATGTACACTTTTATTTTATAATCAAACACCTGTCGCAGTCAATAATATGACTCCGACTTTTTACATCTGTCAGTTCCAACTCCCTCTGCTCAAGAAGTACAAGGTTTACCTTTTCATACTGAGCATACTTGCATAGCTCCTGAAGTTCGTACTTTGTAAGAAAAGTAGACATGTTAAGCAAAAATACCACTTTTATTCCCAGCAATTCTGCCAACATCTTTATATACTGGATTAATTTATCCACCAACTTTCCCTCTTCAAACTGAATCTTAACATCATACAGCTTAAACAGCGTATTCCAGTCAAGATCCAGATTATACACAAAATTATCATATGGTGATCTTAAAATCACCTCATCCAGGATATTTACTATAGAAGAATTTATTTTCTCACGAAGTTCATCTAATCCTTCCGCACTGTCTTTCAGGACATTATATGCTTTACTTATAATTCTTTTCTCGTTGAAATCTACACCAAATGGATTGGAAATAAATTCAACTTTTTTATCCATTTTCACTGTGTCGTTCTTTTCTGATAAAACAAAATTTCCAGCTTCCCCATCAAGCTGAGAAATTAACTCCTGAATAAATTCCGTGTATATATCCGGCCCTTCTATAGAAATTATTTCAGTACAATTTTCTGCAAATTCTATGTCAATATTATAAGATACATTAACCAATCTCATAGAATTATCAACCTTTCATCGCTTTCAAGAACATCCCCTATATGTTCTCCCAATACAAATTCCATCTTTGAAAATTGCTTTTCAGTTATCCTTAGCACCTGTATCAATCCCTCCGGAGGCTTGTTCTTCCTTACTCCTTCAACAATCAGATCTGCTGCCGAAGCATTTTGTGCAAGCTTGCAATATATGCTTTCCTGCATCATTAAAAAACCACTTTTAATCAGGTACTTCCTGAATTTGGAATATTCCTTTCTGCTGGCAGCCGTCACCACCGGCAGATCAAACATTACAATCACTCTCATAAATCTATAACTCATTTTTATAAAACTTTATCAATGATACATCCTTATCATTTAAGGCGTCAAATACACTGCGACAATATACCTTTATAGCATTAGGCAGATATTCCAATCTGCCTGCAATATACAATTCCTTGTTGAAAATATCCAACATAAATCTTTTTTCTTCAACCTCAAATGTCTGAGGCTCCAGTTCCATTACCATATCATCAACAATAGGTCTAAATGGCTCCATCAGATCTGACGCCAGATTAAACTGATTAAACATGTTATCGTGAAAAAGTCCTATCTGGGTAATATAGCCATTTGCAACTACTTCTCTGTTGAATGTTGACAATATCAGGGAATAACCATAATTCAGTGCAGCATTTGTAGGATTTTCTTCTGTCCTGGTGAATTCCTTTCCAAATAGTGCATTGAAATACACTTTTGCCGCATGCCCTTCCCTGTTAGTGGCGTCTCCGTATTCCATTTGCTCAACATATTCATACAGCATATGTGCTTCAGGTCTTCCATACACTTCCAGAACCCTTGCCTGCATTCGTATTTTCTCTGAAACTATTTCCGTCCATACAGATGCTTTATCATCTGCCGACCATTCACACTGTTTTCTTATTTTCGCACTTGTGTCATGACTTCCATAATACGGCAACAGTTCTGATGATGGATTTCTCTTCTCATCGCAAAATATAACCTTTACCTTGTGCTTCACCAGCTCACTTAGCAAATACGCCGTCATAGAGACAGCCGTACTCTCCACAATGACTGTCCCTATTTCGTTCATATGTAACTTTGTAGTTTCCGCACCCCTGACTACCATGTAACCCATTTGGTAATCAAGCTTTGCATTCTTAGATATTACTATTGTTCTCCAACTCATACTTTATATCGTTAATAAATCTACCCTCTCTTCGTATATTCCAAGGACTGACTGGTTTATTAAAAGAACTTCATCATAATTTGAAATAACCTTGCTTAACAACATAACCCCACTTTTCTTGGCTTCCCCAAGTAGTTCAAGATTTGCTCCATAATTTACCTGTTGAGTAATACCAACTAATTGAAGTATAACTTCTGCCTGTTCCTTTACATTCAATCTTGAAAATAAGTCTTCATGCAATTTGTTTCCAATAGGGTTTACTCTTTTGGCATATATACCGGTCACAAATTTCCTCTTTAGTTCCAAAAAAACATCCATATTACTTTCCCTAGTAACACCATTCTCTTCATATATTTCTTCTTTTACATCTTTTTCCCTAAATTCACTCAACTGTTTAATGTATTTTTCATATTTGTAATCAACCTTTAATTCCTGAGCATTACTTATGAGTAATTGTTTGTTAGATCTTCCCGTCAACAGCACCTCAAAACCATTAACCCTAATCTTGGAATACATCTTTATACGTCTGTATCTTACACTAGGTTCCTTAAGTCCAAGTCTTTCCCTGCAATATTCCTCCAACTGCTCCTTGGTGTTGTAATGATCCTTAAGATATAATGGCAGTGCCTCCAGGGATCTAACCCGTTTTCCCTTCTCTGTATATTCAACCAGGAAGAAATAAGTACCTGTGTATTTTCTATATCCACCATACTTTTCAACTGCTGCCAATCTGTCATCAGTAGCCTTTGCCGGAAGATATGCGTCCCTGTTCGCTTTTGTTATACCTCTCTTTGTAACAAGATTTTGGTCATATAATGCCCCATGAGCTTCATAATTCATCCTCGTCACAAGTGGTGTATTCCTTGCCATCACCTTACGCACAGTATCAATACTTTTCTCACCATCAATACTCCATGCAGTAACGCCATTCCTGGACACATTATATTTGAACATCTTAGCCATGTTATATTTTTCTTTACCCTTCTCATAATCCTTTATGAAATTATATGGATTTCTGGTAAATTTAACATCGTACACATTTCCAACAACAATGTTCAGGTAGGCGTCATTTGCATGGTGGAAATTATTGATCATCCTGCACTTTATAAGATCAAACTCGTGTCTGAAATCACTCACATTCGGTGCCTTCACATATACAATATCCGTATCAGGAAATGTCTGCTTAAACAGATCGGTGATAACCTTCGTTCCCTGTCTCGTCTCCACAAGCTGACGATTAATAAAGCCGACTCTCTCATCGTCAGAGAAACCATCAGTTCTCATTAATCGTTTAAGCTTCTCCTTTGTAATGAAACCACCATCAGCCAGTGCATGCCAAAAGCCCGACATCTTACCCCTTATATCAGCCTCTATAGGGAATGTATCGCTCTTATGAGCATTCTTTTCCTTTTTAACCAGCACCATATTATTGTCGAGACTGTCATCCTTTACAAAGTGTCTTGGATAGATGTGATCTATATCATACAGGTTATCCTTGAACAGATCACTAAGCTCTATCCTCTCACCTGTATACATACACCTGCCCTTCTGGGTATAGTAAAGATATAATTTCTTACTTCTGAACTGTCCCTCATCGGTATCCTTTATGGCTTTCTGCCAGTCAAATGTATCATCCTTAACACTTCTGTACAGATAGGCAAATTTACTCTTTCGGCTTTCAGTTCTCTTTTTCTCAGCATTTGGATCTCTCGCCATCTCGACAAATATCTTAGACGGACCATATCCCATAACCTTACAGATCTCCTTAAGTGCAAGTATGGTCTGCCAGGTCATCCTCTTTACCGGAGCAGATATATATAATTCATCCAGATCCTCATATTTGATCTCTCCAAGTAACTTGTCCACCGCCATCGATCTTTCACTTATCTCCTCTTTGTATGTGAAGTTTCGACTCTCGATCAATTCCATGAGATTGTAATTTTCATTCCACATACGACCTATGACAGTATCAATCACTCCATCATCCTTACTGCAGCCCCGGGTTTCAAGAAGTGCCTTTGACAGTCTGCCCCAATCCTTGAACTTAAATCCCAGTATCCTCTTTAACTGATCCTTTGTAAGCTTTTCCTCATAATTCTCAGTGATCTTCTGCTTCAGGAAAGACTTGGTATCACCATATAAAGTAGACCATTTTATTATATCCTCTGCCATCTTTTCCTGATCATATGTAAGAGTTTCCACTCCAAATACTGCAGCAAATTTTCCATAATTTGCAAGCCTGTTGGTGAAGTCTCCATCTATTCCGGATATAACAGGATCCTCTTTTGCTTCCACGTACCCATTTGTCTTAAGATACTCCTTCAGCTTTCTGGCAGTAACCTTCTTACCCGATTTAAACAGATCATTGTATATATTCTGCTTTAATTCCACTGATATTTTCTCACCATTTATCCTGAGATTGTTCAACTCATTCAGTAATGTAAATCTCTCATATAATAATGAATTCTTCGGAAGCACCTGCTCGCCATTAAGATATGTGCACTTATTTACCATTCGTGAGATAAATTTCTCCGCAGACTCCTTGACATCTATCTTCTGCTCAAAATTCCACGGATATACCCTGCCGGATTCAAGCCTTACAGACCATACATTCTTACTCTTTGATTCCTCTCCCACCTTCTCGGCAATAGGTCCAACATAATATGGAATCTGGAACTCGAACATTTTAATGATTCTCTCAGAAACTGTATATCCGGACTCGTCCTTATCCAGAAGAAATGGCAGATAGCCTTCAGCATTTTTAAGAATCTTCTTCATTTCCTTTTTGTGCACCTGGTTAGGAATCACTCCGTTAGACGCCGTAAGCTGTTTTGGGAGAAATGTATCCTTGCTGATCTCCTGAAGCACATATTCTCTATCCTGTGATTCCGGCATTTTGGACACAAGAGTACTCACCTTCTTAAAGAAAGCGTCTCTGTCACATTTTGCCCCACGTCTCACAGGTCCATTCTTATAATTCACAGATCCAACATACGCACTGTAATTATCATTTGCCATCTCCCTGAACATTCCATAGTATTCTCCGGGAGCATTTTCTTTTATGAGTTTTTTAAGTATTGCCAGGTCTTTTCCGTGTTTTTCATAGGAATCCACTCTTGCAAACGAGAGATATTCGTATCCCTTCATAATATTTGCAAGGACGCAGTGATCGTGTATCTCCTTTATCTGCATAAATATGTCAAACTGCTCTTCCCCGAGAATATTCTCCACAGCAGTAACCTTTTCATCAAAGCTGCCATCCTTGAAAGAAATACTGAAATTCTTCGCCTCATCATCCTCTGTATTCACTGCAAATAAATTACTGAGTTTTCCCTTAAGACCGCATGTAAGTTTCCATATTTCAACTATATTCTTATCCTTGGACTTGGAAAGATTTAAGCTTTCTATGATAAGCTCCACTCTCCTGCTGGCAGAATATTCCTTGGAAGTCAGAATATTCTTCAGCTTGTCATAATCATCTATATCAGGCAGCTCAAGTTCCATATACTGGCTTATGTCTGATCTCAGGTTTTCATACATCTCTTCTATACTACCGGTACTGCCCTCTCCGATATTGGAGTTCAGGAAATGACCTCTGTGCTTATACATATTCAGAAGCGCAAGAAATACAAGCCTCACATCATGAGGTTCTTTGGAAGTGAGCAATTCTTTTCTAAGATGGAATACCGTAGGATACTGTTCATAATAGTCCTTATCCGTATATCCATTCCCTGCAAATAAAGCAAATGGTTGCTTTACTATCTTATCCTCTTCGCAATATTTACTGTCATCAAGCCGCTGATAAAATCCTGGATCAACCGCCTCTATGGCCGGTGCAAATACCATTCTGAGATATCCTTCCCTGGCACGTTCCCTTGCCAGTCTCCTTTTGGCAACCCTGTTTGTTCTTCTTTCAGCGGCGGTATTTGCCGTGTCAAATAATCTTACTCCCCACAGATCTTTTCCTTTTCTTCTTATCAATCTGTATTTTTCATCAGTAACAGCCCAACCAAGAGAAGCTGTACCCATATCAAGCCCCACATAATATCTTTCGTTCATAACATTCCTCCCACTTACTGGCACGGCTCACGAAGTGATGGCGTGCTATCCTTTTTCATGTGTCATTTGACACTTTTTATTTCCCATTTTGTTTGACTTTTACATCCCCACATGCTAAAATTTAGTCATACATAAATTACAAGGTGAGTTCAAATAAGGATTTTATCCGACATCGCCGTAAGGTTAGCATTGTGCGACAGAAAAGACTTCTTCGGAAGTCTTTTTTATTGTAACATCTGTGTGTTTTTATTTCAATAACATTGTAATTTATTGTTCTATATATTTAGATTAAGGGGGTACATCACATGAAACTTGCAGAAGGCGTTCAGACAGACCAATCATTTTCAAATTTCACAAACGAAAACGATGACTATGCCACACTTATAGAAATGGTGTCACAGGCAAAGAAAAAAATAGAATATACAAAGAATGTATATACAAGCGAGCTTCAGGGAATACCAAAACGTAGAAAGGGATATCTCAACACTTTGATAGTAAACGGATTTTTTCTTATTCTGGTTATACTGTTCATAGCATTTTTTAAAGCAACCATGGCGTCAGGAGGCGGTATCATGTTCCAGGCAGCAGAAACCTGGATAGCCGTAGGTGTCATGATCATTGCCTTGGGATATATGATCATAAGAACCATAAAATCAGCCATCGTCTATCTTATGAACACAAAACCCGAAATACTTTCCGTGTATATAAAAAGGAAGGGGCTCAAAACTCTCTGTGATGAGGACAACTATTGCAGAAGCGTATTAAAGTACATGATTCAGTGTGAAAAAGCGGTTTCTGACATAGAAAAAGCTATGGCTGCCAAGACCGTGGACGTCCCTGCCTCAGAGGACATAATAACCAAATTCAATTTTGACATTCCTGACTTTAAATTCAATGCCGGACGTTGTTGACACTGACAGGTTTTAATCATATAATTCAACAATGAATTGATTAACACATTTTAATAGGTAGGAAAATTATGGTTTTTTCAAGCTTAACATTTTTATATTTATTTCTTCCTTTTGTTCTGGTGTTCTACTACATAATGCCAAAACAACTGCGGAATCTCTTCATACTTATCACCGGTCTGTTCTTCTACGCATGGGGTGAACCGATATATGTGTTCATAATGATCGCCTCCACCCTCATAGACTACTTCGCCGGACTGGTCATCTACAAATTCGGTGGAAATAAAACCACCAGAAAACTGGCACTCATTGTGTCTGTAGTCATGAACCTTTCATTGTTAGGCTTCTTCAAATACAGCAATTTCATAGTGGAAAATATCAACAACATCTTCCACACAAGCTTCGGTGCCCCAACCACACTGCTGCCTATAGGTATCAGCTTCTTCACCTTCCAGTCCATGTCATACACCATTGACCTGTACCGTGGAAACATAGAAGTCCAGAAAAATCCTATAACATTTGCAGCATTTGTAACCCTGTTTCCACAGATAGTTGCCGGTCCTATCGTAAGATACGAGGATGTGGCAGCAGAACTTAAGGAAAGACATCTGGATCTTGATACCATATGGCATGGTATCCTCCGTTTCTGTGCAGGTATAGGTAAGAAGGTCTTAATTGCAAATAACATCGGAACCCTGTGGGATTCGGTAAAAGTAATGGATATCAACACCGTTCCGGTTGCCACCGCATGGCTTGGGATTGCGGCGTATACCCTTCAGATTTATTTTGATTTCTCAGGATATTCAGATATGGCAATAGGTCTTGGCGAAATGCTTGGCTTCCACTTCCCTGAGAACTTCAACTACCCATACATGAGCAAGAGTATCTCCGAATTCTGGAGAAGATGGCACATGACACTGTCAGAGTGGTTTAAGAGCTATGTATATTTCCCTCTGGGAGGCAGCAGAAAAGGCTTCGGCAGAACTATTTTCAATACTGCTGTTGTATGGCTTCTCACCGGAATATGGCATGGTGCAAGCTGGAACTTCATCACCTGGGGTGTAATGTACGGAATACTCATAATCATTGAGAAGCTGGTGCTTACGCTTCTGAAGATGAAAAACAAGGAATATATTCTTGATAAAATCCCAGGTTTTATCAAACACATATACGCAATGCTGTTTGTTATGCTGGGCTGGGTTCTCTTCGACACAAAGGATCTGCCAACAGCATTTTCATATATGAAGCGGATGTTCAGCTTCGGCAGTACATTTGCAGATGAGCACACAGTGTACTTCCTGATGAACTTCGGATTGCTCTTCGTGATCGCCATCATCGGATGTACAAGCCTTGTGAAAAATCTGGCACAGAAGTTCACCGCCAAGGTGCCTTCCTGTTCCCATGTTTTGTCGGTTGTTTATATGATCGTGATTATGCTCATTGCCACATCTTATCTGGTAGACGCAAGCTATAATCCATTCCTTTATTTTAATTTCTAGGGGGTGAGGATATGCATAAAAAGATAGGAATCGCATTGTTTTTCGTAATACTGATCGGACTTCCGGTCATGACATTTACACATCTTCCAAAGGACAAGAAGCCATTCTCTGAAAATGAGAACCGCTATCTGGAGGAATACCCGGAGGTTTCCCTTGAGTCCATAAAGAGCGAGGACTTCATGAACGGCTTTGACAAATGGTTCTCCGACCGCTTCTACGGAAGGGAAAACTGGATCTCCACCAAGAACAAGGTTGAAACTGCCCTTGGCAAATCCGAGATCTCAACGGTCTACACCAAGGATGACCAGATGATGCAGCTTATATCCACAAATAGTGATATCGGCACCGAATGTGATTACAAAGACCTTGATAAAAATGTAAATGTCATCAATACATTTGCAGAGGAAAATCCCGATATACCGGTATATTTCATGCTATGTCCTACATCAGTGGGAATATATGGCGAGGATCTGCTGCCGGATTATCTTAAGAACGTAACTGAAGATGAGCAGGACGTCATAGATTACTGCTACAACAAATTAGATAATGTAACCGGAATTAATATAATTGACGCTTTAAAGGCTTCCAAGGATCAGTATATCTACTACAGAACTGACCACCACTGGACATCCCTTGGCGCATACATTGCATACAATGCCGCCGGCGATCAGCTTGGATACACACCATACTCTATTGATGATTTCACCAAAAATGTAGGCAGCGAAAGCTTCCAGGGAACTCTCTTCTCAAAGACCCTTGACCAGTCTGTGAAGAAGGACGAGATCGACATGTACACCCTGGCAGACGGCTCTGTTTCCACCACTATGGAGATTTCAAACGGCGTCACAACCACAGAGCATGACGGCATTTTCTACAAAGAATACCTGGACGTCAAGGACAAATACAGTACCTTCACAGGTCAGAACGCTGCCTGCGTGACCTTTAAGAACAAAGGGGTAAGTAATGGTAAGTCCCTCCTTATAATCAAGGACAGCTACGCCAACTCCCTTATCCAGTTCCTGTCATGCAACTATGAAACCATCACAATGCTTGACATGAGATACACAAACCTGTCCTACAGCGACCTTGTTAATGTAGCCGATTACGACCAGGCAGTGTTTATATATAATTGTATAACATTTGCTGAGGATACAAATCTGGCGAAGTTGAATTTGAAATAAAATATAGATAATTTTCGAGGAATTAAGATAATAGAAAACCCCACGAGTTGCGACCTCGTGGGGTTTTGTTACTTCCTGTTAAATATCTGTCCCTTCAGATACTCCAGCCACTTCTCCTCTGCTGCCTTGAACTCCGGGATCTCATCAGAGAAGTCCTTCATCATTTCAAGCCCCTCATTTGCAATCCTTTCAGCCTCACCAGCATTGTTCTCAACATAATAAAGATAATAGGCATATATCCTCTTGTCATTACTGTCTACGCCTGCTTTTAGCATCTTTTCCACATTGGTGTACATTCTCCTTGCCTTGCCGATCTTGTCAGGAGCATTGTAGAAATAACTGTAATAGAACAACATCTGCAGCTTGAGACTGTCATTTGTCAGGGTAGTCGTACTTCTCCTGTTGGTGCTGCGATTGATATTCTGCTCCCTCTCGCACCATTCATACCACTTAACTACCTCCGTCATAGTTGCCATGTCTCCCATATACTCAGCCCTGAGAAGCCTGAAATTCTGGTACACCTCTTTGGCGGTCAGCGGTGCAGCATTAAATATCTTCGGATCCACATTGCAGTTCACGCCGGATATGGAGCCCTTTCTCTTAACCTCTGCAAATATATCATTGGTAATATAATGAAGCTCTGTGGCCTTGCTAAAGACTGAAAATGTGGTAAAAAGCATGCCAAGGAACATAAATCCGCCAAACACCAGCACATATTTCATAAAATATCCAAGATCACTGATGAAAAATCCCGGGCACTTCCATATGACAAATACTATATTTGCAATGATAGTGCCAAATATAACCGCAGCGATCACCGACATGCACTTTTCTCTTCCTCTGGTCAGCCCCGTATTGTCATCCTGAAACTTAATATAGGGCTTGAAGCCGGTCCTTTTCACAACCCATTTCTCGTTGTTCCTACCGGTTCTGTGAAATAAAATTCCGAATAAATTCACTGATATAGTTTTAGCTCCAAAGGCTATATTTATCACATGTATTATCAACGTCCCTATTATAAGACTGACAAAAATTCCACTTATCATCCCTATCGCCATCATCAGTGCACCATACATATTTATACCCCCGTACAATCAAATTCAGGTATAAAGCTGTCCTCGGCAGCCTCTTCTTCCTGAATAAATCCATTTTCAACCCCAAGCTCTATTGCATAATCCACCAGCTCATTGTACTGGTCGAAATCCACCTTGTGTGCCAGCTCAGGATACCTCTCTCCTATACCCGGCATTGGTGTATACTGGCTCATTATGCTTATGTATATGTCATTTCCATATGTTTCATAGAGATATCTTATCACCCTCTTAGAGTCCTCCATACAGCCGGGAAGCATCATGTGTCTGACGATAACCCCTCTGGTCATTATTCCCTCATCAGTAAAGCTTGTCTTCGCTCCACCAGTCTGCTTCACCATCTTTTCAAGTCCTGCCTTCGCATATTCAGGATAATCACAAGCCTTGCTGTATTTTCCTGCAAGCTCCCCTGACATATACTTGAAATCCGGCAGATAGATATCTATATAGCCATCTAACAGATCGATGATCTCAGGCTTAACATAGCCGCTGCAGTTATATACAAATGGCAGATCAAAGCCTCTTCCCCTTGCCATATCAATGGCCTTTATTATCTGGGGAACATAGTGATCCGGTGTGACGAAATTAATATTTAACGCCCCCTGGCTCTTAAGCTCAAAGAAGATCTCAACCAGCCTGTCCACTGTGATCTCCTTCCCCGCTTTTCCCCTTGAGATATTTATATTCTGGCAGAACACACACCCCAAAGAACAGCCGGAGAAGAATACGGCACCGGAACCCTCTTCATTATAACCGGACAAACAGGGCTCCTCCCACATATGGAGAGCAGCCCTGGCTACCTTTAATTTATTTCCTACTCCGCAGAACCCTAGGGTATGCTCCCTGTCGGCTCCGCAATTTCTCGGACATAGATTACACATTTATCACTCCTGCAATTCCACAAATAAGTATTATGGCTCCAAGTACTATCCTGTACCAGCCAAATACCTGAAAATCATGCTTCTTTATGTATGCCATAAGGAACTTAAGAACAACCATTGAAACAAGGAAGGACACTATAGTTCCCACCGCCAGTACTGCAAGCTCAAGACTTGAAAATGCAAATCCAAACTTCACTATCTTAAGAAGACTTGCACCGAACATAACCGGTATGGCAAGGAAGAAGGTATACTCCGCAGCCACCTTTCTTGACACGCCGATAAGCAGTGCACCTACAATGGTAGCTCCTGAACGGGATGTGCCCGGAAATACTGCCGCAATAACCTGGAAGATACCTATCAGTATAGCTGTATTGTAGCCAATCTCCGACAATGCATTTACCTTTGAGCTTCTGCCCTTGTTCCATCTCTCAATGATGATGAAGGCCACACCAAACACAATAAGTGCAATAGATACACACACAGGATTGTAGAATAACCTGTTGAACAGGTCGTCGAACAATATGCCTATGACAGCCGCAGGAACACAGGATACCAGGATCTTGAACCACATAGACCATATGTCCTTCTTAAATACAGAGGCAAATCCTGTCTCGCCGTTCCTTGCTTTTTTAGTAAATGCAAATGGCCATATCTGGCTCCAGAACAACACAACCACCGCCATAATGGCACCAAGCTGGATAACCACATCAAACATGTCAAAGAAATTCTCACTTACTCCTTTAAACGGCAGGAAATTTTCCACAAGAATAAGATGTCCTGTACTGCTTATGGGCAGCCATTCAGTAATCCCCTCTACTATACCATATATGATTGCTTTTAAAATCTCCATTTTCCTATTTTCCTTTTTATTTGTTTATTTTATCTTATTCACACATAGAAAGCTTATTACTACATTAGCCCCTGCTTAATATCTCCGCTATCTTCTTAAGGTCCGTCTCAGGCATATCCTCAATACGTCCCTTATCCTCAAGCTCTGCGATCTCAGGATTTATCGGAAGTCTCACTGCGTCCTTTATGCCGAACATATCCTTCACATATAACAGCTTGCTCTCGCCGAATATATTGTGTCTCTTGCCACAGTCAGGACATTCGAAATAAGACATATTTTCCACCATGCCAAGCACAGGTATATCCATCTGATCAGCCATACGCACCGCCTTGGCAACGATCATGGATACCAGATCCTGAGGAGTTGTAACAACGATAACTCCGTCAAGAGGAAGCGACTGGAACACTGTAAGGGGCACATCTCCGGTTCCCGGAGGACAATCCACGAACATAAAGTCTATGTCTCCCCATATAACATCACTGAAGAACTGCTTAACTGTTCCTGCGATTATAGGACCTCTCCACAGCACAGGAGCTGTCTCATCGCCAAGCAACAGATTTATGGACATGATCTTTATCCCTGTCTTTGTCTCCACCGCATAAAGAGCATCATCCGTTGCCTCTGGTTCCTCATATATACCAAATGCCTTAGGAACCGATGGACCTGTCATATCCGCGTCAAGAACCGCTGTCTTATAACCCATCCTCTGCATAAGAACCGCAAGACCACAGGTGACGGAAGACTTGCCAACGCCTCCCTTTCCACTTATTACTCCGATAACCTTCTTTATCTTAGAATTTTTATTTGCAGGTATGAGCATACTCTGATTTTCAGTTCTGCTCTCACATTCCTTCCCACAGGTACTGCAATTATGGGAACAATTCTCTGCCATTTTTATGCCTCCTTAAATCACTGGCACGGCATAGCGTGCTTTTCTTTTTCATATGTCATTTGACACTTTAAATTTTTCTGCCATTTGACATCTTAAAATTTTCACTAATGCATAATTATATCCTATGATATATAATTATACCATCTATTTATAAAAAAACTGTCTGAGATTTCTTAACAAATTATATGCAGATCTTAAACAGTCACATAACAGGTCAATAAATTTATCATAGAAGGAGATGTATAAACACATGAAAGTATTATCATCACTGGAACCCCATAAGGTATTCGAGTATTTTGAGGAAATATGCTCTATCCCCCACGGCTCATCAAACACCAAAAAGATCAGCGACTATCTGGTAACATTTGCCAGGGAGCACGATCTTAGATACATAAAGGATCAGTCAAACAACGTGATCATATTCAAGGACGGAACCCCGGGATACGAGGCTTCTGCCCCGGTAATGCTCCAGGGACACATGGATATGGTATGCGAGAAGGACAAGGATTGCAATATCGACTTTGAACGTGACGGTCTGGAGCTTGTTCTTAATGATGGTATTATCTCTGCAAATGGCACTACCCTGGGAGGCGATGACGGAATTGCCGTTGCCTATGCCCTGGCAATCCTTGACAGCAGCGACATACCGCACCCGCCTCTTGAGGCAGTATTCACAGTTGATGAGGAGATAGGCATGTTAGGTGCCGCCGCCATTGACTGTAGTCCATTAAAGTCAAAGATCATGCTTAACCTTGATTCAGAGGATGAAGGCTATCTGCTGGTAAGCTGTGCCGGCGGTGTAACTGCCGCAAGCCACATCCCTGTAAGCTTCATTCCTGCCGCAGACAAGACACTTATGTCCATTAATATATCAGGACTTCTTGGCGGTCATTCCGGCGTAGAGATAGACAAGAACAGGGCAAATGCAAATATCCTCTTTGGCCGTATCCTCTATACGTTAAATAAGAAGCTATCCTTCAATCTCGTATCCATAGAGGGGGGACTTAAGGACAACGCCATTGTTAAAACAGCTGTAGCTGTTATTGCTGTAAATGAATCCGATATACAGACAGTTAAGGATTGTGTCTCCCATATGGAATACCTGTTCAAGCATGAGTATGTAGTGTCCGACCCGGATATAAAGGTTGCCGCAGAAATTACAGATTCATCATCCGAAGCAGCTGCAAATGATATGATGGATAACATTTCAACAAACCGTGTGATAGCTGCCCTTGTGAACATGCCTTACGGAATACAGGGTATGAGCTCCAACATAGAAGGCCTTGTGGAAAGCTCATTAAACCTTGGAATATTAAAGACCACCGACACAGAGGTTGTCCTCAGCTATTGCGTAAGGAGCAGCATTGCCAGCAGAAAGCAGGAAATGTTGGATAAGATCACCAGTCTCACTGAGCTTTTGTCAGGCTATGTGACACTTACCGGTGACTACCCTGCCTGGGAGTATCGTCAGGACTCTCCTCTCAGAGACCTTATGAAGGATATATTCACAGAGCAATATGGAAGAGAGCCTGTCATCCAGGCATTACATGCCGGAGTAGAGTGCGGTTTATTTGCAGGCAAGATACCTGACCTTGATTGCGTTTCCTTCGGTCCTGACATGAAAGATATCCACACTACAAATGAATCCATGGATGTGGAAAGTGTAAAACGAACCTGGGAATATACTCTCGAGATCTTAAAGAGGCTTAAATAAGATAAAATAAAATAATAAACCGAAAGCCGTCACCTGGAAATTGTACCTGTACAAGCTTCCACATGACGGCTTTTTATACTCCAGAATTTTTTTGCATAAAAAAATGGGCCCAACCATGATTATTCATAGTCAAGTCCAAATTAGTGGGCCGCCGGGGGCTCGAACCCCGCACACCCTGATTAAGAGTCAGGTGCTCTACCAAATGAGCTAGCGGCCCGTATTTCTTATTGTCTTTAGCAGTTCTGCCCGACAACATATAGGATTATACTACAGTCATTTTCAAAATGCAAGTACTTTTTTTATTTTTTTTGAAATATTTTTATTTCAAAGTTTACTGCATTTTTCGACTGTTTTCCTCAGAACTACTTCACCGATTATACCATCTTTTAATAATAAATCAATAGAATTTTTGTTTTATTTTTAATACATTTTGCTTTCCGGAAGCATTAATAATGTTTGAATATGGTTTCCTATTATGATATGATTATGGGTAGGTATGCATTGCTTCTATGTATATTTGCAATGTACTGAATTTATTGAACAAGGATAATAATGATACTATATCATTTGGTAAATATATGAGATTAAGAAATGTAAAAGGCTCCCGTGAAAAGATAGCAGCCACCGACTACGTTATCCATGATGAGGAGACCATGAAAGGCCGCTGGCACGAAGTTTTTGGCAATGATAACCCTATCCATATAGAGATCGGCATGGGCAAGGGACAGTTTATCATGGAGCTTGCCAGACGCAATCCGGACATTAACTATATCGGCATAGAAAAATATTCCAGTGTGCTGCTCCGTGCCCTTGAGAAGAGGGAGCTTGAGGAAGATATACACAACCTTTACTTCATCCGCATGGACGCAGAATATATAGAGAAAGTATTTGATACAAATGAAGTTTCAAGAATATACCTGAACTTCTCAGATCCATGGCCTAAGGACAGACATGCCAAGAGACGCCTGACATCCACCCATTTCTTCGGGTTCTACGACAAGATACTCATTCCGGATGGACAGGTTATCTTTAAGACTGACAATCGTGATCTGTTTGATTTTTCACTGGAACAGGTTCCCCTTGCCGGCTGGAAGCTGCTTAATTACACCTATGATCTTCATAACTCTGAGTACAATGAAGGCAACATTATGACAGAGTATGAAACAAAATTCTCAGCAATGGGCACGCCGATCAACCGTTTAGTGGCGTACAGAGACAAGTAGACAATTTGTGGGGGCTTATTTAATGATCAGGATTTTAAAAAAACTATTTTCTACCACTAACTGCGGACACGCAGTTCTTGGTGTTGTATTTATATTATTGATGTTTACCATGTGTTCGCTGGGTATGACTGTACATATCTCCCATGCAGAAGAAAACATCACCTCAGAGGAAGGCGACTCCGAGGAAGCAACTTCTGAATATCTTGAAACCACAGAGTATCCTGATGATCCTACCAGGTTTCCGGATCTTGTGTCACAACAGGCAATAGTCATGGACGCCAAGACAGGAAGCATACTCTATCAGAAGAATGCATTTAACAAAGCATACCCTGCCAGTACCACCAAGATGATGACCATCCTTATGGCTCTTGAGAGCGGCATAGACATGAACAAGGTTATGACCATGTCCCACGAGGCTGTCTACGGCATTGAGCCGGGAAGCAGCAGCATAAGTCTTCAGGAGGGTGAACAGATTACATTTGAACAGGGTCTTTATGCCCTTATGCTTGAATCTGCAAATGAAGTTGCCCTTGGACTTGCTGAAGAAATGGGTCAAGGTGACAGCTCCAAATTTGTTGAGATGATGAATAAACGTGCAGCGGAGCTTGGATGTAAGAATACTCATTTCATGAATCCAAACGGACTCTTTGACGAGAACCATTACACCACCTGCTACGACATGGCTCTTATCACCAAGGAAGCCCTTAAATATGACGAATTAAGAAAGATAGCTTCCACTGAGCACTACGTTATACCTCCTACAAATATCTGTGAGGAAGAGCGTAACCTGTGGATGCACTGTCGTATGATATACGATTCCAGTTCATATTATTATGAATATTTTGAAGGCGGCAAGACCGGGTACACCGTGCTTGCCAAGAACACGCTGGTTACCTGGAGCAAGAAGGGTGATCTTGAGCTTATTACGGTTCTCATGAATTGTGATGGTGCCTCAAAGACCTACTCAGACACCAAAGCCATAGACAATTACTGCTTCAATAACTATTCATATGTGAATCCGTTAAGTGACTACACCATAAACAGCACAGACAACAGTAAGGCATGTGAATACCTTATAAATACCCTTGCTATCCCTGAGGAATGTATTTCATTATCATTCGACAAGGATTTTTCGCTGGCATTTAACAACAATAACTCACAGAGCAATATAAACACCTCCATAGAGTACCTGAGTACTCCTGTGGAGGCCACCAAAAATGTTTATACCGTGGCAAATATTGTTCTTAAATACAATAATGAAGTGCTTGCATACGTGCCTGTAACCGCCTCCGTTGACTATTCTCTTAAGAACGCCACCGAGACATCTATAGACTCAGACTATGACAATGTGGAGGTTAAACCTGCAAATGAAAAGACTGCGGTTTCAAAGAAGATCAGTATTCTACAGACAATCCTGATCATCTTCTTAGTTGTATTTTTCATTGTTGTCGTGTGTGTTATATATGCTATCATAGTCACCAAAAAACGTGAGAAGAAATATGAAGCCAGACGTATGCAGAAGAAGTTGTCTGAGCAAAAGAAAAACGGCAGCTCACCTTCATCAGGAAGACCAAGACCTGCAAGCAATACAGCTTACAGAAATACAAAGCCAACAAACAAGAGAACCTCCGATAGTTCAAGATCAGCAAACAAGTAAGCTTGCCACAAGACCGGAACTTAAGGTGCAGATACTGCTTCCGGATACACATGAATTTAATTTATATAGGAAGAACATAAGAGAAAGGAGTATATCAACATGGATACAAATACAGAAATGTCCACAGCAGACAGCTTGAAGACTATTCAGCAATCCAATAAAGATATGATTGAATATTTCAACCATGACTTTATATCAAAGCTTGAGGAAGTTCAGTCCCTTAAGACCGAAGAATTTGAGTTAAAGATAAAGATTGATGAGCTGACAAAGACTCTGGAAATATACTCCTTCAGAAATACCAGCAGTCACAACGTTTTTTCACCATTTGCAGTTGATCCAACCACAAATGAGGAAAAATACACCCAGATAGAGCAGAACCTTAAGGATCTCAAAGAGGTAAAGTCATCCCTCAGTGAAAAGATCACAGGCCTTGAGAAAGAAATTGATGAGCTTAAAGCCCGTATTTCTTCCTTAAGCTCATCCAACAAGGTAATAGATTCCCTGCTTGCCCAGAATGTCCTTGAACAGAACGACAAAAAAGCTCTTAAGGAAGCTGAGGAAAAGCTTAGGGAACAAAAAGAAGCTCTTGAAAAGGCTGACAAAGAGCATTCTTCAGAACTGCTTAAACAGGACATCAACCATGGCTTAAGGATACTCATGTTAGAGAGATATTTCCGTCAGATCACTGCCATAAAAATAAATGACAAGATAAGGGCATCCTTTGAGGGGAATAAAAACAAGCTTGATATCCTCTCATGGATGATTAAATCTGACGTGAACCGGGCTAAGGTAACTCTTGATGAACTGATCGAAGCCAACAATGAGTTGTCAAAATCCATTGACTCAGTATTATTTGAACTGACAAATGAACCGGATACCAGCAAACCTGTATGGACTCTTCTGTCGGATAAATTTAAGGAATTATCTGATACCCATAAGGAATGTATGATTGAATACAAGGTTGATTGTCCTGACTATGACATTAAAATTCCGCAAATTGTGACCATCAACCTTATATATATAATAGACGAGCTTATGAGCAATGTGTTCAAGCACTCCAATGCCAATAAGGTCACTGCAAATATATATATAAGCAGCCGCCTTATAGATGTATATATCAATGATAACGGCATAGGAATCGACACAAACTACACCCATACAGCCCCTTGGTACAGCGGTCTCCATCGAATACAGGAGATCATTTACCTTATGAAGGGAACCTTCAGTATTGATGGTGACATTATCAGTGGTACAAATGTAAGATTTTCATTTCCTATAAATCAGGATTGATAAGCATGTAGAACATATGTTCTGTTGATATATCATGTAAGCTTTTTTATTATA
>ENA-UERC01000615-UERC01000615.1-human-gut-metagenome-genome-assembly--contig:-NODE-615-length-25691-cov-5.842274_pt1 | contig 25691 bp, 19 predicted proteins | sample MGYA00242955_ERZ507955 | MGnify/ENA primary metagenome ERZ507955 (study PRJEB26167, sample SAMN06115394) | human gut metagenome | host: Homo sapiens | place: China:Hubei | collected 2016-04-27 | study... | reverse complement strand
AACTTAATTGTAAGCAAAGGTAAGTTCTATGTCTATTTTTTATGAATTGATTTTGCGCAACTTATTATACGTTATCTTTAAGTGCTTACCCACGCACCTATCCCAAACCACCTCAGCACAAGTATTTTACTAAATTTTGCAATAAAAACAAATAAAAAATGCAGGCACAACGATTTGCCGTTATGCCTGCACTCAATATTAAGTTATGAAAAATTAGTAAAGAAAGTTTTTAAAGGATTATGCTTCTACGTGCATACCGCCGTCCACAAAGTGAACCTCTGCCTTGCGTTCGCGCTCGTTGCGCTGCTTATCCCATTGATACCACGGATATTTATCCTCTGCCTGCCAATTATTCGGGTTATCAGGGCTGTACGGATTATCCGGGTTAGTCGGGTCGGTAGGATCAACCGTGTCTGTTACAGTCAGCGTACCACGATGATACTTATAGGTATAGTTTGAGCTAAAAGTAAAGTCGGATTCAAGCTCGTAGTATTTACCATTTATCACTATACCAATAGCATTTTGGTGTTTTCCGATTTTATCTGTTAAAGAAGAATCTTGCAACTGATATTTGTATTTATAACTTTCACCAAAGATATCTGTTAATTCGTCACCATTAGTATTGCCGGTAATACTGCCAGTGTAAATAGGCTCAGTACCGCCAAGCTGCATTGTTTTATCATCAACTTTAATATGCAGTGTCGCAGGCGTTACTTTAATAGTACCAGTAGCATTTGTAACCGGAAGAATATAATTTCCAGCTTTGTCGCCGGTAAGTTTTACGTTAGTAAGCTGAATACTCTTTTCATAGAGGCCAACATCTGCCGTATCCCTGCCCTTGGCATTTAGAACATAATCACTGCCTGTTATCACTTGAGCGCCAGCAGTAGAATATGTAAAGCCTACATTATCGCCATATACTACGTCGTTTAATTTAGCAGTATTCTGTACTGCGTTATCCCAGTTAATATTTTTAGTACCATAAACTATTTCTGCTAAAATTTCGCTAAGAGTTAATGGTTTAGGTGTTACTACAGAATTGCCACCAGTATAAGTAATAGCATAATTACCGGTTTTTACTTGGTCGCCAAAATCTACAGCAGCTGTCCACTTATAGGGTGCACTTTCCGGATTAACATTATTCGTCTCGGTACCATTTTTTACAAGACCGCCATCGCTAGTAACTTTAAAGGTTATATTCGCTTTGTCTTTATCTCCATTGACAAGCGAATCCTTAACATTATCAGCAATACCATAATTGTCTCCAACTGTACCGTATACTCTTTCGATATTGTTCAAGTCAATAGTAATTGCTTTGGGATTTACTTGAATATCACCTTTTATATTAGGAGCAAGAACATAGTTGCCAGCTTGGTCACCAGTTAGTGTTGCTGTGATATCTAGGCTGTCTTTATACGTGCCGTTATTAGGCAATACATCCGCAGTATTTCTGCCGTTACTGCTTGTTGCATAAGCAGTGCCAGCTTTTAGCGTTGCATTATTTATGGTAAAGCTTACATCATCACCATACACGATACCATTGTCATCATTTAACTTGCCACCATTACTAAGTAATGCTTTCCAGTCGGTAACTTTATCACCATAAGTAACTTGTGCCAAGAAATCACTCAGCGTCAGAGTTCTTGCTAATACATGCGAATTAGCAGTATATACGCCCTTTTCATTAAACTTGTCTCCATCAGCTTTAATAAGCTCATAGTTGTTAGACAAAGCATTAGTGGCATCAAGAATTGCCTGCAACGACCAGTTATAATTACCGACATCTTTAGTATGGTCAGCATCTTTTAACGCACCGTCAACAACAGTACTAGGTTTATTTTTGTCGGTAGGCTTTGTTACTTTTACTAAGTTTTCTAACTGACTAAGCATAGTATCATTTAAAGTAATGTTCTTACCTTCAAAGTTAAAACTGTAACTGCCATCCTTTGTTAAACCAGCATCACCGTATATTATTTTCGCGTCGCCGTAAATTCTCCAAATATCCTTCAGCGTCAGACTGATTTGAGCTTTATTAACTGTTACTTTATCAATAGGAGTATTGTTGTCTGTCTTAATTTCCGTAACGTCAAAGCCTAAGTTATTGGGATTTTTCTCATCAAGTTGACCGTTTACGTCTATCTGCTTAGTATTGAAGATATTATAGGTACCCGCATCAGTAAAGGAAGTACCACTCAATAAATCGCCAGTGCCTTCGCCTTCTATTGTACCGTCTTTGTTTACTTTCGTATTGATAAGATCCGCTAAGCTGTGAGCTGCTTTCTCATCACCGGAAGCATTTACAAAATGGCCAAGCAAGGTTTCCGAATTAGTATTGCCAAGGCCGTCATTTTTGTAAACATTGACATCATATAGTTGGTTGCCAGCTTCATCTTTTACTGGATAGTCATTAACGTCTACTCTTTCTTCTGCTTTAACAATAATACTTTGCTTGTGAGCGTTGTAAACAAAATCTTTGAAAGCGTTTTCATATTCCGGAACAAAATTAATCTTCGTCAGGAATACGCTCAACAGCTTATTGGTACCGTAATTTTCTTTGCCAGCTGTTTTACCATCACCGTAGGTTGTCCAAAAACCTTCAGTTTCTTCACCAACTGGATTACCTTTACCAATTATTCCTTTTAAGTCACTGTCCACATCATAAGCATTAGTTACAGTACCATTATTATTGCCTACAACTTTACCAACAGCAGCAGTACCTTCAACCGTACCGGCATTAAACACTTGGTCAACCGCTGCGCCAGCCGCATTATTACCTACAATGCCGCCAACATTGGTGCCGCCTTCAACATATCCGGTGTTATAACCGGCAATCAAGCTGCCAGTTTTACCCTCTTTAGTGTCATTGCTGCCAACCAAGCCGCCGATGTCAGAGCTTGCGTTATCTTCGGTAATCTTATAATAACCTTTAATATTTTCCGCTTCGCCAATCTGCGTCCATTCATTTGGGTCATCATCTGCGCCCAAAGTTTCTTTAAATTCAGTTGTACCGCCGATAACTTTACCGTTGTTGTAAATTTGATGCGCGTAATAATTACCGTCATCATCACGACCGCCTGCAACATTGCCATAGTTAATGCCAATCAAGCCGCCGACATTTTTTTCACCTACAACAACTGCGCCAAGTTCACCAATCAAATTGGTATTTTGGATATTACCCTCATTAACGCCAATAATACCGCCGGTACCGGCATCTCTCGTACCGGAAACAACGCCGCCGTTAATTAAGGTTACATTATGCATTAAATCTTCATAGTTGTAACCAATCAAACCGCCTGCGCCGCCAGCAGTTGCATGAACATAACCGTCGTTGCGAATTTCCGTAGGATTATCATCCTGACCGCTTATCTCACCACGATTAACACCAACAACACCACCTACATAATTTTCGCCAAAAACAGTACCGCTGTTGCTGTTGCCTGCACCGGTAATTTGTCCTTTTTCAGTGTTCTCTCCTGTAATACCACCTACATAGATTGCATCCTTAGCGTTAACATTACCCGTATTGGTAGCGCTGGTAATAGTACCCTCGTTACTTCCTGCTACGCCGCCAAAATATTGTGCATTAGCAGCATTATCTTTAACGTAAAGCGTAATATTACTGTTGGTATTTGTAATAACACCACCAGCACTATTAACACCGGCTATACCGCCCACATTGGTAACACCGTAAACTCTGCCTTCATTGACAAGGTTACTGTTCGCTGCATTAATATTACCAAAGTTATTGCCAACAAGACCGCCTACATTTGTATTACCAGTAATATTTGCGTTAGCGTCGTTGATAACATTCTGCAAATTAGAACCTACGCCATTATTACCAACCAAACCGCCGACATTTTCATTACCGGTTACTTCACCAGTATTACGTCCGCTATTGATGTAAGTATGTGTATGATTAGAATTATCAATGAATCCAACAATACCGCCTACGTTTTGAGCTATATTTTTACCATCAGCGTCTTTCTTGGTGGAATAGATATCGCCTGCGCTTACAACCTCTTGCAAATCATATTTATCAGCAGTAGTATTTGTATTACTGCCAACTAATTTACCTACAATGCCGCCTACGTTGCTGCCGCCGCTGACATGGGCTACGTTGTAAGCTTTGGTAATTTGCGCGCCGCCTTCGTTAATGCCCGCAATACCGCCTACGTTATCAGATATAACATTATTATTACCTACACTATAAGTGCCGTTGACAATACCCAAACTTCTTACGGTATCTACAACCGCATTCTTACTATTGATGCCAACAACACCGCCAAGAGCATGAGCGCCTTCAGTAGATGTTATGTCAGAATTGGCAACGCTATTATCAATTTTAGCTGCATCAGCAGTGTTCACACCGGCAATACCGCCGGCAAAGGAATTTTTAGTTCCACTATTCGCTACTGAAGTAGCAACCGCATCATTAACGCTGGCATTCCTGATAGTACCATTGTTAATACCGGTAATACCGCCGGCACTGCTTATGCCGCCTGTAACACCAGGGGCAGAATTATTTATTTCATCTCCACTTACAAGATTGTAGCTATTAACGCGGTTACCAAAGGTAGTAACATTATCAATCTCGCCTTTGTTGATACCGGCAACAGCGCCTACTGTGCCGCCTTTAAAGCTGCTGGAATAAATATTCAGGTTAGAAACTTTGCCAGTATAAGTTTTATTATTTTCTTCACGAATGCCCACTACAGAAAACAAACCTGCGGAATCATTATCAACATCCAAGCCAACAATGGTATTGCCGCGACCGTTAAATTTGCCGGAGAACACATTCGTCTTTCCGTCATCGCCAGCAACGCCGATAGCCCTAAACTTATCGCTAAGCTCCGCAGCGTCGATATTGTTTTTCAAGGCAAAGTTATAGGTAATAATATTTTTACCATTTGTACTGCTATCATCTCTATTGTTAATTCCCTGCAACGCTTTGGCATTGTCTATCCAAATGTGGAAAAGGTCAAAACCATTGTTTTCGTCGTCTACCTTCATCTTACGCAGTGCATCGCCAAGAGTAGTGTGATCTGAAAGCTTAAAGCTATCAGTATCCCACAAATCCATGGTAATCAAGGCATTGTCAACGTTACTGAAAGATATGGTATTAGTGTTTGTGTCACCTTCTTCAATATTCTTGAAATGTGTAACAAACGCTTCGCGAGCTTTTTCTTGACCATCTGCATTAGTATTTACCGCACCAATATTGGTGATGTCAAGCACGGTCTTATCCGTTGCGTTCAAAGCAAGGCTGCCTTTAATGCTCAAATCGCTGTCCACATAAACATTTTGACCTGTAATGTTCAAATTTTGAGACGAATTGATATGGCCCTTTTGCGCTACACCCAGCAGCACGTTGACGTCACCCTTTTCGGAGGTGATAGAAATGTCGCCCTTGATAGATTCAGCTTCAAATCTACGGCTGTAATACTCGCCGACGGAAGGCATATCTACGCCACTTTTAGCGATGTCATTTACAATCTTTTGTCCAAACTCGCCAAGATTAGCTGTTGTTTTTCCCGGATCAACAGGATATCTGCCGATATTAGGCACAACAACATTTTCTTCGCCGTTGGACGTAACCTCGCCGATAATCTCCACGTCGCCTTCGGCACTCAAAGTAACAGCACTGCCGCCTGCTACCTGTCCGGTGGAACGAATTTCGCCGTAGTTTACCAGCTGGCCTCCGCTAGTTACGTTAATGGTGCTGCCATACAGCTTAGCACCGCTTCCTAACAGAACGTCGCCGCTATTAATGTATTTTTTACCGTCAACCTCTGTTTCACTATACGCATTATTTATTGACAAATTACCCTTGGCATACAAAGTACCGCCGTACAAATTACCTTGAGTGTTAAAATCGCTAATACTCAAATTGCCGTTGAACACAGCAAAGGAAGCGCTGCGGTCAGGATTGATTTTATTCCAGTCAAAGGAAATGGTATTCAAACCATTTAACAACCCTTCTGTATTCTTAGGAGTTGTCGCGTTGATAATAGTCAGCAAAGGATTGTAGGCTGTGCCGTATTGAACGCTGTGAATATTGGTTCTATTGGTTTTTCCTGTAGCAGAATTACTGCCAAAATAACCTTGAGATTTAGGCATAAAAACGTTTAAAATTGGCGTAGTGGCAATGTAAGTATCGCCTGTTCCGTCATTGAATTTATAATTATAAATACGCCAAGCGCCGTTTTCAGTAGTAGTAAAACCTGCATCATCGACTAAGACTAAGCTGGCATCGCTGAAGCCAAAGTCAGTATATTTGCTCCAATTTGTCCTATCAGTAAAGTTAATAGAAGTAGCTCCATTAAGATTGTCATCCGTTAAAGTTCTAAAGCCATCCTTGCCACTTGTTACTGATATTTCCGGAGTAATGTAGTAAGCGTTAGATACAGTCCCACTACCACTACCGCTACCATATATCGCACCTAATCCAGATAAAGTACTGCTTCCATCATACGCATATAAATTTCCTAAAGTATATACATTACTTATATTAGTGGTCCCAATAGAATTGCCAATAATTCCGCCTATTGTATTATCTTTGATAGATTCATTAATTTTATTTCTAAAACTTCTAAGTGTTCCCAAATTATATGCATTGTTAATCGTAAGCTTTCCACGCTCTCCACCTACAATGCCGCCTACAGCACTGGATTGATCAGTGTCTACATTATAAACAGTTATATTACCGGTATTAAATACATTAGTAAGTTCATTGCCATTGCCTTTTGAATATCCAACTATACCGCCTGTATTACTATATGCATTATAAATTGCTCCGGTATTATATGATTTTTCTATATCACCGCTTAAACGACCTACAACACCGCCAACGTGACGGCCATAAAATGAAAAATCTGACGAACCTATAGTACCATCATTATGTACATTATAAATAAACGCATGAGCCTCTGTATCTTCAGTAGTATCCCCAACAATACCACCCATATTTAACGGATCTACGCTACCTGTGGAAATACGCGTACTTGTAACTGTACCGGAATTATCCGTTGTGACAACTTCTCCATTATACATCATGCCAACTACACCGCCAACTCCGGTGTAGCCTTGAATATCTCCACGATTGTAGCAGTCATAAATAGCTGCTTGAACTCCAGTTTTTATATTACCTTTATCATCTATTAAATCTGTTTTAGACTTTGTGTTACTACGATCAATCTTACCAACAATACCGCCTACGTTAGCAGCTTTAGAAGAATCTAGAATATTACTTTGATCTTTAATAATCTGAGAATGTACGTTGCCGCGATTGCCGCTTTGACTAATGTAAGAAGCATCACCATACATATAACCGGCAATACCTCCCATATTGCCTATAATAAACGGTTCATTAGAATACACTCCAGCTGGTCGTACTCTTTCATACACAAATTTATTTTTGTACCTTGCGCCGGTAGCCATAATTTCGCCGCCATTATTGACAGCGCCGGAAACAATAAATTTATCATCAGCATTATCACTGTTGCCAAAGTAACCGGCAATACCGCCCACATTATGCGCGCCATAAATTTCATTTTCTTTGTTTTCTACATTATATATATTGGTATCTTCTGCACGTCCGGCAATACCGCCCACATTACCTGCATTGTAAGGATCGCTATCATTAGCTCCTGTTTTAATACTCTTAACATTACCGTAATTAATTACATTAGAGTTACCAAATTCATCACCTATACTGCTCTTAACAGCACTACCTATAATACCGCCAATGTTCGCAATATTAACGTTAGGAGTGCTTTCTTCGGGAATTTCGATAGTAGTATTACCTGATTGATAATTTTCTTTCCAATTACCATTTGTATCATAATTGTTAGAATGATACTTATACGCTTCCGTCGTATACCCACTCGCCGTTACGTCCGCATTATTTATAGCGTCTTTAATGCTTACGTTTGCACCGCTGCCAACAATGCCGCCAACATTATAGCCGCCGACAATTTGCAAATTGTTTTCTACATCGCTTATATCAGCATTTGCTGCGCTGCCCGCAATACCGCCAATATCGTGCGAATAGGTCGTATTATCTTCATTTGTTGTATCAATGCCCTGCACGCGGCCAATATTTTCCGCATTGCTTATAGAAGCACGAGCACTGTCACCATCTATACCACCCACAACGCCGCCAACATTAGCAAAGCCTTGAATATCGCCTGTGTTCAAAATATCGCTAATTTTAGTTGCACCTTTACCAGCTGCATCTTCAACTTTGCCTACAATGCCGCCAATATTTTCCGAATTTGTACCAATACCGCTGACGTTAATGGAGTTACGCACGTTTTCAATCGTAGTGTTATTTGCCGAGCCAACCAACACGCCGATATTATCGCCGGTGCCGGTTACTTCGCCGCCTGTCAGCAGCACGTTTCTAATTTGCGCACCCTCGGTCACGCCGAATAAGCCAAGATTATTTTGATTTTCAGCGCCGGTAACATGCAGATCAAAAATAGCAAAATCAATGCCGTCTACATTGCCTGCCAAACCGTCAAATTTGCCGGTAAAAGGATTATCTGCATCACCAATAGGTACAAAAGTAGTATCTTTTGTACTGATAGCGCCAATACCGTTGCGCAAAGCGTAATTGCCGCTCTTATTGGTGTTTATAGCCTGCAGCTGCTCTAAATCACGCACCCACATATAACCGTTGGCTTTGGTAAAATCAGCACCATTAACATCGGCAATAACTTCGTTCTTTTGATCTTCAGTCTGAAAATATTTATTCGTGTTATCATAAGCATTATAACCAATAACAACTTTATTACTGTCATCAGTTTTAATATGAATATTTTTGGCTTCCATTGGATGTTCCAAGCCGCCGGTAGTCAGCAGCTCCGTATCCAGCACAATACGGCTGCCGTCAAAGGTTACCTCGGTAGCGTTAATGTGGCCAAGGCTCATCAATTCCGCCGGGGTTGCCGGTTGGTCGCTAGCAAACATGTTATTTATACTAGAAGCAGTACCGTTAAAGTTACCTAAGACATCCTCATTAAGTTTTTTATTCGACACATACAAACTGCCTACGTCTACCTGCGCGGAGTTGCCAATAAACACGCCTGCCGGATTGACAATAAATACATTGCCGTTTTCCGCTTTCAGCGTACCACGAATTTGAGACATAGTACCGCCTGCATCGTAATTTAAAATATTAAAATTTCCGCCGCCCTGACGTTCAAAATTGACCGTAGCAATAGAACCAATGCTGAATTTACCCCATTTGATAACAGCATTTTCACCATTTTGAGAAATGTTCATGGTATTATTATTGAAAGTTCCTTTACCACCTTCATTAATAATGCCACTACCACCCATAATCCACTTTCCGTTCTCTGGCAGTTGGATATTAGGCAAAACTTCGGCAAAAGCGCTGGCGCTGTAGCAGAATAATGCGCCGGTAAGGCATGCCAGTCTTATATAATGATTTAATCGTTTGCTTTTCTTCATGCTTCTGCACCTCGCTTAAAACATCTTGTAAACTTGGAACCACATACGTCCGTCATGGTTGTGATCCTCGCTTGTATAATCTTCGCCGTTAATTTTGCGGGCATAGTCAAACTGTGCGTACCAGTCTCCCGGCTTAGCATAGCGCAGTCCCAGACCCCAACCTGCCAAATTGCGGTGATCGCCATAGCCTTTGATGCGGGTTACCTCGCCAACATCAACAAAGGCCGCTACTTCCAAACCTTCTATACCGGTCGCTCTGCGCAGCTCCATAGTTGCCGTGTAGCCAACGTCGCCGCTGGTTTCGCTGGCAGGATATGCGCGCACGCCGCTCAGGCCGCCAAGGTAAAAACGCTCGCTGCCGTCTAGACTGCGGTTGGCAAGCTGCGCACTGGCATTAAAGCGCAAATTCCACAGCTTCCAATAACGCACATGGTTAAAATCTGCCGTCAGCTTGTGGTAGCCGCCGTCGTAATAAGCGCCGCCGTTATCGGTGTCGATATCGCCGTACCAATAGATTACGTTGCCGCTGGTAAAACGGTTGGGCAGATATTCGCTAAAGGCAACGCCTGCGTGGAACACATCCGCTTCCTTTTCTGTGCCCACATGCAAACCAATCGGCAACAGACTAAATTTTAAATCGTCCGTAATTTTACGATGGTCATAGCCGTAAATAGCAGTTAATCTTTTGCTCTTGTCGCGATAAATGGGCGTTAAGCCGTAAAAGCTGAAGCCCTCGGATTCGCCGGTGGGGTTCCAAAAACCAACGGTTCCCAAATCGTAACTGCTCTTGCTGTAGCCAATGCCCCAGCGGGTACCGCGGCCGCCAATGGCAGTTTCGTAGTTTACGCCATAGTTTTTGGTGTGCTTGTTGCTGATATAACCGGTAATACCAATTTTATCGCCTTGGTGTCCAGGGTTGTTGATTTCGGTATGGATGCCATAGCGGTAACGTCCGCTGCTTTGGCTGCCGCCGTTATCGGCAAAAATATAGTTGTTCCACACGCGGCGCTCCAGCGCCTCCACATCTAAAGAGGTGGTTGCAGGCTTGCTGCCCGGCTGTAAAATACCGCGGCCGATAACTCCCGGCAAATCGTTTAAATTATTTAAAACTCTTTCCAGCTTTTTATCCGTAATAACCTCGCCGCTGTGCAGGGGCTTCATAAATCGGTTAATTACTCTGTCAGCTACGTCGCTGCCGTTCACCTTGAGATTGATTTTATCAAAGCTGGCAACATAAACCTTAATTTCCAGCTTGCCGTCGGCAACCTCCTGGGGCGGCACTACGGCCTGCGCCACGGTAAAGCCTCTGTTGCGGGCATATTGGGAAATTTCCGCAGTCAGCTTTTGCAGCTCTGCCACTTCTACGCTGCGATGGGTATATTTCTTTACAATGCCTTGCAGCTCGCCCAGCTCATCCGGCAGCTCAAAGCCTGTAAGCTTTATTTCTTTAATATAAAAAGCAGGATGCTCCGCTGTTCCCGTATTGCCGGAACTCCAAGCATCATCAGACTTCTGGCTATCGGTAACGGTAGCCTCCTGCTGTCCGGTACGATTATATGGATGTGTGGTTACAGCTTCTTTATCAAAGCTGGGAATAGGAGAAGCAGCCAATGCGGCCGCATTTAACGCAGCGCAAAACAGCGCTGTAGTGATAACACCTATTTTTTTCATTTTGTACGACTCCCCTTACTCACGTTTTTATAAAAATAAATTTTATCTTCTACCTCATTTTATATTATACACGTTTGTCCCCCCGGTCAAACAAAATCCGTATTAAACGTATTTTGTTAAGCAAGACCAGTTATTTTATACCGGTAACCAAGCCTTAAAACGGCTCTATCATTATTTCTTCATGGATAACAAAGCGTTAGCAAAATCATTCAAAGAAAATAAACCCTGTTCCTGCCGGGGCTTTTGCTGCTCACCGTCAATATCTACAAAAAAATCGCTTACCGGACATTGCAGCACTTCGCTTAATTTAAGAAGATTATCTAATGTGCAGTTGCTGCGTCCGCATTCTATATTACTCAAATTTGCCTGACTTACGCCAATTTTTTCGGCTATAGCCTTTTGTGAAAGCTGGTTTACAAGACGCAGATATTTTATTCTGGCACCAACCTTAGCTATTTTTTCACTTACCATCGCAAATTCTCCTCTGTAAACATCTTTTATACTTTGCACCGGCTAGTCTAAAATTTATAAACAGTCCGGTTATAAGCCTGTGTGTTCTACTTAACATAGCTATTTTTTCGCACGCAAATATAATCATTTTCTATTTTATATGCTTTATACATATCATTTTACAATATCAGACATGTATATGAACATTATACCACCGTGTCTCCCCCCCCCCCGCAAGCAAAAGTTCGCGTAGCGAACTTTACTTGAACCCAGGAAAATTTTTTCCACTTCATAGCCGCAAACGCTCCGACCAATGTCCGGAGCGTCTTTGCTGCTTTGATATTTCTTGATAAGCTTTTGCAAAACAATTTACGGTTTCTTTCAAGTATTATCTTCGCATAAAAAAACCGCAGCTATCATGCTCGCTACCAAGCACAATATCTGCGGAATTTTTATCGTTTTGCAATTATAAAGCTAAACTGTTATTTTACCAATGCGCGCATTTCTTCTGCCGTTAGGGTAAAATATTCCTTAACGGTGTACAGCTCGCGTCTGCCGCGGCAATCGGCAAACAGCGCTACATCTACATCGGGAACGCTTCCCAGCGCTTCGGCAATGCTTTTGCCGTTTTTGGCATAGGCTTCAAAGCGCAGCACCAGCTTTTTGCCGGTACCGGCAGGCACCAGCAGCGCCTCAAAATAATCGTCGTCGCGCAGCACGCCCTCCAAATTTACCTTACCGCGCAGCAGCACATCGTCATACTGCTCCTGCGGCAAATAAATGCGCATATAGGCGTCTAAAATTGTTCCCTCCTGCTTGCCAACATTATCAAAGGGAACTTCCAGCTGAAAATCAAGCCGCTCGCCCTCAGCAGCAACCTTTGCTGCCTGCGTGCGCTGTTTAGTCAGCAGGCGCATTTGCGCATCACCCTGCACAGCAATATATAAAGCCACCACTGCGCAGCCTAAAATCACCAGACCTACAAGAATACCAATTACAGTCACCAGCATTTTGCTTCCTCCTTACGCCCGATGATAATTTTTAATAATACAAATAGGCGTTTTTTCACTGCCGTTGCCAAAGGGGTTGTCAATCAGAATTTCTGCCACCCTGTCTGCGTCCACGCCCTTAGAAACACCCAGCACGGCGCTGCGCTTTAAATCGTTAACGTCGGCAATAGCCGCGCCGTAGCAGCCACAGGCTTTGGTAATTTCTTCTGCCACCTTGGCAGGCTGCGCCGGACCGTAAACAACATGCTTATCATAGGGAGGCATAGTGCCGGTAATATCGTCAATCAAACGCGCCTGCTCACCGGCCAGGCGATAAAAGGTACCGCTTATACCAACGCATTTAGCGGCAAAACCGCAAATTACGGCATACAAAACCCGCATACCGCCCTCAGCGTCAATCAAAGCCTGCATACTGTACCAGCTGCTGATGCTGCCTTTAGAGGGAAATAAATGGCACAAAGTTTTAGCTAAAAATCCCGGCTTAAACTCCTCGCAGCGCAGGGCGCGTCCTTGAGTAATCGCAACTACGCTTTCTGCCGCGCAGACTACGTCATCAGGACCGATTTTATCCTTGCCAAATTCCAAAATCGCGTCACAAATATTATCGTGATGAGTCAAAATTCTAGTAGGAACAGGAACAATTTCGTATTTTTCCATATTTTCACTCCTCCGCAGCTTTTTGCGCTGCATATACCTTATGAATTTTATCAAACCAACGCGGCTCCAGGCGGATAATCCGCCCTTCCTTGTCTGTAAATACGTTGCGTGTATGGCCCTCCACCGCTACGGCGCCGTCGCGCAGACGGATAACCTTATAATCAAAATCCATCTTTGCTTTATTAAAAGCGCTCATTTTTACCTGCACCTCAAAATCATCATCAAAGGTACAGGAATTTTTATATTGCGCTTTAACCTCCGTAATGGGAAAGATAACTCCCGCATCCATCAGCTCGCCCAAGGTAATACCGCAGGCTCTTAAATAAGCCACGCGGCCCATTTCAAACCAGCGCAGATAATTGGCGTGATGCACAACACCCATCATGTCGGTCTCCACAAAGCGAACCTTATCACGAATAGTAATCATCTTAAAATCCTTTCACTATGAAAAACAAAACTTTTGCAGCATAATCAGCCTAGCTTTTTTGGCTGATGCTAATATTTAATTATAACACTTTTTTAGCTAAATTACTGCTAAAATCTGTTTGTCACAAAATTTTTTCTTGCCGCCTCTTGCTGTAGGTGATAAAAGAAGCGTCCAGCTGTGGTAAAAGGTTGCACCTCTTCCCTACCTATGCTATAATGATACAGTAATTTGCGCCTGTAGCTCAGTGGATAGAGCAGTGGTCTCCGGAACCGCGTGCGGAGGTTCGATTCCTCTCAGGCGCACCATTTTTACAAAAAAAATTTACGCAGTTGCTGCTTGAGTGCAGTAGCTGCGTATTTTTTTTATTTAATATCTTGCCATCAAGAAGCCTATAAACACGCCCATATCACGATAAACTATTTTGCTGGAGCTGTCGGCGCAAATATCCTGCAAAAGCTTGGACCAATTTGCACGCCACGCTTGCTGTTCAAGCTGACGGCGCTGCTTTTTGGCGGCTTCTGCTGCTTTAGCAAAATATTTCCCCGTACAGCAGCGGGCTAAAGCGCAGATATTTTCTGCCGACGCAGCATCGTTATTTAACCACTGCCACTGTTTCACACAGGTACGGGCTGCGGCCTCGGCAGTAGTCTCACTGTCCTGCGCATAATACGCTTTTGCGGTCAAGGCATAAACAAGAGCAGTAAAACGGCCTTGGGCGGCGTACTCCTGCAAAGCAGCTTCGGTGTTCTGCATTACCGCAAGCAGCTTTTTCTGCAAAGATGTGCGTCCCAAAATTTCTTTTCCGGCTTGGTTAAGACGCTCCCACAACAGCTGTATACCTTGCAAATTGCGCATAGTATCCACAGCAGCAAAAATTTCCGGCCAAAATTCGCATTCATCTGCATTTATAGCAATTAAAGCAGCTGTACTGCGCAAAGTTACCAGCTCCCGGCGCAGCGCTTTCAGTGTTTTTTTGTCAACGCCAGTCTGCAATTTTTGCTGTAAATCCAGCAATATATCACCATGCCGGGCAATAGCCGTCAAAACTTCCTGCTTCACTAAAGCGCTGCCAAGCTTGCTTTTTGCTAAAGGCAGCTCGCTTTGGATACCGCACAGAGCCAAACCCCGGACAAATTTGCTGCGTTTTTCTACAAATAAAGGCACCTGCACGGCAACTTGGGCAGCAAAGCTTAATAAAGCACCCATATCGCCCTCTAACAATTCTATTTCTATTTCGTCAATTTTATCTGATTCCTTGCCTGCGGCAATCTTTCCATGGTCGATAGCCAGCTCTGCCACCGCGCCTGCCAAGTCTAAAATGTAGGTAGTGCGCTGTACGGTAACCGTAAATAATTTGTTAATGCCACTTGGAGCCAGTTCGCTTAATTCATAGCCTAAGCCAAGCTCGGCAAAGCCATCCAACACCGGACGTTTTCTTGCCAGAGGCAGATTCAGCTCTAATCTTTCACTAAGTCCTGCGCTATTTTTAATACTGGTTTTTACGGTTGCTTCGCTGGTACCGTCGCCTTTATCGCGCACGCGGTAAGCAATTCCCTGACGCATAAAAGCCATGTCCTGCGTATCGTAATAGGAGCTTACTAAACGACGCTTTTGGCAGCTATCCGGACGTATAGCCGCAGCTACAAAATCTAAACTCAACAGCTTTTTTAAATTATGTTTATCTACTAACAGCTTTAATTCAATTTCCGTATTTTTTGCCATCATTATCACTGCCTCTCCAGTATTGCTTGAAATTTAAAATATTCTGCCACCCTTTAGCAGCGCCGCTTTTCTGCCACCACAGCAGGGGCACGCCAAAAGCCAGCACGGTCGCTGCCAAAGCCAAATAAAATCGCTTCGTTCCAAAGGAATCTGCCAAAAAATTATAAGCCAACGCTCCCGGCAGCATGCCCAAAAGCGTAGCGCAGCCGTAAATTTTAAATGGCAGACCCACGCTGCCGGCAATTATGCTGACCGGATCATAAGGAAAAATTGGCACGGTGCGCAGCCACAGCATTTTGGTAAAGCTGCCGTCGCCTACTAAATACGCCGTGAGCTTTGTTCCCCAGCTGCCGCCAAAATGACGCAGCAGCCAGCTGCCGCCGCCAAAACGTCCTAAAAGATAACAAAAGGAAGCGCAGCCAAAACCGCCCAACAATAAAAATATTATTCCCAGCCAAGGGCCAAACAATATCCCCGCGCTAAGATTTAACAGTAAAGTGGGAAAAAATAACAGCGGACGCACAGTATAAACCGCCACATAAATCAGCGGAGCCCAAACACCAAAGCCCATTACCCAACGGCGTATATCCTCCGCTGACCTTGGATGAGGGTTGTAAGGCGAAGCGTACAAGCCATACAAAATCGTAGCCATTAACAGCACGTATGCCGCTACCCGCAATAACAAATAAATTTTTTCTTTGCTCTTCATAAAAATCCTTTCTTTTCATTTTAATTATACGGCTATTACTCCCGGCGTGCAAGTAATTGGCAGCTCTTTCTGCAAAATTACTGTGAAGGCTATGATTTAACTGTGAACTCCCTTGACTTTAATATTCAGTTATATATAATTAAAGCATAGCTAGGTTATAAAAGATTTGCTTTAAGGCAAAATTAATTTTTAGAAAGCGGGGGAAAGAAATGATTTTTAAATTTCAAGGTAAAGCTCCAAAAATTGACGAAAAGGCTTACGCCTTCAATACTGCTACGCTTATTGGCATGGTTGATATTAAAGAATATGCCAGCGTTTGGCCCAACGTAACTATCCGCGGCGACGTTAACCGCATTGAGGTAGGTCGTTACAGCAACATTCAGGATAACAGTGTTTTGCACGTTGCTGATGAGCATGCCTGCATTGTAGGCGATTATGTAACCGTCGGCCATTGCGCTCTGCTGCACGCCTGCACCGTTGAGGATCACTGCTTGATTGGTATGCACTCCACCGTTTTAGACGGCGCTGTTATCGGCCGCGGCTCCATTGTTGCCGCTGGCGCTGTTGTTACCAAAGGCACTATTGTACCGCCTAATTCTTTGGTAGCCGGTGTTCCCGCTAAGGTAATCAAAACCTTAGACGAAAAGGGACTTGCTTCCATTCATGCTCAAGCCATTAAATATAAAACCCTGTGGACCGAGCGTTACGGACTTCTGCCCGACGGCGGCGGCGAAACCTATCACGGTGAAAAAATCGTCTAATTTTATAAGAAATATTTTAACTCAGAGCTGCACTGTCGGCTCTGAGTTTTTTATTTATCGACAAAAAAAGGACTGCCCCAACAAGGCAGTCCTTAAATTTATTGATATAAAAGATACGGCTGTGCGGTTTTGGCAAAAGCTGCACATTCTTTTTGCCAGCGTGAAAAAACTTCCGCGGCAGGCAAACCTTTACGAGCGCTGCTCTCGCCTAAATTAGTATCAATTTTATATCCCGGCAGTCCGTAGCCGCGTTCCTGAAAGGTAAGCTTATCAGGATAGAGACGGCGCAGCGCCTGCAAAACAGCGTAGCCTGCTTCCGGCAAATTGGCAGTACGCTTATCAAGCACATAAATTTCCACGCCTTGCACTAATTCTCCCGCATAAGCGCCTGCTTCGGGAGTAAAAGCGGCAGCTCTAAAGCCAATGCCTTTAAGCTTTAAAGCATCTAAAGCAGCCTTAACCTGTGCAGCGTCCATAAAGGGCGCGCCGATAAAATGAAACGGCTTGCCCGTGCCAATGCCCACGGATAAATTACCATTGCCCAAACTGCCGGTAATGCAATAAAGAAAAGCTGTTTCCGCCGTAGGAATACGCGGCGAGGTTTGTACCCAAGGCAAAAGCGTATCGTCCCAAGTCATCAAACGCCGATAATTTTGCATGGGTACCACTGCCAAGGGACAATTTATTTTTTGCTCCTTATTGATATACTTAGCAAATTCGCCGATGGTCAAACCGTGACGCAGCGGTATAGGATACAGTCCGATAAAGGTAGCGTATTGCTCTTTTAGCACCGGTCCCTGCATCAGTCCGCCCAAAGGATTTGGTCTGTCCAAAACCACAACTTGCTTTTGCTGCTTGGCACATTCTTCCATAATATATGCCAAAGAAGAAAAATAGGTGTAGTGGCGCACGCCCACATCCTGAATATCCACCACCATAATGTCAATTTTATCCAGCATTTCCTTATTTGGTCGACGGCTGTCACCATAAAGGCTCAATACGGGAATTTTTTGGTATTCATGGCTGCCAAATTTTTCTCCGGCTGCCACTGCGCCGAACAAGCCATGCTCCGGCACAAAAATAGCTGTCAAATTATAACGCTCCCGCACTAAATCTACGCTGGAACGCAAATTGCTGTCCACACCAGATTGATTGGTAAACAAGCCTAAGCGCTTACCTTGCAAAAGCTGCTGCACCTCCGGCTCTGCCAAACGCTCCACGCCCAAAAGTACACGCTGACTAGCGCCGCTATGGCGCAAAACTTCTGCCGACATATTTTGCTTACCGGCGTTAGTATAGGAACAGCCTGTAAGCAGCAGCACGCATACTAAAAAAGATAATATTCTGTAAAGCATTAACTAATATACTCCTTCGTTGATATTGCAGCAAATTATTTTATAAGCCACTGATAATCCTGACGGCAATCAATAACATAATCCACAAAAACCGTATCATTCTTAATCTGATAGATAATTAAATAATTTTTTCTAACTACTAGCTTGTGATATTTATTAAAGGGAATAAAATCTCCCTCCAGAAAAGCTCCCCGTTCCGGAAAAATCTTTAATGAACTAATTTCGGTAATAATATCCTTGCGCAGCTGTGATGCGGCATGAATACTATTAGCAGCAACATAGCTTACGATATTTCCCAAGCTTCGCTTAGCTTCATTAGAAATCAGTACCTTATACAGCTTCGTTTCTACCATTGGACACATCCTCTATTACTGCTGCCAAATAGCTATTCAGCTCGTCAATAGTGCTGTCAACACTGCCATGCAGACGATTTTCCTCAACGGAGAGCAATTTTTCTCTAAGCTTGAGCATTTTTTCCCTTTTGGAAAAAGACTCAATGTCCATAACAACTAAATCGCCCTCACCATTTTTTGTTAAGTATACCGGTTCTTTACTTGTCTTACATAGTTCAGATATTTCATTATAGTTTTGGCGAATGGCAGCAGATGCTTTAATAATCATGCGTTTACCTCCATAGTAATTTTATAATATTTTCTTGATTAAATTATACTATGCAGTGAATTGAAACGCAATGATTGCGCAGGCTTTTCCTTTTTTATTTTTAATTTAATTTTTACTTTAGGCGTGCGAGCGCACGCACAGCGTGTTTTTATTCAACTTCTTTTGTCGCCAAAAGAAGTTGCAAGAAAAGCGCGCGCTTTTCGAAGCGCGGCAAAGAATCTTCGACGTTCATTGATAATTCGAACTTTGCGACAACGCTTGATCAATGCGTAGTTTTTGAGGCTAGAGGCTTCGGGTCATTTAGGCTCGCAATGCATAGCTTTGGCGGCCTACCGCAAAGTGCAAATTTACTTTAAGCGTGCAAGCTGCACGCACGTCGCATATATCATACTTTTTCTTTGGGCAAGAAAAAGTATGCAAAAAGAGCCTCACCTGCAGGTGACAAGACTCACAAGCTTCATCTTGATAACGTTAATTCGAAAAACTCATATAGAGTTTACAGAGATAACTCTATCGCGCTGTACAACTAATTTAATCTGCTTAATTACTTTAGCACATAAAAACTACAATTCACTTTGCGGTAGCCACAATAGCCATAAATCGCCGAGCAGTGCTTACCTGGAACCACGAACACAAAAGCACTATCCTAAATCAAGCACGCCTCTCAAAAGTAATATTAAAAGCCCCTTTTGCAAGCTTTTCCGGCACGGAAAAGCGAAAGTTTCTCGCGCTTTTCAAAAGCGCGAACCTTTTTTGCTACTTTTTTCAGTTATGAAAAAAGTAGGTATAAAGAGACGTGCAAGCGGCGTTTCTTTCAGTTATGAAAGAAGATGAGATAAGTGCAAGCGTGCAATTTGCACGCCTTTATCGCTTCTTCTTTACAATTATAGACAAAAACTCCGCAACCATAACGATTGCGGAGTATATTGTGCGATATTTGTGATTGATGCCGGACAGTTCCAAAAATTAACGTTTGGAGAACTGGCTAGCTTTACGAGCTTTCTTCAAGCCGTATTTACGACGTTCTTTTTCGCGCGGATCGCGAGTCAGGAAGCCTGCTTTTTTCAGAATAGGACGGAATTCAGCGTCAACTTTCAGCAGTGCGCGAGCAATGCCGTGACGGATAGCACCAGCTTGACCGGAAATGCCGCCGCCGTTTACGTTAACGAGTACGTCATATTTACCTTTGGTTTCAGTAATTTCGAGCGGTTGGTTTACAATCAGCTCTAAAGTTTTCAGACCAAAATATTGATTCAATTCACGATCGTTGATTACGATGTTGCCTTCACCCGGAACCAGGCGAACGCGAGCAACGGAAGATTTACGACGACCGGTTGCGTTATAAGTAACTACTGCCATTTATTAGTTCCCTCCCGGATGTTATCTGATGTTGATTTCCATAACTTCAGGTTTTTGAGCTGCATGCGGATGTTCGCTGCCAGCATATACATGAAGTTTGCTGTAAATATCGGCGCCAAGACGGTTATGAGGAATCATACCTTTAACTGCCAATTCAACCATTTTTACAGGGTTTTTCTTCAGCATGTCGCCAGCTTTTACATAGCTGTCGCCGCCGAGATAACCGGAATGATGGAAATAAATTTTCTTAGTCAGTTTTTTGCCGGTCAGAACAACCTTATCTGCATTGATAATGATTACGTGATCACCGGTGTCCATATGCGGGGTAAAAGTAGGTTTATGCTTACCGCGCAGGACTTTTGCAACCTCTGCAGCCAAGCGGCCCAGAGTTTTATCAGCTGCGTCAACAACGAACCATTTGCGTTCGATGTTGGACGGATTAGCCATAAAAGATTTCATCGCTTATGTCCCTCCTAGATAGTTTCCAAGTATACAGTTCGTTGTGAATTTTCTCACCGTATTTCGGGGCTAGTGAAATCAAGCGGAAAATCACGTAGATATATTATACTTAAATCAATGTTATAAGTCAAGATTTTTTTGCAAAATATTTTACACTTTTAAGCTTTTTGCTCCGCGTAATACAGTGCGTGCAAAAGCTCTTTGCCTTGATAATTTTTAATCAACGTTCCTTGCTGAGTCATACCCAACGCTGCCGCAACCTTTAAAGAAGAAATATTTTCCGGACGAATTTCTGCCACCACGCACTGATAACCTAAGCCGTAAAGATATTCTATGCTGGCTTTAGCTGCCTCACGGGCAAAACCGCGTCCCCAATATTCTTTAGCTAAAATATAGCCTATGCCGGGAGTTTTGACGCCGTTGATATTTTCCATTAAAGGCCCCATAACGCCAATTATTTTGCCGCTGTTTTTTTCTACGGCAGCAAAATAGCTAAAGCCGTCATCTATATAACGGCGCAAATTTTCCTGTAGCCAAGCTTCCGCTTCCTGCTCGCTAAAGCCATGCTCCCAAGCATACATAACCTCCGCATCCTGCAAAAAATGCTTGACGGCAGCTAAATCGCCATAGTTAAGCTTGCGCAAAACTAAACGCTCTGTTTCAATCACGGCGTAATTTTCATAAAAAACCTGCTCCAAATACAGTCCCTCTGCAGGCGCAGGCTCGTTTAAAAACTCACAGCGTTTGGCTGACAATTCTGCGGCAAAGTCAGCACAGCTTCTTTTGCCCAAGCCAACCTGCACCAGCGACCACACAATATTGCGCACCATGTGATACAAAAAGCCGTCGCCTGCTATGCGAAAAGTAAACTCCCCGCCCTGCACGCGCCAGCCTGCTTCATAAACAGTTTTAACCGGCGAGCTTTCTACGCTGCCGCTGCTGCGAAAGGCACTGAAATCATGGGTGCCAATAAGCATTGCCGCCGCTTGATTCATCGCTTGCACGTCAAGCCTCTCTGTCAGCTGCCAGCTGTAACGCATTTTAAAGGGATTAGGCCTAGGCGCACAAAAAATTTTATACTGATAAATTTTCCAGCAAGCGCTAAAGCGCGCGTGAAAACCCTCCGGCATTTCTTCCGCGCTGAGTACTACAATATCCCGGGGCAGCATACTGCGGGAAGCGCGCACAATATTTGCGCAGGGTATGCGGCCATTGGTAGTAAAGGTCACGGTCTGCCCTAAAGCGTGCACGCCTGCGTCCGTGCGTCCGCTGCCGGCGGCAGCTATCTTTTCACCACACAGCTTCTCCAGCATTTCTTCCAATATATTTTGAATGGTAAGGATATTTTTCTGCTTTTGAAAACCATGATAGCAGCTGCCGTCGTAAGCAACCACCAGCTTTATAGTCCGCATATATTCCCCCAACGCATTACTGCCAGCACCACAGTTAATACTACAACCAACGCAAAGGCCAAATAGTCGCGTCCGGTATAGGCCAGCTCGTGCATTCTGGTACGCCCCTCACCGCCGCGGTAGCAGCGTGCCTCCATGGCAATCGCCAATTCGTCCGCGCGTCTGAAGGCGCTGATAAACAGCGGCACCAAAATCGGCAGCATATTTTTCATGCGCTGCAAAATATTACCGTTGGCAAAATCAGCGCCGCGGGCAGTCTGCGCCTTCATAATGCGGTCAGTTTCCTCTAAAAGAGTAGGAATAAACCGCAAAGCAATCGTCATCATCATGGCCAGCTCGTGAGCCGGCACGCCGATGCGCTTAAAAGGACGCAAAAGATTTTCAATACCGTCCGTCAATACAATAGGCGAAGTAGTAAAGGTCAGCACAGAAGAAAACAGCAGTAAAAGCACAAGGCGTACTGCCATTTTCAAGCCTAAATCCAAGCCCTCCTGCGTAACGCTAAAAAATTTCCACGTAAAAATTACATGCTCGCCAGGCGCAGTAAACATGTGGATAAGCATAGTCAAAACCACAATTATCCAAATAGGCTTTAAAGAACGCAGCACCATTAACCAAGGCAGGCGGGAAACGAGAATTACCGCTGCGGCAAAGGCAGAAAGAATGCCATAGGATAAGGGCGTCTGTGCAAAGAAAATCGCAATAATATAAATTATTGTCGCCAAAATTTTTGTGCGCGGGTCAAGACGATGCACAAAGGAATTGCCTGGGAAATATTGGCCTAAAGTAATTTCTGTCAGCATCATTTCCACCCCTTTGCCCGTTTAATAGCTTTGACTAAAGCCATTTCGTCTTTAATTTCTTCCGGCAGCGCTAAGCCCTTTTGCCGCAGCAAATCTGCCAGCTTGTACACCTGCGGCACATCTACGCCAACTTGTACCAATTCAGTACCATACTCCTTAAAAATCGTAGCAGGTTCGCCGTCAAACAACACCTTACCCTTATTGATAACCAGCATTCTGTCAGCGTATTTTACGGCTTCCTCCATACTGTGAGTTACCAATACGATAGCAATGCCACGGCTTTTGTGCAGAGCCATAATTTCGCGGAACACCGCGTTGCGGCTGCGCGGGTCAAGTCCGGCACTAGGCTCGTCCAGCACTAAATAATCAGGATTCATAGCCACCACACCGGCAATGGCTACGCGGCGCATTTGACCGCCGCTCAGCTGAAAAGGAGAACGCTGGGCATAAACATCGAAATCAAGGCCGACAAATTCCATTGCCTCACGCACCTGCTTAGCCACCTCTTCCTCGTTAAAGCCTTTATTACGCGGGCCAAAAGCAATATCCTCAAAAACCGTTTCCGCAAAAATTTGGTGCTCCGGATATTGAAACACCATACCCACCTGCTGACGCGCAGCCTTAGCCTGCGCGCCCTTGTCGGCGATATTTATTTCATCAATACTCGCCGTTCCCTTATCAGGCTTCAAAAGGCCGTTCAAATGCTGCACCAGCGTAGATTTACCACTGCCAGTATGGCCAATAATGGCTACGATTTCACCTTTATTTATATTGAGAGAAACATCCTCGATAGCCAAGCGTTCAAAAGGCGTTCCCTTAGAATATGTATGATAAATATTACTTAATTTTATTGACATAATGCTTGCGCCAGCTCCTCATCAGTTATGATATTTTGCGGTAGCTTTACGCCGCTTTTGCGCAGCTCGCCGGCCACTTTAGCTGCCAGCGGTGCTTCTAAGCCCAGCTTTTCCAATTCGTCCACACGGCTGAAAACCTCCCGCGGCGTTCCCATAAAGCAGATATGCCCCTTATCCATCACTACCACTTTATTTGCAGCCAACGCTTCGGTCATATAATGGGTAATATAAACAATCGTAATCTGCTTTTCTTGGTTCAGCTTCTGCACGGTGCCGATAATTTCCTTGCGTCCCTGCGGATCAAGCATAGCTGTAGGCTCATCTAAAACGATACATTTAGGTTCCAAAGCCATAATACCCGCAATCGCCACGCGCTGCTTTTGACCGCCGCTCAAACGGTGAGGCGCATGCTTAGCATATTCCGTCATTCCCACAGCCGCCAGCGCCTTTTGCACGCGGGAGGCAATTTCCGGCCCTGGCACGCCGATATTTTCCGGACCGAAAGCCACGTCCTCCTCGACAACTGCCGCTACAATTTGGTTATCCGGATTTTGAAAAACCATGCCTACCTGCTGGCGGATATCCCACATATTTGCTTCTTCGCTGGTATCCAAGCCACCGACAGTAACCTTACCCTCTGTTGGTAAAAGCAGACAGTTCAAATGACGTGCCAGCGTAGATTTGCCGCTGCCGTTGGCACCGATAATGGCTACAAACTCACCTTGAGCAATTTCCAAATCAATGCCGTCCAGCGCTTTGACCTCATTGCCGTCAGCGTCCATATAATAATGCTTTAATTTTTCTATTTTTATCACAGGATTGCCTCCTAATGTTAAGTATCACCAAAAATTTTTTGTACTATCTAATTATATCCACAATAAAAAAAATAGTCAACCAGCTATTGTTAGTTGGTTGACTATAAATATATTTTCTTTCTCACTTTCCATACACGCACAGGAAGCTTTAATAGCTAAGCATACGATATTCAAAAGCAGTTTAATCCTATAATTTGTTTAATAGCTTGGATAGCTGTATCGTAAGGTACTTTTTCTATCATAAGATTTGAGGTAATTTGCTCGTAATCTGATTTATAAGCTTCCTGTTGAACAATTTTCTGCAGAAGCTTGGATAGGTTAACCTCACTTTTCGCCGAAGGGCAAATATCCAAAACAGCCCTTTCGGCTCTTATTTTAGGAATCAAACAAAAAAACTTTTCATCAATTTTAATATCATTGAGCAAAAAATATATATCATAAATATGCCTAGATTTATTGACAATATTCCCCTTAAGATAATAGTCACAGATGGCAAAAACTTTATCTATCAAAGTGCGCTCTAAACTTTGAAGCTTCATTGAAAACGGTATTAAATTATATTTTATCAACAAATCTTTATTTTCTTGATGCAAGTATTGCCAAATAATGCTGTCAACTTCTTTAGTAATGACGGGAAAAGATCTTGAAGCCAATGCTGTTTCCAATTTTACGCAAGGAGTTAAAAAAGGATTTGCCAAACTGTATATAGACTGATACTCAAAATAATAACTATTAAGATTTCTGCGACTTCTCGTCTGTTCCCAATTAGATATCGGCAGATTAAGATTTTCACTAATAGTTCCGATTACTTCGTATTTTAGCTTTTTGCGTTGGCCTTGGGATAATTTTTTTGTAAAAGTTATATCAATGTCTTCCGAAAATCTATTGATTACATGAAAGCATTTTGATAAAGAAGTTCCTCCTTTAAAGACAGCATCCGGTTCAATCAGCGATAACTGCTTTAGAATCTAAGATATGTAATAATCTTTTTCAATTATTGTTTCTGATATACCGCTTATAGAAGTAGTCGTTGTTATTATATCCTTAAAAAGTTCAATATCATTGTGCAAATACATTGTAAAGCTCCGTTTCAAATAAGGATTTGTAAATTTTATCAGGGTAGAATACT
>ENA-UERC01000614-UERC01000614.1-human-gut-metagenome-genome-assembly--contig:-NODE-614-length-25695-cov-12.175697_pt1 | contig 25695 bp, 15 predicted proteins | sample MGYA00242955_ERZ507955 | MGnify/ENA primary metagenome ERZ507955 (study PRJEB26167, sample SAMN06115394) | human gut metagenome | host: Homo sapiens | place: China:Hubei | collected 2016-04-27... | reverse complement strand
TAGTAATGATGCGTCACTGCCACATTATTTGAGTCTGATGTTTAAATTGTTAGAATTATCATCATATTACTGTATTATAGCTTATGTTAAATATGTTGTATATTCTGACAGAAAAGAAAAAAAGAGAATTATAGTAACCAAGTTATATTATTTAATTCCGTGTTTATTATATATAATAAAAGAGTATGTACCCTTTTGGGTTTTTATGCATCGAGTTATGCGCTTTTGGAGGTGCGATAGGAGGAATATTTGATGAGGAAAGTGAATTTCAAGGTAAGAAATATTGGCTCTGAGAAGTACTTATCATATGTATTGGATGACGATTGCGATTTCGATGAAGAGCTTTTGGATTACCTCGAAGACAATAAGATTGGGGAACTTATAGATATTATATATGAGGAGGACGATGAGAACGATTACTTCACATATAACATTACTGATAGAGTCACTGTAGATACCCTTTTTAAGGATAAGGTTAATGCAGAGAAATTATTAGGAGTTATAAGAGGTATTGCGACCAGTATTGTGAACCTCAGAGATCTGGGTATACCAATATCATACATTATACTTCACAGAGGCTTTACATATGTAAACCCTGTTACATATGATGTTAAGCTCATATGTCTGCCGGTTGAGTCGGGTGCCAGCATGAATGCAGAGTTCAGACATTTTGCCAAGAATCTTATAGTGAATGCCCAGTATGATACAACAGAGGACTGTAATTACATTGCGAAGGTTCTTAATCTGTTAAATGTGGAGAAGTTCACCATAAGAGCATTCGCCGGTGAACTTACAGAGCTTATGGAATCCGCAGGAATGGATGTTGAGGAAGCGTTTGTGGATCTTGACGGCGGAATAGAAGTTTCACAGTCAGCGAATGCGGTTGTCGATGAGGGAAACGGAATCGACGATCTTCCGGAATTTGAGGACGTTGCATTTGATGAGGAAGATGATGATGGGCTCGATATGTATGAGGAAGAGCCGACGGAGGCGAATACCATATTCAAGGATCTTGATCTTGACGCTGAGGAGCCTTACGACGGCGAGACAGAGACCCTTACATCAGGGGAGCCTGTGGCAGCCGGTGTGGGTTCGGTCAACATGGATGCCTTTGACGACAGTGCCCTTGAGGAGCTTAAGATAGATGATACCCTTGAGGAATATCCGGATGATGAAGTAGCATCGGAGGAAGAGACGGCAGCAGAGCCTGAGCTTGATCTTGAGGATATAATACCTGAGATTAAACCGGTTAAGATACAGCCTAAGGTTGAGGAGATTGCCCATACAGCGGAGGGTGTTACAGAGGTTGCACCTGTAGCGGAAACGGAGGACAAACCGGTTCTCATTGATACAACAGAGATAGATGCTCTTATAGATCATCCTCCTGTTATGAAGAGTATCAAGATAAACAGAGCTAAGATCATTCAGAGAGCAGTAAACGAGCTTGAGGATGATAAGATAGAAAATCCTACAGAGAACATTATTGCTTCAGGACTTGATGCGGATGCCGAGCCTGAGACTAATATGGATCCTGCAACAATTCCGGAAGCAGGAAATGATGATGAGACAGGTTCTACTGTTGAGCTTACAGCGGGAATGAACGTTGTGCCGGATACAGAGGAAGATAATAAGGCGTCAAATGCACCAAAGGCTATGCCGTATATAGTGAGGGTTAATACCGGAGAAAGAGTTATGATCAATAAGGCGGTATTTAAGATTGGCAAGGCAAACCGAGGGGTTGATTTTACCATCAGCGGTAATGGTGCGGTAAGCAGAGTGCATGCCATAATATATCAGAGAGAGGATGGATGTTATCTGAAAGACAACAAGACCACCAACTCAACATATGTAAATGGACAGAAGCTTGCGGAGAACCAGGAGGTACTTCTTAAGAACGACTCAGAAATAGTTCTTGGAGATGAAGATTTTATTTTTAAATTAAGTTAATAACCAAGACCCTCTGATATGGAGGGGAGGAGCAGGTAGCAATACCTGCTTTTGGTTATGTAGTGATGTCCGTGACATCGTTACGCTGCGGCAACCTTTGTCGTAGGAAGCGCCAAGTGTCGAATACATATTTATAATGACTGCTGCTCGAGGGTGTTATTATACTGCACGCTGATTTGACGTTCTTTTTTGACATGAATCGGCTGATGATCAATAAGGGGAGGATTACGGAATGAAAAAAGACAGACTTGTTTCAAGAGTTGAAGACGGAAAGCATAGCCTTAAGTATAATCTTGATGTGGAGGATGCGGTTGATACCAGAGTATACGATATGAGTACAACAGGAAAGCTGCCTCATATGTTCCCATGCCACATGGAAGAGGATGGGGGAGCAAGGATATTCACATATAAGATAGGTGATAAGGTGCCTGCTCAGGAGTTCTTGAAAAAAGAGGTGAATAAGCCACAGATGCTGACACTTCTCTATAACCTTCTGGCGGGACTGGAAGATTTCGGACTTAACATGGTATCTCTCAGTTATGTGGCAAAGGATGTGCAATACATATATGTCACACCTGAAAATCAGGAGGTTTCATTCGTGGTGGTGCCTGTAAATAAGGAAACTACAGATCTCAATGAAGTCAGACAACTGGTAAAGGACATTATTGCAGGTGCAAGATACTTCGAGATGGACAGGGACAACTATGTTGCAAAGCTCATAAGCTTTTTAAACAGACCGGGAACATTTTCTCTTGGAGACATGAAGAAGTATGTTGAACAGATGCTTCTTGAGATAGGAATAGATATAGCTGCTATAAATAAAAATAAGCAGGAACAGATCAAGGCTGCAGAAAAGGCAAATGCAGATGCAGGCAAAGTAAGCAGGCTTGGCGTAATGATGAACAATGCGAGGATGAATGAAAATGTTCAGGCACCGATGCCACAGGGACGGCCGGCACCAATGCCACAGAACCAGAACAGATCGGCAAACTTTGGACAGCCGGCACCGATGCCACAGGGACAGCCGGGCTTCGGCCAGGCACCAATGCCGGGCTTCGGACAGTTCGGTCAGCCGGCACCAATGCCACAGAACCAGAACAGACCGGTACAGAATGGACCGGTAAACTTTGGACAGCCGGCACCGATGCCACAGGGACAGCCGGGCTTCGGCCAGGTACCAATGCCGGGCTTCGGACAGTTCAGTCAGCCGGCACCAATGCCACAGAACCAGAACAGACCGGCACAGAATGGACAGGCGAATTTTGGACAGCCGGCACCGATGCCACAGGGACAGCCGGGCTTTGGCCAGGCACCAATGCCGGGCTTCGGACAGTTCGGTCAGGCGCCAATGCCGGATTTCAGTCATTTTGGACAGCCTGCTCCGGGATTTAATAACTTCGGCCAGGCACCGGAAGAACCATCAATGCCGGAAGCGCCAAAAGCACCTGAAATGCCACCAATACCGGAAGCGCCAAAGGTCCCTGAAATGCCACCAATACCGGAAGCACCAAAGGCACCTGAAATGCCACCTATGCCGGAATTTGATGATGATCAGAAGACAATATCAGCAGATGATCTTGAAGATCTGATAAATATACCGACACCAAAGAGCCCTGAAGTGCCACCAGTGCCGGAAGCACCAAAGGCACCTGAAGTACCATCGGTGCCGGAAGCACCAAAGGCACCTGAAATGCCACCAATACCGGAAGCACCAAAGGCACCTGAAATGCCGCCGATGCCGGTTGCACCAAAGGCACCTGATGTGCCACCTATGCAGAATAACGGCTTCCCACCATTTGGTGGATTTATGCAGGGAAACAACGGATTTGCATCTGGTGTGGCATCAAATATGCCGCCTGTATCAGAAGCACCGGTGCCACCGATGCCATCGATGCCGGTTGCACCACAGACACCGGCCATGCCGGAGCCACCACAGGTTACGGAAATGCCACAGGAACCACAGATGCCTCATGCAGAGGGACTTCCTAAGAGACCTCAGATGAATGAAGAGGAGATCTCCGTAAGTGATATTCCATCAATGCCGGAGAGACCTGTTCCATATCTTGTAAGAAAGAAAACCGGTGAGAAGATATATATTGATAAGGATGAATTTGTGATTGGCAAGTCTGCTAACCATGCAGATTATACAATAAGAGACAATACAGCAGTAAGCCGTGCTCACTGCATAATATCCAGAAGAAACGGAGTGTGTTATATAAGGGATAATAACTCCACAAATGGTACATTTATAAATGATCAGGAGCTTGATCGCGGCGGTGAGAGATTCCTTACAAATAATGTAACGGTGAAACTTGGAGATGAAGAATTTGTGTTCTTTATCAGATAGATTTTTTGGAGTCGGGCCTTTGTCGTAGGAGGTACCCGTGCATCGCGGGTGCATATTGTAATTGTGCTGCCGGATGAATAGGGGGGGGAGCAATCCCCAAAAGACAAATTTTAATAGGCTGATGTTCAAGAATGCGGGAGGAGAAAATATGAGATATAAGGCTGCCTACCATACAGATGTGGGCATAAGGAAAAAGACTAATCAGGATTCCCTTGCAATAAAAATAGCGGATACACCTTATGGTATGGCTGCATTTGCAGTTATATGTGACGGCATGGGCGGACTTGCCAAGGGTGAGGTGGCAAGTAAGGAAGTGATATGTGCTTTCTCGGACTGGTTTCAGGAAAGCTTCGCTGAGATGATAGACAATGATTCGTTTGATGAAGAGTTGATGAGGAAACAGTGGCATAGTATTGCAGTGAATGAAAACGAGATCCTGAAAGCCTACGGAGAGGACAACGGCATAATGATAGGTACAACCCTTACAGCGATGCTGATGTTCAGGGATAGCTACTATATCATACATGTGGGAGACAGCCGGGCGTATGAGATAACCGGCACGGAAGCCAGGCAGCTGACAAATGATCAGACCTTCGTTGCCAGGGAGGTCGCTGCCGGAAGAATGACTCCTGAGCAGGCAGAGGTGGACAGTCGTAGAAGCGTCCTTCTCCAGTGTATCGGTGCTTCACCGGTTGTTGAGCCTGACTTTATAAAAGGGGAAGTTGTGGGAGATGCAGTATATATGTTGTGCTCAGACGGCTTCAGACATAAGATAAGCAATGAGGAAATGATAGAGAGGATCGGTCCTGCAGCAGATGTGGATGATGATGCGCTGACTACGGGCTGCCAGTTTCTTACAGAGCTTGATAAGTACAGGAAAGAGACTGATAATATTACAGTGTTATGCATTAGAACTACACCATAGATATAAACGGGTGTAGCGGGGAGATAATATGACAGAATTAGGAACAGTATTAGACGGAAAATACGAGATCCTGAAGCAGGTTGGTAAAGGCGGAATGTCTATAGTTTATCTTGCTATGGATAACCGTCTGAATAAACAGTGGGCGGTAAAGGAGATAAAGAATGACGGCTCCAAGAGCACTGAGACATTGCTTAAAGGTCTTGAGAGAGAGGCAAATATATTAAAGAACGTAGATCATCCGGTACTTCCACGAATAGTGGATATTATTAATGAGAATGGTACCATCTACGTAATAATGGATTTTGTAGAAGGAAAGCCTCTCAGTGATGTATTAAAGACAGAGGGAGCCCAGAGCCAGAGAGATGTTATTGAGTGGGGGCGTGCTCTTGCCAGTGCCCTTGATTACCTTCATTCCATGAACCCGCCTATAATCTACAGAGATATGAAGCCTTCCAATGTAATGCTTAAGCCGGATGGTTCGGTAAAGCTCATAGATTTCGGTACTGCAAAGGAATATATAATAGAGAATAACGCAGATACAACAGCTCTTGGAACAAGAGGTTACGCTGCACCGGAGCAGTTCGGTGATGCCCAGGGACATGGTATCTACAACACAGACGCAAGAACGGATATATATAATCTGGGTGCTACACTGTACCATCTGGTTACAGGTAAGAACCCATGTGAGCCACCTTATGAGATCAAGCCTATAAGACAGTGGAATCCGGCTTTATCATCAGGACTTGAGCAGATCATAATAAAATGCTGTCAGCCAAATCCTAATGACAGATATCAGTCCTGTTCAGAGCTTTTATATGCCCTTGACCATTACAATGAGCTTGACAATACATATAAGGCAAAGGCGAAAAGGAAGATCATTGCATTTGCAGTGACCGCAGGATTATCTCTTGTTTCTGTAGGTGTTGCCGTAACGGGTGGACTCCAGAAGAGAGCACTTAAATATAAGAATTACGACAATCTTATTAAACAGGCTGCGAATACAACAGATGTAAATGAGACCATAGATTACTACAAGCAGGCGGTTGATATTGATGATTCCAAGTCTGAAGCATACATTGGTCTTCTGGATGAATACAATATTTATTATAAGCCGACTGAGGATGAGAATGAAAATGCAGGATCAGAGCTTGGAGCTAAGTATGTGCTTAGTCACATTGATGCCGTTGATGATGAGGTTAAATATGAGCTTGCTCTTACCTATTATAATTATCTGGAGGATTACAAGACGGCATCAACATACTTCAAGGAGGTTAAGAACTCCGATGGTGATGATGCGGAGGTTGCAGGCTATTATGCGGCTATCTGTGATAACAAGCTTAAGACCAATGCCAGCTATGATGACGAGGCAGACAGCATAGCTGCATTTGAGAAATACAATTATAATCAGGTGGATAGAGGCAACAAGAACAGGTATATTAACTACTATAATATAGCTTCTATATATGTAGATAACATGACAGATAACACCGAACTGGCGAATAAAGTTATCCAGATGCTTGCAGGTGACGCCGGAGAGAACATTGACGGAGCAATAAATGAGCTGAATGATAATCCAAAGGCGTTTGATGAGGTTAATAAGAAATATTACCTGTGTCAGTATTACAGATTTCTTGCAGATGCATATGAGGTCCTTGAGGATTATACAAATGAAGCTATAATGTGTGAGAATTACATTTATGCTATAGAGGACTCCATTATTGACGGAAGTGCAAAGGATTCTGACAAGAAGGCCTATGCAAGCTACAGCAACAAGGAGGCTTCTGCTTATACCAAGGTAGGAAATGATTCAAAGGCGGCTGATGTATATTCAAAGGCAGAACAGACCCTTGGAAGCGACGGATATGCAGCTTCAGTATATGTGGCACATCTTAATTTCCTCTGTACAAAGTATAAGTCGGAGTATGGTACAAATCCTGCTACATGGAAGGGCAGGGATGGTGAGAAGGCTGTCAAGGCAGTATACGAAGCAGGAAATAAGATAGAGTCTCTCAGAAGTAAGAGTAATACACAGTGGAACTCGTTGATAAATGATTCTGTTATAGCAGAGATCATAGCAAATTAAAAAGGGAGTGATGTCATGGAAACTTTATACACTATAATGTTATATGGCGGCATTGCTCTTGCGGTAATATGTGCAGTGGTCGCGGTTATATTATTTGTGAAGCTTGATATACCTAAGGCAATCGGTATAGTTACAGGTTCCACAGCCAGAAAACAGATCGAGGAGATTCGTGAAAAAGGATATGAAAGTGTCCAGGGTGGAGGAGCATCAAAGAAAGAGGCTATTAAATCCAAGGACAAAAAGGAACATATTGAGATTCGTTCCGTAAGCGCTTCTGCGGGGAAGCAGGCCGACAACGGCAGTAAGCAGGAGAGCAGAGGTGATCACGTCAGTGCAAGCGCAAAGCATCAGGCGGCTGTAAGAAATGCTGTCAGAGAGAATGTGAACACTGTAAGATATGAAGAAGATGAGGCAACTGATGTGCTTGGTGAGAACTACAATGAGGAAGCCACCGATGTCCTTACAGAAGGTTACGAAGAGGGAGCCACCGATGTCCTTACAGATAGCTATGAAGAGGGAGCCACCGATGTTCTTACAGATAGCTATGAAGAGGGAGCCACCGATGTTCTTACAGATAGCTATGAAGAGGGAGCAACTGACGTCCTTACAGAAAGCTACGAAGAAGGAGCCACAGATATCCTTACAGAGGATTATGAAGAGAATGAGGGCGAAACCAATGTACTTACAGCAGAGCTTGAGGATGGAGAGCGGACTGATGTAAGAAAAGATACGAAGTTAAAGATGATAGTAGATGTGATTGTAGTACATACAGATGAAGTGGTATAGGAGGGGTGAGAATATGAAGAGAATTTCAAATCTACATCGCCTGATAGCACTGACAATGGCGGTAGTTATGATTATTACCCTGGCAGTGTTTGACAACAGATTCAGGACAAATGCGGCAAATGCACAGGAAAATATTGATATTTCCAAGCTTGAATCAGAATTTGATACTAATATCCAGGTGAGCGAAACAGGCAGTACGGTTATCACAGAGCAGCTTAAGAAGGCTATGGTGGCAACCGGTAAGGCTACAGACTTTGAGTTCTATGGCAATTATTACATAAGAGTTAATGACGGTGCAACATATGTTAATCTTGCTACAGATACAGATGCGGCCAAGAGACCTGTTGCAGCCTCATCATTACCTGCAGTTAAGGTTGATAAGGATAATAAGCAGGAATTTGTAGAGGTTTATACTCTTGAAGACAAGGGTACAGATCTCGAAAAATATGTGTTCAAGGGAATGATAAGACTCCTATATGATGATGTTAAACCATCTATTGACAGTAAAGAGCTTGTATCAACCGACGGCATAAAGGATAAGGGCGGTTACCTTCTTGTGCAGGAGGGAAAGACCGTGAAATATCACATATATGCCGGAGATGCCGATTCCGGTGTTGATAAGGTCTATATGAAGAACGGAGATGCTTCGGAAGAGCTTTCTTATAACAGCGAGGGCGGTTATTATGAGGCAGCTATCACATCAACCGGAACATATTCATTTGTATCAGTTGATAAAGCCGGAAATGAGTCTGATCCATCAAGCGTAACACTTAAGTACGCCGAGGGGATAAAGGTTACTTCAATAGAGGCAGCAGGACGCACAGATCTTCCAAGTAATTATGGCAATAGATTTGCAGATACAGAGTTCTTCCAGATAACAGTAAAGGCAAGTGAGAAGGCTGATGGAGTTGATGTTCCTCTTAAGCTGGTTTATACATTTAATCTGAACGGAAGGCTTAGCGAGAACAACCAGGTTGATTTCGAGAATGGCACAGCCAAGATCACTGTTCCTTCAAGTCTTGTGAACGGAGAGGACTGCAGAGGTAATCTCACAATGTACGTTGAAGATGAGGTGGGCGGCAAGTCATATGCATTTGACGCAGCCGGATATCTTATATTCGTAGACAGAACTGCTCCGGATGTTTCTATCAAGAATATCCGCATAAACGGAAAGACCTACGGAACCCTTGATGATTATCAGGCGGCAGGTGTTGTATACGGAAATGAAGTTACATTTGACTATGATGTAACAGAGGTTAACTCCGATCTTGCAGATATAACAATAGAGATAACAGACGCCCAGGGAAATAATGTTGTAACCAGTATTCCGAATGTCAACGGAGTAAGCTACAGCGCAACAGACAACACTCTCTCAGGAAAGGGTAGTGCCACATTTCCTGTAAGCGGGGATGGGGCATACAACATAAAGATCAAAGCTAAGAATGATGTCGGTCTTACAGGCGAAGCTTCAGCGGATTTCAATATTGATTCTAAGAAGCCTGTGCTCAGGTGGTGGAGCTCAACTGTTGGAAGAGAGATTACTGATACAGACGAGAGCTATACAGTATATGTAAGTGACAATGAGACTATCACAGTGTCTGCCAGTGATGATGCCAGTGGAATTGAAAAGGTAGAGATGACACTTAATGGAACTCCTGTCACACTTACAGATAATGCCTACAGTTTTGATACACCGGGCGTATATAATGTAAAGGTTACAGCCCTTGATAAGGCAGGCAACATCTCAGAAAAGACCATAAAGGTTACTGTAGCTACTGATTACAGCAAGGCATCTATATCTGTTATCGCAGATGGAACCACACTTGCTTCAGACAGCAGCTCAAGCTTCATATATACAGGAGCAGATAAGGTTGAGGTCATATATACCTATGAGGCATTCATGGTTACTGATGAAAATGTCAAGAATGCTTCAACATATCTTGCAGGAGCATTTGGCGTACCGGGAACACCGGCTGAGTATAAAGATTGCAGTGTTACTGCAGGACCTGAGGATCCATCTACAGGACTTCGTAAGGTTACCGTTAAATATGTTATTGAGAAGAAGGCTGACGCTTCGACAGACGGAACATACAGCTTCGACTTCTCAGGAACAAAGTACACCAACAAGGATACTGTTGCAGAAGGTACAAATAAGAGCCTTAAGATCTACTTTGATACAGAGGCACCTAATACAGTAAGATATGCTCTTGAGGGCGGTGTCGGAACGGGTGATCCTACAACAATAAGCGGAGTTTCATATTACAGACAGAAGGCAACACCTAAGCTTGTGGTTGAAGCCTTCGATAATCTGGAGCTTGGCAATATAGATGTAACACTGGTAAATGCTGAGACAAATGAAATACTCGGTACCAAGACTCAGGCTTTTAAGAACCAGTCAACAACAACAGAGGGCGGTAAGCAGGCTGTTGCAACAATAGATCTTACAGATGATGTGCTTAAGAATGTAGAGTATTCTGTAAATATTAATTTAAACGATAACCTTTCAGGTAAGAGTGACGGCAAGAGTGATAACAATACCACAACCCTTAATGACATCTTAAGGGTTTACTGGGATACTGTACTTCCGGAGATGACTGCCAACGATATAGGTACATGGTTTAATTCAGATGTAACAATCAGGAAGACAGATGTAACAGCAAAGGATAATTGTGATATAGATCATTTTAACTACCAGTTAAAGAAGAATTCAGAGAAGGTTGGTTACTGGAATGTATCAAAGGGCGCTGTAGATGGAAATGGAAGATACAATATGGCAAGAGATCTTCATGTACAGAGAACAAATGGCGAGGGCGAGTACATTCTTACGGTATATGCTTCTGATAAGGCAGGTAATTTCTCAAGCAAGGAATTCTGCTTTGTGATCGATTACTCAAAGCCTGATATCACAATAACAAGAACACCTTCACAGAAGCTTATCACATCAGGCAAGGCAGATATCACCGTAGATGATACATATGGTGTGAACTTAAATGATAAGAACAAGGTTAAGGTCATCAAGCATTATGTTGTCCAGGGTGGTTCAGAGAAGACTGTACAATTAAGACTGGCAAGCAGTGGATCAAGAAAATACTTTGAGGACAGCGGATCAGGTGCAGGCTTCAAGGAGAGTATCCAGGGAGTTGCTTCAACAACAAATGATGTTATAAACAAGAGTGCTACCAAGTATTACTATGAAGTGAGTGTGACAGACGAGGCAGGAAACAAAGCATATAAGAAGACTGACTGGTTCTATGTTGATAATATTGCTCCGTCAGTGGCTGTTAAGCCGCAGAACAATGATTATGTATATTCCAACAAGGAGATACCTTTCCAGGTAACATATAAGGATCAGTACAGCAGAAATGAGATCGGTGCATATCATAAGATCCAGATAATCAACAATGCAACAGAGCATGCTGCAGATGTGAGCTATCTCAATAAGGACACTGATTTAAGTGCTGCCAGCGGAACAAAGAATTACAGAATCAACAGAGAGGGTATGTATAACCTCCAGATAAAGATCACTGACGCATTTGGCAATAATACAAGCAGATATACAAAGTATGTATATGATGTTACAGCTCCTGTTATAAGACTTACAGCACCTGCCGAGACAAATACAAGAGGAACATCAATAGGATATACTCTTTCAGATAACATCATGGGTGACAAGATTGTGGCTCATGTAACAAGAAGAGGTCCTTCGGGAAATGTTGAATATGACCAGGATATGTCAGAGACAGCATGGTCAGGCACAGGTGCAACAGGTTCAATACCGTTTGACGCAGAAGGAAATTACACTGTATATCTTGTTGCATACGATAAGGCAGGAAACAAGTCACAGTCAGAGCCTGTTACATTTGTAATTGATAAGACTGCTCCTGTGCTTTCAATCTCAGGAATGAACGATATGCAGAATACAGACGTGAATGCAACATTTACAATGAATGAGGCATTTGGTGTTGTGAATGGCAAGAGCCCTGAGGCAACAGTTACTATTACAAAAAAGGTTGACGGCAGTGCCGCAACAACAGTAGCAACACTTAATTACGGAAGCTTCACCAGCGGTAATCCTCACACGGCAGGATACAGATTTACCGAGGACGGCGATTACAGCATTACCTTCTCAGGCAAGGACGCTTCAGGAAATGTTGCAAATACAGTTACAAGAAATTTCAAGATAGATAAGGTTGCTCCTGAGCTTACCATTAAGGCAACAAAGAACGACACTACAGAGCCTGTTGAAAATTACGGTTCAGTAGGTAATGTTCAGAATCCTGAAAAAGTTAAGCTTACTATCGGAGTAAAAGAGACCTTCTATACAGGCGACGAGGTTACTGTTTCTGTTAAGAAGAATGGTGCAAATGAGCCGGCTAAGACCTATAAGGGAATTACAGGTCAGGTTATCGACTTTGCCGAGGATGGAGTATATGTTGTAACTATCGGAGCAAAGGATGCAGCAGGAAATGTATCAGAGGAGCAGACCATTACATTTACAGTTGATAATACTGCACCTGTTATAAAGGATACAGACGCTCTGGCAGGCTTCAAGAAGAAGGAAAACAACGGAGAGATTGTTCTTAACAAGGCAGACTTTGATGCAATAAGAGATAAGGGCTATGATGGTTTATGGGGTGTTGACGATACATCGCCATTTACACCTGAGGCCAAGCTTGATGGCGTTGATCTTGTAGACTTCACAGATCTTAAGGATGGAAAGCATAAGATCACACTTACAGTAACAGATGCTCTTGGCAATGTTACAACAGATGAATTTGAGTTCGTTTATGATGGTACTCTTCCTGAGATAATTACTTCAGTGGAGGATAATCAGAAGTTAAACGATCCGTTCACACTTAAGATAAGCCTTAAGGATCCAAGTGATAAGATCACATCCATTAAGATAAACGATACAGAGATCCCGGCAGCGGATTATGCAGATAATGTATATGAGTACAAGGTTGACAAATACGATACATACAAATTATATGTTACAGCAGAGGACGCAGCAGGAAACGTAAGTGCAACATTTGCAGCAGATGAAGAGGGAAATATCACCAGCGTATTTACATTTACTCTTGCAAAGAAGGTATCTGTAGTGGTATGGGTGATCGTCGGAGTTGCAGTTCTCCTTCTCCTTGGAATAATAATCTTCCTTATAATGAGAAGAAAGAACAACAAGCAGGCTGCATAGATAAGAAATGCGGAACTTACAAAATGAGGAAATCCACAGATGATGATTGATGGATTTTCGGATATAATATAAAATGATGAAACGGGCATATGGGGGATAAGATTTATTCTTTGTATGCCCGTTTTAATATATGATGATCGTGGCAAGTTTTCATATAAACATGACACGCAGTGCCAGCCCTTTGCCTTCGGGAAATTTCAAATGGGCTGATGTTAAGTAAAGGAGGAAAAAGACAGTGAACAATATGAATCCCCCATATAATGCGGTGGTTTTTGATATGGATGGTGTACTGACCGATACAGAGAAGGTGTACAGACAGTGCTGGACCATGAATGGAATGAGCGAGGGACTTACCGCCCAGCAGATGAAGGTGGTATGCGACAGGCTTGCAGGTGGAACAAGAGCCACAAATGCCCTGGTGGTGAAGGAATATCTTGGAGAGGATTTCGACTATATCCCATTCAGGAAGAAGACCATGGATATGTTCCAGGAATATATAGATGAGCATGGCATAGACCTTAAGTCGAATGTGGTATCAACTCTCACTGAGCTTAAGAGGCGTGGAGTGAAAATGGCACTTGCCACATCTACCGACAGACAGAAGGCGGTGGACAGGCTTACCAGAACAGGACTCATCGACTTCTTTGACGAGACTGTGTGTGGTGACGAGATAGAGAAGGGTAAGCCTCACCCGGACATTTACCTTAAGGCATGTGAGAAGCTTAAGGTGTCTCCTGACAGGGCAGTGGCAGTGGAGGACTCTGTAAATGGTGTTATCTCTGCCAGTGACGCCGGACTCTGCACAGTTATGGTGGTTGACCTTATAAAGCCAAACGATACAACAAATGAGAGAACCGACAAGACCTGTTACAACATTCAGGAGATACTGGAACTGTTTTAAGACGGGACTTCCCGGAAATATATACAGATAACAGAAAAACACAACAGAAAGATACAACAGAAAGACAAAACAGGGCACAGAGTACAGATATATAATAAAAAAGATCTGACATATCATGAACACCGGGGATGCCGCATATACTTAATTAACAATGTTCCCTTCCGGATATATGGAATAGAAAGGAATTGGTGATCGTGAAGAAGGTCTCGTATATAATGATATCCTGTGGTGTGGCACTGGCCGCCAGCCTGCTGCTGTTACTTATATCGGCATTTGTCGTGTATAAGTTTAACTGCTCATCCGGGATCATTGATCTGTTTGTCATACTTATATATGTGCTGTCAGCATTTGCAGGGGGCATCACCGGAGGAAAGCTCATAAAGGAGAGGAAGTTCCTGTGGGGGCTGATAATAGGTACGATATATGCCTGCATTATAATTATCGTATCAATTGCAAATCACGGAGGAGTGAGTCTGTTTTCGGTAAACGGCATTACATCCCTGCTGCTTTGCATGGCGGGAGGAACTCTGGGTGGCATGCTGGGTTGAAGAAAACCGAATGACACATGCCGGGCTGAAGAAAGCCAAATATCAGGGAAGACGGCTATAATATTTGATACATGATAAAAAAACACTTTTACTTTCATAAAGTATGTGTTAGAATACAAACAATATGAATTAAAAAGGAGAGGTATACTCATGCAGAGAATAAAGACACTCACAAATAAGACAATGAAGAATACAATGGTTAAGGGCGGATGTGGCGAATGCCAGACATCATGCCAGTCAGCTTGTAAGACATCATGCACAGTTGGAAACCAGAGCTGTGAGAATGTTGAGAACAAGTAATTATACTAATAAGACTGACCAGGTACAGCTAAAGGGGACCGTCTGATGACAGTCCTTTTTGGCGTGTATGGGATAAAAAACGATTAAGGAGAACAATATTGGTTCATCAGTACAAAAATAATGGTTATAATATAGTACTTGATGTATGCAGTGGTTCTGTACATGTAGTGGACGACCTTGTGTATGATATCATCGCAGAGTACGAGGGACATACTAAGGAAGAGGTCCTTGACAAGTTAAGCAGCTACGACAGAGCTGAGGTAAGTGAGGCTTATGATGAGGTTACAGGTCTTGTGGAAGACGGCACATTATTTGCCCCTGATGAATACAAAGATTATATTATAGATTTTAAGAAGAGAAAGACAGTTGTAAAGGCATTGTGCCTTCATATAGCCCATGACTGTAATCTTGCCTGCAGATACTGCTTCGCAGGTGAGGGCGAATATCATGGAGACAGGGCACTCATGTCCCTTGAGGTAGCAAAGAAATCTCTTGATTTCCTGGTTGCCAATTCAGGTTTCAGAAGAAATCTCGAGGTGGACTTCTTCGGAGGTGAGCCTCTCATGAACTGGGACGTGGTGAAGAAGACCGTTGAGTACGGCAGAAGCCTTGAAGAGAAATACGACAAGAAGTTCCGTTTCACACTTACTACCAACGGAATACTTTTAAATGACGAGATAATGGAATTTGCAAATAAAGAAATGGCAAATGTAGTCTTAAGTATCGATGGAAGAAAAGAGGTACATGATTACATGAGACCTACCAGAAACGGTAAGGGAAGCTATGATATACTGCTTCCTAAGTTTCAGGAATTTGCCAAGAAGCGTGGAAACAGAAGTTATTATGTGAGAGGTACATACACTCATAATAATCTGGACTTCGCTAAGGATGTGCTTCATATGGCGGATCTTGGATTTGACCAGATATCCATTGAGCCGGTGGTATCACTTCCGGATGAGCCGTATGCGATAAAGGAAGAGGATATCCCATTCCTTAAGGAGCAGTATGACATGCTTGCAAAGGAAATGATCAAGAGAAATAAAGAGGGCAGGGGATTCAACTTCTTCCACTTTATGATCGATCTTACCGGCGGTCCTTGTGTTGCCAAGAGACTTTCAGGATGCGGTTCGGGAACGGAATATATGGCTGTTACGCCATGGGGGGATCTCTATCCGTGTCATCAGTTCGTAGGTGAAGACGATTTCTGCATTGGAAATGTATTTGAGGGCATTAAGAAGCAGGAGATCGTTGATGAGTTCAAGCTGTGTAATGTCTATGCAAAGGACAAGTGTAAGGACTGTTTTGCAAGATTTTACTGCAGTGGCGGATGTGCGGCCAACTCATACAAATTCCATGGAAATATCCTTGACGCATACGATATCGGATGTGAGCTTCAGAAGAAGCGTATCGAATGTGCTATTATGATCAAGGCTGCCATGGCGGACTACGAGGCTGAGAAGGAAGATAATTAAGAATAAAGGAGAACAAAGATGAAGAAAGCAAAGCGTAATGCGGTACTTGTGATAATTGCATTTATACTGTTGCTGGGTCTGGCGGTATTCACCGGATTCTTCGGTATAGGTGACAGGGGACTTATCAAGTACATTAATCTTGGACTTGACCTTAAGGGTGGTCTGAGTGTTACCTACGAAATTCAGGATGAAAAATATTCTGATGCAGATGTCGATGATACCAAGTTCAAGCTTGAGAAGCGTATTGACGCATACTCAAATGAGTACTCAGTTTATCAAGAGGGAAACGGTAATATTACCTGTGAGATCCCCGGTGTTACAAATGCTGAGGAGATCCTTGAGAAGTTAAGCGTAGAAGGTAAGCTTGAGTTCCTTGATCCTGACAACTACAAACTGTGGTCACAGGGTAAGGATTATGAGGCAGCTCTTGACGGAAACGATATCAAGGGCGCTGAGGCAAAGATCGTTGATACAGAGACCGGTAGTGACAATGAGGTTGCTCTTACATTTACAACAGAGGGAGCCAAGAAGTTCGGCGACGTTACAAGTGCGAATGTAGGAAAGGTCGTATACATTGTTTATGATAATGAGGTTGTAAGTGCTCCTACAGTTCAGTCAGCAATCACTGACGGAAATGCGGTTATCAACAAGATTGGATCTTATGATGAGGCTGAGAGCCTTGCCACAACTATCCGTATCGGTGCACTTCCGCTTACACTTAAGCAGGTTCGTTCAAATATAGTAGGTGCTACACTTGGTACAGATGCTATAGCAACATCTGTCAAGGCAGGTATAATCGGTATATTCCTTGTATTCATCATTATGATAGTAATATACAGACTTCCTGGAGTTGTTGCTTCACTGGCACTTGTACTTTATACATTACTTGTAATGCTTACACTTAACTACTTTAATATAACTCTTACCCTTCCGGGTATTGCGGGTATCATACTTTCAATAGGTATGGCGGTTGACGCGAATGTCGTAATCTTCACCCGAATAAAGGAGGAGCTTGGGGCAGGTGCAACAGTTAAGCAGGCAGTAGACAAGGGCTTCCATAAGGCTCTTTCAGCTATTATAGATGGTAACGTAACAACACTTATTGCGGCAGTTGTACTTCTTATATTCGGTACAGGTACTATCAAGGGATTTGCCAAGACTCTTGCAATAGGTATCATACTTTCGGTAATCACAGCCCTTGTGGTTACACAGTATCTTCTTAATGCCCTTATTGCTCTCGGCTTAGACAATCCTAAGCTGTTCGGTAAGGCAAAGCAGGCAGGAAAGACCAATTATGTTAAGGCCGGCAAGTTCTGCGGAATTATATCTTTGGTTATTATTATTGCAGGCTTCTGCATGATGCCTGTATTTGCAAAGACTAAGGGAAGTGCCCTTAACCTTAGCACAGACTTCGCAGGTGGTACAAGTATCACAGCAGAGTTTGACAAGAGCTATACTCTTTCAGAGGCAGAGCACACCATCGTTCCTGTAATTGCAGAGGCAGCAGGAATAAGCGAGGCTGATATTTCTGTACAGACAGTAGCAGGTACAAATGAGATCGTGTTCAAGACGGTTGAGCTTACAGACAATGGCAATGATTCACAGATGCCTAAGGTTGAGAAAGCCCTTGCCGGTGTAAATGGTACTATCAAGCAGGCAGATAACATCAGTGGTTCTGTAAGTGGTGCCATGACCAAGAACGCTATCATGTCAGTTGTTCTTGCAACAATCCTTATGCTCATCTACATTGCTATAAGATTTAAGGATGTTAAGTTTGGCGCCAGTGCGGTTATGGCACTTATCCACGATGTTGCAATGGTATTCGTGGTATATATCCTTCTGAGACTTTCAGTTGGTAACACATGTATCGCATGTATGCTTACAATAGTAGGTTACTCAATAAATGCAACCATCATCATATTTGACCGTATAAGAGAGAATATTTCACTTATGGGTACAAAGCAGTACAGCTATAAGGAGATTGTAAATACTTCTATCAACCAGACATTTACAAGATCCATATACACATCCCTTACAACATTTGTAATGGTATTTGTGCTTTATATCATGGGTGTTGCTTCAATTAAGGAATTTGCCCTTACTCTTATGGCTGGTATCGTAATAGGTGCTTATTCATCAGTATGTATCACAGGTCCACTGTGGTATTTCATGAAAACAAAGCTTGGTAAGAAGAAGGCTGCAAATGAATAAAGATCATCACTTGGATGTGACCGGAGCCTGGAGATAAAACAATCCGGCAGTCACTGACTTGTTGATACAGGAAAAGGCTTGGGAATATTCTTCCTGAGCCTTTTTCTGAAGAAGGATGAGAATCGGCACGCTTGTATTGGGAATGTGACCTGAAAGGGCATATCAGTAAGATGAGAAGGGCGGAGAAGGGCAGAGAAAGATATGCTTGTATTGGGAAATTGCCCTGAAAATCAATATTGATGATGTAGGTCAAGGAAAACCGGGTTGAAAAATGACCTGAAAATCAATATTTATGATGTGGGTCAAGGAAAACCGGGTTGAAAAATGACCTGAAAGTCAATATTGATGATGTAGGTCAAGGAAAACCGGGTTGAAAAGTGCCCTGAAAATCAATATTGATGATGTAGGTCAAGGAAAACCGGGTTGAAAAGTGACCTGAAAATCAATATTTATGATGTAGGTCAAGGAAAACCAGGTTGAAAATTGACCTAAAAATCAATATTTATGATGTGGGTCAAGGAAAACCGGGTTGAAAAGTGACTTAAAAATGCAAATTTTGAAAACAGGTCAAGGAAAACCGGGTTGAAAATTGACCTGAAAATGCAAATTTTGAAAACAGGTCAAGGAAAGTCAAAGAAAAAAGTGACTTAAAAATGCAAATTTTGAAAACAGGTCAAGAAAAGTCAAAGAAAAAAGTGACTTAAAAATGCAAATCTTGAAAACAGGTCAAGAAAAGTCAAAAAAATATGACCTGGATGTTCAAGATGAAAAAAAGATACTACAGCAGGAGGAAGAATGGCCAGATATACAAAATATGATACGAAATGGACAGTGTATGGCAAGAGAGCAGACTTCTTCGCCAATGCAAAGAGATTTAATATAGATCCGGTTACGGCAAGAGTCATCAGAAACAGGGACATAATAGGTGACGAGGCTATAGAAATGTATCTGAATGAAGATATGAGCATGGCACATGAACCATCCCTTATGAAGGATATGACAAAGGGCTGCCGGATCATGCTTGATAAGATGAGAGAAGGCAAGAAGATCAGGATCATATCGGACTATGATGTGGACGGAGTGACTTCAAATTATATCCTCTACAAGGGTCTTCTTAAGGTATATAAGAAGGTAAGCCGGGAAATCCAGGAAGACCGGAGAAATCAGGAAAATTCAGAAGGCCTTGAAAGCCACCAAGATCATGAAAACCGGAAAAACAGGATAGTTCCTTACATAGACTATGATATCCCTCACAGGATTACGGATGGATATGGAATAAATGTGAGAATGGTGGACAAGGCATACGCAGAGGGTATAGATACCATAATAACCTGCGATAATGGCATTGCGGCATTTCCGGCAGTGGAACGTGCCAAGGAGCTGGGCATGACAATTATTGTCACAGACCATCATGATGTTCCATATGATATTGTGCCGGACACGGATGTTGAGCCGGGTAATACAGCAAATTCGGGTAATACAGCAAATTCGGATGATACAACAAAATCATATAACACAACAAATTCAGGTGGCACAACAAGAAAATACAAAATAGTTCCTGCGGACGCGGTCATTGACCACAAACAGCCGGACTGCCAGTACCCATGTAAGGAATTGTGTGGGGCGGGAGTGGCATTTAAGTTTATTCAGCTGCTGTTCAGAATGTCCGGTATTCCCGAAAAAGAAGTCATGGAATATATAGAGTACCTTGGTATAGCCACGGTGTGTGATGTTATGAATTTAGTGGACGAGAACAGGGTGTTTGTGAAGCTTGCTCTTAAGCGGCTGAGACACAGCAGCAATAAGGGACTGGCGGCTCTTATAAGGAACAGCGGTATTGCAGACAGGATAAGCTCATTTCATCTGGGCTTTATCATAGGTCCGTGTATCAATGCGGCGGGAAGGCTGGATGACGCCAGAACAAGCCTTGAATTTCTTTTGGAGGAGGATTCATTTGTAGCTGAGACCAGAGCGGTGGAGCTTATAAACATAAATAACGAGCGTAAGGATATGACCGTAAAGGGAACGGAGATCGCCATGAAGCTTATTGACCAGGGTGATACCTCCATATATGCAGGAACCCGCTTTGATGTATGGACACAAAATGACGACACACAGAATATATTCCCGGAGACAGAGGGCAATAGAAACAATATAGAAGCTCTGTCCAATGGGGCAGATGATAATAGAAACAACATAGAAGCTCTGTCTCCGGAGACAGAGGGCAATAGATATAATATAGAGGTGCCGTCCCTTGAGGATGATGTATTCGTCATATACATACCGGGTCTCCATGAAAGTCTTGTGGGTATTGTGGCGGGACGTATAAAGGAGAAATATTACAGACCGGTGCTGCTCTTTACTGACAGTGAGGAACCGGGTATCATGAAGGGCTCAGGGCGTTCCATAGAGGGCTACAATATGTACGACGAGATAAATAAGGAGTCAGACCTGTTCGTCAAGTTCGGAGGCCATGAGATGGCAGCGGGATTTTCTATAAAGGCAGAGAATTTCAACAGCCTAAAGAGAAATCTCAACCGAAACAGCACCATGGGAGAGGAGGTGCTCACTCCGAAGCTTAGGATAGACGTGCCTATGCCGTTTTCATATATTACCCAGAAGCTGGTAAATGAGCTGTCGGTGCTTGAGCCATTTGGAAAGGGAAATGAGAAACCGGTATTCGCCCAGAGCGGGGTAAGGGTGAAAAAGGCGGTGATAATGGGAAGAAATAAGAATGTGCTTAGGTTTTCACTGGCAATGGACAACGGAGGTACCATAGAAGCCGTAGATTTTACCCCGGATGTTATCATTTCTAACATAAAAGAGTGGTTTGGACAGAGTGAATGTGATAAAATGTTTAAGGGATTGTCCAATAATGTGGTATTGGATATTGCGTATTACCCAAATATAAATGAATTTGCAGGAAGAGCCAGTATCCAGATAATGCCTCTTGCCTACAGAAAGCATACTTCATAGAAAAATTGAGAGCGAGGTATATATCAATGAGTGATGTAGAAAAGTATATTAAGAGTATTCCTGATTTTCCACAGCCCGGAATTATTTTCAGAGATGTGACCAGCGTTATTGAAGATCCTAAGGGACTTCAGATTGCTATTGATGATATGTCAGCAATGCTTGATGGTGTTGATTATGACGTTATCGCAGGAGCAGAGTCAAGAGGATTTATATTTGGTGCACCTATCGCATACAAGAACGGCAAGGGATTTGTCCTTGTAAGAAAGAAGGGTAAGCTGCCCAGAGAGACAGTTGAGATGAGTTATGATCTTGAGTATGGCAGTGCTACCATAGAAATGCATAAGGATTCCATTAAGCCGGGACAGAAGGTAGTTCTGGTGGATGACCTTATTGCAACAGGAGGGACTATCGAGGCAGCAGCCAAGCTGGTTGAGAAACTTGGGGGCGTGGTTGTTAAGATGATCTTCCTTATTGAGCTTACAGATCTTAAGGGTCGTGAGAGACTTTCAAAATATGACATTGACTCACTGGTTAAATTTGACGGTGAGTAAGCTCCGGACATATCTGGCAATGAATGACAGAGCAGTCTGTTGACCGGATCTGAAGATGATCAGATAATAAGACATTTACTGACGAAATAGCGAAAAGTGGTGATTGTATGGATAACATAGCAGAAATACTTGAAGAAAAGAATAGTGATTCAAAGCAGAAAAAGAGGGATATAGAGCTTTCGACACCGGCGGATTTCACCCCACCGGAGGAGTTATATAAGGATCTTATTGACAAGATCCGCACCTATCATCCTTCTACGGATATCTCTATGATCGAGAAGGCCTATAAGGTTGCCAGCAAGGCCCATGAGGGTCAGCTCAGGAAGTCCGGAGAGCCTTACATCATGCACCCGCTGTGTGTGGCTATAATCCTTGCTGAGCTGGAGCTTGATAAGGAGACAATTGTTGCAGGTATACTTCATGATGTGGTGGAGGATACTGTCATGACCTCTGAGGAGATCGCAAAGGAATTCTCGGAAGAGGTTGCTTTTCTTGTGGAAGGCGTAACAAAGCTGACACGGTTGAAGATGACAACAGATAAGATAGAGGTACAGGCTGAAAATCTTCGTAAGATGTTCCTGTCCATGGCAAAGGATATAAGAGTAATCCTTATAAAGCTTGCGGACAGACTTCACAATCTTCGTACATTGCAGTACCAGACCCCTGCCAAGCAGATCGAGAAGGCAAGGGAGACTATGGATATATATGCACCTATCGCCCACAGATTAGGTATCAGTAAGATCAAGGTTGAGCTGGATGACCTTTCCATGAGTTACCTTATGCCTGAGGTATATGCAGACCTTAAGAAGCAGATCGATGACAGACTTGTGGAGAGAGAAGCATATATCAAGAGGATCGTTGCGGATGTTAAGAAGCATATAGATAACGCAGGGCTTGAGGCTGAGATTGACGGAAGGGTAAAGCATTTCTTCAGTATCTACAAGAAGATGAAGAACCAGAATAAGACTCTTGACCAGATCTATGATATATTTGCAGTGCGTATCAAGGTAGAGACAGTGAGAGACTGTTACTCGGCTCTCGGAATAATCCATGAAATGTACAAGCCTATACCTGGCAGATTCAAGGATTATATTGCCATGCCTAAGCCGAATATGTACCAGTCTCTCCATACAACCCTTATCGGACCTGAGGGTCAGCCATTTGAGATCCAGATCCGTACCTATGAAATGCACAGAACTGCCGAATATGGTATTGCTGCCCATTGGAAATACAAGGAGAACATCTCCGGTACAGTAATGCAGAAGGAAGAGGAGAAGCTGTCATGGCTCCGCCAGATCCTTGAGTGGCAGAGAGATACAGATGATAATAAGGAGTTCATGAACTTCGTTAAGACAGACCTTGACCTGTTCGCTGAGCATGTGTATTGTTTCACCCCTGCCGGCGATGTTAAGAACCTGCCTAGCGGTTCCACTCCTATTGATTTCGCTTACGCCATCCATACTGCTGTAGGTAACAAGATGGTGGGAGCGAGGATAAACGGAAGACAGGTGCCTATCGACACCAAGCTTTCAAATGGTGACAGAGTTGAGATCATTACTTCCCAGAACTCTGCGGGACCATCAAGAGACTGGCTTAACATAGTGAAGTCAACCCAGGCAAAGACCAAGATAAACCAGTGGTTCAAGCACCAGTTCAAGGATGAGAATATCAGTCGCGGACGTGAGCTTATACTTGGCTACTGCAAGTCTAAGGGCATTGATTTCGCCAAGTACAATAAGCCTGAGTATATAGAGAAGATATTAAAGAAGTACAATTTCCAGGACTGGGATTCTGTTATGGCTGCCATAGGTCACGGCGGAATAAAGGAAGGCCAGGTAATAAACAAGCTTATTGAGGAGTACAATAAGGATCAGAAGGAAGCCCTTGCAAATGAGGACATAATCGAAGAGTACAGCCAGAAGAAGATGAACCGTACCCATGGCCAGGGTGGTATCGTGGTCAAGGGCGTGGATGATGTGGCAGTGCGTTTCTCCAAGTGCTGTTCTCCTGTTCCGGGAGACGAGATCGTGGGATTCATCACCAGAGGCCGAGGAATTTCCATTCACAGGACTGATTGTATAAATGTGCTGTGTATGAGCGAGGCGGACAGAGCCAGGATAATAGATGCAGAATGGCAGGAAAATGCCGTTGAGTCCAACACATATATGACTGAGATAAACATATATGCCGATGACAGGAACGGAATACTCTTTGATATTACCAAGATCTTAAGCGAGGCAAATATTAACGTGAACAGCGTAAACAGCCGGACCAGTAAGCAGGGTAAGGCGACTATCACTATTTCTTTTGAGATCAAGTCAAAGGAGCAGCTTAACTCCATAATCTCAAAGATAAGAAATGTGGACAGTATTATAGATATCGAAAGGACAGCAGGTTAATATAAATGGCAAAATTAATAGTAGTAACCAGTGAACTGGGTGGCTTTCAGACAAATTGCTATATGGTGGTAAATCCTGAGACCAGGGAGGCAGTAGTCATAGATCCTGCCTACGATCCCCAGTATATATTAGATACCCTTAAGCAGGAGAACTTTAACTGCGTGGCCATATTCCTTACCCATGGACACATGGATCATATAGGTGCCCTTGAGGATGTGAGAAAGGCAACCGGTGTGAAGTGTTATGCCTCTGAAGAAGAGAAGCCTGTACTTAACAGTGTAAAGGGCAATCTCTCCGCCATATTCGGCAAACCTATTACAGTGGATGCAGACATATACCTTAAGGATGGAGACGAGGTTAAGATACTTGGCACTACAGTAAAATGTTTGAGCGTTCCGGGACATACAGCCGGAGGCATGTGCTATTATTTCCCTGAAAGCAATATAGTATTTACAGGAGATACTTTATTTAAAGGCAGCGTTGGAAGGTCAGATTTCCCTACAGGTAATGCCCAGGCACTTATTGATAACGTGTCAGAGAAGATCCTTGTGCTTCCTGAGGACACAGTGGTTTATCCGGGACACGGAGAGTCAACTAAGATCGGAAGAGAGAAGAAGTATAATCCATTCTTTTAGTACATCATATCGGGCATTGGATATTTGGTGTTAATGAGAGGTGCAATATAAATAGTTTAAAGATGGATTTTGAATAAATTATGATTTATCTAATACAGAATACAGAAATTTACAACAATGATATAAGGGTCATGCTGCAGGCATTTTATCCCTCCCACAAGATAATCAATCATGACAGCCTTGCGAGGACACCCGATCTTTTGGATACGGCGAAGCAGGAGGTGTTCATGACGTTTGCCTTTAGATGCGATGAGACGGGCATAGACATGAAGGTCTACGATGGATTTGTGCCTGAGGAAATTCCGGGAGATACGATTGGCCGGAGGGATATTCCGGAGACTGTATCAGGAGCTGTATCGGAAGCCGGGAACGAACAGAATCAAAATATCAGATCTTCGGCTTTCATGGCATGTGATTATA
>ENA-UERC01000605-UERC01000605.1-human-gut-metagenome-genome-assembly--contig:-NODE-605-length-26021-cov-18.269928_pt1 | contig 26021 bp, 18 predicted proteins | sample MGYA00242955_ERZ507955 | MGnify/ENA primary metagenome ERZ507955 (study PRJEB26167, sample SAMN06115394) | human gut metagenome | host: Homo sapiens | place: China:Hubei | collected 2016-04-27... | reverse complement strand
GCCTTGAAGGCGGGCGTGCAGCCCGCCGACCTCGACGTGGAGGCGCTGCGCGCCGAACTGCGTGCGACGGGCGCCTATTTGGGATAGAATTACCCGATTAATTCATCCGACGTTTTCGCTGAGCCGAATGAGCAGAGCCGCGCTTGCGCGAGCCATGCCATGGCGAGAAAAATGAAGAATAAATTCAAGATAAAACATCAACCGATACCGAAAATGAAACAGATTGAAGAACCGGCCCGGCGGATTCCGGTGCGTGCGGAGGTGGATGTCCTGGTCGTGGGCGCAGGCCCTGCGGGACTTATGGCAGCCCAGGCGGCTGCTTTGGAGAAAGGCACCAAAGTAATGCTCGTCGAGAGCCGCGGTTTCTTGGGCGGCAACATGACCATCGGTCTGCCGCTGCTCGGATTCCTCGGGCGCAAAGGCAACGTCGTCATCAAGGGTCTGCCGTTGCAGTTCGTCGAGCGTCTGCAAGAGAAGGGGCTGGCTACGCACCACCGTGCATGTCCGCTCCACGTCAGCCTTACGATGATCGACCCCGAGGGAACGAAACATCTGGCATTCCAGATTATCAAGGAGTGCGGCATCGACCTGCTGATGTACGCCTTCGCAACCGACGTCATCATGGAGGGCAACACCGTCAAAGGCGTAATCATCGACTCCAAAAAGGGGCGCGAAGCGATTCTCGCCAAGCGCGTCATCGACTGTACGGGCGACGGCGACATCGCCTACCGTGCAGGCGCACCGATGAACTACGGCAACGAAAAGGGCATCCCGCAGCCTCCGACGCTCATGTTTTCGATGCGCGGAGTCGATTCGCGCAAACTGCGCGACGCCGTGGCCGACCATCCGGACGTATACGACATCGACTTCATCCCCAACGAGTTCTTCCGCGCGGACGACAACTGTACGTTCGTCGGCTTCCGCAACCAAATCAAGAAGGCCCGCGAGGCAGGCTACAAACTCCCTGTCGAGCGTACCATCTTCATGACGGGCATGGCTCCCGACGAGTGGTGGGTGAACATGTCGCGCGTCAACGGCATCGACGCAACCGACCCTGCACAGTACACGCAGGGCGAGATCATCTGCGCCGAGCAGAACGAGGAGATCGTACGCTATCTGAAAGCATACATCCCCGGTTTCGAGAACGCATACGTGGACCGCGTCGCTCCGTTCATGGGCATCCGCGAAACCCGTCGCATCGTCGGGGAATACATTCTGACCGAGGACGACATCTTCAACTGCGCCAGGTTCGACGACGTCATCGCCGTCGCAAGTTATCCGGTGGACCTTCACCATCCGGTGGGCGGCGACTGCTCGCTCTACTGGTGTCCGGACTGCTACGACATCCCGTACCGCTGTCTGATACCGCAGAAAATCGACGGTCTCATCGTCGCCGGACGCAACGTGTCGATGACGCATCTCGCATTGGCTTCCGCCCGCGTCATGGCTCCTGCAATGGCTCTCGGCGAGGCTGCGGGCAAGGCTGCGGCACTCTCCGTCAAGGAGAATGTCGAACTGCGCGACCTCGACGTCCGAAAACTGCAAGAGTCGCTCAAAGCGGAGGGCGTATATTTCAGAGAGTAGCGTATGTTCCGCAGGATTCTGATAATTACCGGTGTGCTGCTGTCGCTCGCCGGTACCGCCGAAGCCGGCGAAAAGGCTGAATCCGACGACGACATCCACCGCGTGATGACGTGCAACATCCGTATCACGGGGCTCGAAGCCGACGCTTCCTACTCCGAACGGGTCTGGGAGAACCGCCGCGATCTGTGCGTCGAGACGATCCTTTCGCGGCGTCCCGACATCATCTGCTTGCAGGAGGTGATTTACGACTCCTACGCCTATCTGAAAGAGAAGTTGCGCGGCTATGTGCCCTACGGATTCGCAGGGCCGGAGATGGATCCCTATACCGAAGGGTATCATTTCATCGGCAAGAACGTGATCTTCTTTCGCCGCGACCGCTACGAGTTCGTCTCGGCAGGGTGCTACTGGCTGTCGGAGACGCCGCTCATTGGCGGCAGCTGTTCGTGGAACACCACGCGGGCGCGCCACTGCAACTGGGTGCGGCTGCGCGACAAACGTTCGGGCCGCGAGCTGCGCGTGCTGGACGTGCACCTCGACCACAAGAGCGACGAGGCGCGCCGCGAGCAGATCCGGATGGTGATGGACGAGTGCGCGCAGTACGCCCCCGATTTCCCGCAGATTCTCTGCGGCGATTTCAACGCGGGTATCGACAGCGCGCCGATCGGCTACATCCGCACGGTCGACGGCTGGCGCGAGATGTACGAGAGCGTTCACGGGCCGGGCGAAACGGGCTTCACCGCCCATGCCTTCAAGGGCGAGGAGTACAAGCCCGAGAAGTCGCACCGCATCGATTTCATCTTCTATCGCGGCGACGTGGAGGTGTGCGATGCGGAGATCGTGCGCGACCGCAAGGGGGCGATGTACCCCAGCGACCACTATTTCCTCTTCTCGGAGTTCACGCTTCGCTGAGCGTCGCGAAGGGATTGAAAAACGGGCCGGTCTTCGAAGACCGGCCCGTTTCCGTTTCGGGGGTGTGTTCAGAAGATGCCCGTGAGCATCGCCTTTACGACGTTGCGGTCGGGATTCGTGCCGCCGTATTGTTCGTAGGTGTAGTTGAGCTGGCAGCGCAGATGCTTGAAGGGCTGCCAGGTGACGCCCGCCGTGTAGTTGGTCTGCCGCGATGCGGAGCGTCCCGCCACTTCGTCGAACTGCTCGAACCGCACGGCCGGCAGCCACTTGGGAGTCACCCAGCAGGCGGCCATCGCGTAGTAGCCGCGGCTGTCGAACGGTTCGGCCACGTCGGGCGAGACGATGCCGGTACGGCCGGCGATATACTCGCCGCGGGCGATCCAGCGTCCGTCGTCGTAGCATACGCCGCCGCCGTAGCGCGTACGTCGGGCGTAATCGGCGCCTACTTCGCCCCAATAGTAGTATCCCGCGAAGGAGAGTGCGCGCAGGGGTTGAACCATCAGCCGCACCACGACGTCCTTGCTCTTGTTCTTGTCCTTGATGTTGATCCCTTCGCCGTTGAATACGCCGACGTTGTAGTTGAGGATGCTGTATCCGTCGCGGCCGATCAATCCGCCGTAGAGCTGTGCGCCCAGGTCGCGTCCCGTGGCGTTGACGCCGCAGACGTCGGTGAATCCCATCAGGCGGCAGACCGCCATCGAATATTCGATGAATTCGTATTTGAGCGGCACGTAGTGCGTGTTCTCGATCGAGAACGGAACCTTGAATTGTCCGACCTGCACGTTGAGGGCTTCCAGCGGTTTGTAGCGCAGGTAGATGTCGACGATCTTGGGCGATGCGAATTCGAGTTGCAGCCGGTAGTCGATCTTGGGCGAAATGTCGCCCTGGAAGTTCACGCGGGCGCGTTTGACGAAGAAGGTCGATGCGTCGTCGCTCCATTCGTAACCCAGTTGCAGATAGCCGGAGATGCGCGGGAGGCGCGACAGGATCCGGTCGGCGGCCGCCGACCGGCCTTTGAGCGTTTCGATCTCCGCCGAGAGGCGTTCGACGGTAGCAGCGAGCGAGTCGCGCTGCTGCGCGGCGCCCCGTGTCGTCGGAAAGAGGCCGGCGGTGACCGCCAGCGCAAGGAGGAGTCTCTTCATGGATCGTAAGGATTGTTTTGCAGCCGCAAAGTTCGAAAGATATTCCCGGATTTCCCTACGTGAAAATACCTAAAAACACGAAAGCCGCCGGTGTGTCTGTCCGGCGGCTTTTGCGAATATCTGCGAGGGTCGGTTTTATCGCGGCAGAGGGAACGAGAGGGTGCGGGCGTCGAGATAGCTGCCCGGATAGATGCTTCCCACGCCCCAGATGCGGCGGCCGTACTCCCAGTTGAAGGCCTGTCCGTTGGAGACGGCGAGCCAACCGCTGGTCAGCCGCCGCACGAAGTCGCGTTCGATCGGCGTGACCTGCTGCTGGCGGGGCATACTCCAACGCTCCATTTCGGGTTTGTGCAGCGGAACGGGTTCGAGAATATGTCCGTCGACGACGACCGTTCCGGGTATCCATTTATCGACGCGCAGCGAATCGGGAATCCGTTCCAGCAACTCCTGCAACTCTCCCTCGACTGCCTGTTCGACACGTTGCTCCGTCGTTTCGCGGGCCCGCTGCTGCTCCTGCCGTTCGATCTCCGCCTCCGTCACGGGAGGCTCCTGCGCTCCTGCGACACCCGCGGCGAGCAGGAAGAGGATCGATAGGAAAAGATTCGTTTTCAACAGTCGTTTTTTCGCCATGGCATAGCTCGCGTAAGCGCGGCTCTGCTCATTTGGCTTAACGAAAACGTTGAATTTCATTCTTCGTTTTCTCGCCATGGCATAGTTCGCGTAAGCGCGGCTCTGCCCATTTGGCTTAACGAAAACGTTCTTGTTCATCATAGTTATATTCCGGTTTGCGGTTCATCAAAATACCTCCTGCAAAATCCTTACCGATTGCACGGCGTGAATCGCGTCGAGGTGGTAGCCGTAGTAGACCAGCAGGGCGTCGAGATAGGCCACGCGCTGGCGGCGGTTGAGTCCGATCTCGGCGATGTAGCGTACGTCGCACTCCAACAGGTCATGCAGGATGCGGGCGTCGTCGGTGGAAAGCATCTCGCCGTGCGACGGGCGCAGCGGCGTGAACGAACCCTCGCGGATGTCGAACCACGCCCCCGGCAGGTAGGCGTTGCCCGGCGAGAAGCCCAGAAACCGGCTCAGGTTCGTCAGGAACCAGAGGTGGAAATTGGCCACCCCCTCGTCCAGCGCGTCGAGTGCCGCCACCGAACCCCAGACGAAGTCGAAGAGCCGCTGGTTGGGTTCGCACTCCTTGACCAGCCGGTAGAGCACCTCGGCCATGAAGAGCGCGATGGTCGACTTGCGGACGTCGAACGGCAGCGATTGCAGCACGATCCCGCTGCGGACCTCGCGGAAGCGGTGCATCTGCATGCGCGACGACTCCAACCCCTCGAACTCCACGGCGAACATCGGTTGGAACAGCGCCAGCTTCGACCCGTGGCCGCGTGCCGACCGGACGCCCTGCACCATGTAGCTCTGCCTCCCGCCGCTGTCGGTGAGCAGGTAGACGACCATTCCCGAATCGCCGTATTTGAGCGTGTGCAGCACGATGCCGCGCGCCTTGTAGGATTTCATACTCATGACCGTCCGGCCTCGACAGGGATTCTGTTCGCTTTCGGTATCTATCGATCTAACGTATCCGCTCCGAAATAATTGTCGTTTTCAGCTATGAATTTGTCAATTTTTCACGGCGTCCACGCGTGCCCAGCCGTCGCGCAGCGCATGTCCCGTAACGGAGAAGCCCGCAGCGCGCGCCGCTTCGGAGAGCGGAGCGACGTCGGCTTCCAGAATCCCGCTCATGAGCAGCCAGCCGCCTGCGTCGAGCGCTGCGGCATAGGCCGGCAGCTGCGCCAGCAGGATATTGCGGTTGATGTTGGCCGCGATGAAATCGTACCGCCGTCCGGCGATCGCCCCGATGTCGCCCAGCAGGGGCGTGACCCGTGTTTCGACGCCGTTGGCGCGGATGTTTTCGACGCAGTTCTCATAGGCCCATTCGTCGATGTCGACCGCATCGACCGTTTCGGCGCCGCGCAGGGCGGCCACGATGGCCAATACGCCCGTGCCGCTGCCCATATCGAGGCCCCGCAATCCCGTCACGTCGCGGTCGAGCAATCCGGAAGCCATCAGGCAGGTCGTGGCGTGGTGGCCCGTGCCGAACGACATTTTGGGCATGATGACCACCTCCGCCTCCGTGGCGGCGGGAGCGTGGAACGGGGCACGGATCGTGAGCCGACCGTCGACTTCGACGGGCGTGAAGTTGCTTTCCCACAGTGCGTTCCAGTTTTGCGGTTCGATGCTCAGAAAGGTGGCGCGTCCGACGCCGTAACGCGCCAGCAGTGCATCCACTTCGCCTTTGCAGTCGGCCAGCCGCTCCTGGGGGATGTAGGCTTTGAGCCGTGCGCCCTCCTGCTCGAAACTCTCGAAAGGGAAATCGGCCAGTTCGGCCGTCAGAATCTCCGCCTGTTCGGCGTCGGCCGCATCCAGCGTCAGTTCGATGTAATCCATAATATTATGTAAAATTATTGCTATCTTTGTACACCGGCTTCGGCAGCGGGCAAACGGGGTTTGCCGCTGCGTTCGGCTTCGGGGTTTCCATCAGACAAAGTTAGGGATAATATGGCAGAAAACAGCAGACGGTGGGCGGAAATCTCCCGCAGGTACCGTACCTACATCAAGCTCGAAAAGCGGCTGTCGGCCAATACGGTCGAATCCTACATGCGCGATCTGGAACAGTTCGCCCATTTCGTGCTGCGGATGTGGGACGTGCCGCCGCGCAAGGTCGAGTCGCAGATGATCGAGCGTTACATGGCGTGGCTCTACGACCGCGGCTGCGAGAAGAGTTCGCAGGCGCGTGCGCTGAGCGGTCTGAAAAGTTTTTTCAACTATCTGCTGCTCACCGATGCGATCGAGAGTTCGCCCTTGGAGTTCATCGAGATGCCCAAGTTCAGCCGCCGGCTGCCCGACGTGCTGTCGACCGCCGAGATCGACCGGATTCTCGCCGCAATCGACCGCACGACACCCAAGGGCGTGCGCGACGACGCGATGCTCGAACTGCTCTATTCGTGCGGACTGCGTGTCTCGGAGTTGATCTCGCTGAGGCTGTGCGATCTCTTCTTCGGCGAAGGGTACATCCGAGTGATCGGCAAGGGCGACAAGCAGCGGTTGGTTCCGGTGAGCGACACGGCCCGCGAAAAGATTTACGCCTATCTCGATTGCCGCAAAGGCGGCAGTTCGAGCGAGGAGACGCTCTTCCTGAACAATCGCGGCGGACGGCTTTCACGCGTGATGATCTTCACGATCATCAAGCAAGCCGTACTGCGCGCGGGTATCGACAAGCAGGTCAGCCCCCACACCTTCCGCCACTCGTTCGCCACGCATCTGCTCGAAGGCGGCGCTTCGATCCGGCAGGTGCAGGAGATGCTGGGGCACGAAAACATCATCACGACCGAAATCTACACGCACCTCGACAACGAGCACCTGCGTGAAACCGTCGAACGGCACCTGCCGATCTGATCCGGTTGCGACGGAGCGCTCCGTCGCACGAGTTGCGGCGGGACGATCGTCGCCGTCGGGATTCGCCGGTGCGCGTGCGCTTTCTGCCGCCGCCGTCCGGCGATGGCCCGAATCGATTTCCGGGGAGGAGCTGCGGATCGGTATTTTATCTCTTGCGGCTCTTTCCGTGCGGGGGCGCACTGCGTCGGACGTCGCGTTTCCCTGTGTCGGAGTCGCGGCCGACGCCTTTCGGGGCTGTCGTCCGCCGTCCCTGCGGCGGTCGTGCGCCGGACTCCGCCGTCCGGAAGAAATACCCCTTCTGACGGCGTTTCTCCTCCTGCGAGCGTGCCACGTAGACCTTTTCGCCCGTATAGGGATTCTCGCCCGTGTAGAACATCACCGACGAGAGCGTCATCGGCGTGGGGGTCAGGTCCTGCACCTGTTCGAGCGTGAAATGCAGCCGGCCCAGCACCTTGCCGGCCAGCGCCTGCATGTCGCGTTCGGTGCAGCCCGGGTGCGACGAGATGAAGTAGGGGATCAGCTGGTAGTTGAGCCCGTTGCTGCGGCAGATCGAGCGGAAGTCGTCGTTGAGCCGCTCGAAAAGGGCGAAGGGCGGTTTGCGCATCAGTGCGAGCACCCGCTCCTCGGTGTGCTCGGGAGCGACTTTGAGCCGTCCCGACGTGTGATGGCGGACGACCGTCTCCAAGTAGTCGCTTCCGTCGAAGAGGTCGTAGCGGATGCCGCTGCCGATGAAGGCCTTCTTGATCCCCTTTACGGCGCGGATCTTGGCGTAGAGATCGAGCAGCGGCCGGTGGTCGTTGTCCAGGTTGGGGCAGATGCGCGGGTACAGACACGAGGGGCGCCGGCAGCGGGCGCAGAGCGTGCGGTCGCGGCCGCCCATGCGGTACATGTTGGCCGAGGGGGCGCCGATGTCGGAGAGGTAACCCCGGAAATCGGGCATCGCCGCGATGCGGCGCACCTCGTCGAGAATCGACCGCTCCGACCGCGAGTGGATGAACTTGCCCTGATGCGCCGAAATGGTGCAGAAGGCGCAGCCGCCGAAGCAGCCGCGGTGGATGTTGACTGAATGCTTGATCATCTCCCACGCCGGGATGTCGCCCTTGCCGCGGTAGCGCGGATGCGGCGCCCGTTCGTAGGGAAGGTCGAACGACCGGTCGAGTTCTTCGGTCGAGAGCGTCGCGTTGGCGGGGTTGACCACCACGTAGCGGTCGCCCGTGGGTTCGACCAGTACGCTGTGCGGCTCCATGAGGTTGCTCTCCGTCTCGATGCGGCGGAAATTTTCGGCGAAGGCGTGCGGGTCGGCCGTGCACTCCTCGTAGGAGTGCAGCAGCAGCCGGTCTTCGAGCCGGTCGACGTAGGTGCGGTCGGCGAGGAACGCCACCTGCCGGAGTTTGCGCAGCAGCTTGGCGTTGTAGCCGTTGCGCATCGCCGCGGCTACCTGCTGCACGACGCGCTCGCCCATGCCGTAGATCAGCAGGTCGGCACCGCTGTCGACAAGGATCGAGGGTTTGAGCGCATCCTGCCAGTAGTCGTAGTGGGTGAGCCGCCGCAGCGACGCTTCGATGCCGCCCACCACCACCGGCGTGCGGGGATAGAGCCGTTTGAGGATGCGGGTGTAGGTCTCGACAGCGTAGTCGGGGCGGAAGCCCGCCGCACCGCCCGGGGTGTAGGCGTCGTTGCTGCGCAGACGTTTGTTGGCCGTATAGTGGTTGACCATCGAGTCCATGGCCCCGGCCGTCACGGCGAAGAAGAGGCGCGGCGTGCCGAACTTGCGGAAATCGCGCAGGTCGTCGCGCCAGTTGGGCTGCGGAACCACCGCTACGCGGTAACCTTCTGCTTCGAGCAGGCGGCCGATGACCGCCGCGCCGAAAGCCGGATGGTCGATGTAGGCGTCGCCCGTGAAGAGAACGACGTCCACCGAATCCCAGCCCCGCTGGCGGGCCTCCTTGACTGTGGTCGGCAGAAAAGCCATAGAGATCGGTTGTTTTCGTTTTACGGTTTTCGATCCGCGTCCGTCCGTTGCGGAGTGTCGTGCGCGGACTTTTCTATTTTCGTTTCGACATTCCTTATTCCTTCTATCCCTTCCCTTTACCCTCGCGTCGCCCGCTTTCTGCGGCGGCACCCCGACATCCCGCGAACGGGTGCGGTCGGCTGACGGCGGCTCGGGTGCGATCTTTTCCGATTGTCGCCGGCCGGGCATCCCGTTTACGAAAATCCCCGCCCCGTCGGGGCAGGGAGGTTCGGCTGCGGATGTGTGCCGCCGTTACAGTTCGCTCTCTTTGAGGCGCTCGGCGTTCTCGGCCACGATCAGGTGGTCGATGCAGTCCTGGATGTCGCCGTCCATGAAGGCCGCGAGGTTGTAGATCGTATAATTGATGCGGTGGTCGGTGATGCGCCCCTGAGGATAGTTGTAGGTGCGGATCTTGGCCGAACGGTCGCCCGTCGAGACCATCGTCTTGCGTTTCGATGCGATCTGGTCGAGGTATTTCGAATATTCGAGGTTGAAGACGCGCGTGCGCAGTTCCTCGAAGGCCTTGTCGAAGTTTTTGAGCTGCGACTTCTGATCCTGGCACTGCACGACGATTCCAGTGGGGATGTGCGTGAGCCGGATGGCCGAGTAGGTCGTGTTGACCGACTGCCCGCCCGGACCCGACGCACAGAAGATGTCCTTGCGCACGTCGTTCATCGAGATTTCGACGTCGAACTCCTCGGCTTCGGGCAGCACGGCCACCGAAGCGGCCGAGGTGTGGACGCGCCCCTGCGTCTCGGTGACGGGGACGCGCTGCACGCGGTGGACGCCCGATTCGTATTTGAGCGTACCGTAGACGTTCTGCCCTGTGACCTTCATCACCACCTCCTTGTATCCGCCGGCCGTACCCTCCGAGAAGGAGGTCACCTCGTAGCGCCACCCCTTCGATTCGATGTATTTCGTATACATGCGGAACAGGTCGCCGGCGAAGAGCGCCGCTTCGTCGCCGCCCGTACCGCCGCGAATCTCCATGATGGCGTTCTTCGAATCCTGCGGGTCTTTGGGGATGAGCAGCAGTTTGATCTCCTCCTCCATGCGTACGATGGCCGGTTCCAGTTCGGCGATCTCCTCGCGCGCCATTTCGCGCATCTCCTCGTCCTTGTCGTTGGCGAGCACGTCCTTCGCTTCGGCCAGATTGGCCAGGGCCGTGCGGAAACGTTCCGACGTCTCGATGATCGGTTCCAGCTCCTTGTAGTCCTTGTTCAGCTGCACGAACTGTTTCACGTCGGCGATCACTTCGGGGTCGGTGAGCTTCTGCCCCAACTCCTCGTATTTGAGTTTCAGTCCGTCCAGACGTTGGAGGATCGAATTGTCTGCCATAGTCTCCCTTTCTCTTGTCGATTCGGGGACAAAGATACGAAAAGCCGAGGGCAGAACCAAATTTATTTGGTTTTGCCGAGGCGGGGTATCTGCGGTGCCGCCGCCGATTGCGGAAACCCTCGACGGGGGGGCGGGCCGGCGGAGTACGGAAAAATACCTATTTGCAGGGATTGTTCCCGCAGGACGGATGTACGATCTTTGCAAAGAGGATTTACGGATAAACTTTCATACGATGAGAACAGGAATATTCTACGGCAGCACGACCGGTATGACCGAGTCGCTGGCTGCGAAGATCGCCGCCCGCACGGGCGTCGCGCAAACCGATGTGCACAATGTCGCGGACGCTTCGGCCGACGAGGCCGAAGGGTACGACCTGCTGTTGCTGGGGTCGTCGACCTGGGGCTGCGGCGAATTGCAGGACGACTGGTACGATTTTCTCGATGCACTGAAACGGAAGGCGTTGTCTGGCAAGCGCGTGGCGCTGTTCGGCTGCGGCGACAGAGCCTCCTACCCCGATTCGTTCTGCGATGCGCTGGCCGAAATCCGCGACGGGCTGGAAGCGACGGGCTGCACCTTCGTCGGAGCGTTGGACGCTGCGGAGTACGACGGTTGCACTTCGCGTATCTGCCGCGACGGGAAGGTCATCGGGCTGGCGGTCGACGACGGGGCGTCGGAGGCGGTCAACGACGCCCGCATGGAGAAGTGGATCGCCGCCATCGGATTCTGAAATAGAAATTCTTATGAGCGCCGATGATTTCAACCGCCACACCGATCTGAAAATGCTGCTGCACCATATCTACGAATTTCAGAAAGGAGTTCGCCGGCTGGTGCTCTGCACGATCTGCCCGACGTGCGCCCGCCTGGTGGCCGAGCGGTTGCAGGCGCGCCGGATCGACTATCTGGTGCAGCCGGTGACCGCGGACAAGGTCAATCTCTATTTCGGCCACCGCGCCTGTCTGGATGCCGTGCGGATGTTCGTCCACAAGCCGCTCAACGAGTTGTCGGCCGAGGAGGATTTCATGTTGGGCGTGATGCTCGGCTACGACCTCCCGATGCAGTGCGAGCGCTATTGTACCCGCAAACGGCGCCCGCTTCCTGCCGTCGGGGCCGGAGGCTGACCGGAATTCCTGCCATAGAAGAGCGGGGGCGGAGATCGGATCTCCGCCCCCGCTTCGTTTCGGCCGGACGAGGTCAATGCGAGGCGCTGTTCGGGAGCGTTCCGAGCCAGTCGAGCACGTCGGCGCGCCACGCGGTACGGTAGATGCGGTCGGGGTTGAAACCGCCGCCGTGGCCGCCGCTGGGGTAGATGCGCAGCGAACACCCTTTCACGCCGTTGCGTTTGAGCGCTTCGTAGAAGAGCGTGCTGTTGACGGGCGGCACGGTGCGGTCGTCGTCGGCGAGCAGCAGCAGCGTGGGCGGTGTCGAGGCGGTCACGCGGTTTTGCAGCGACCATTGCGCCTCGTCGCCGGCCGTGCGGTCGGTGCCCAGCAGGTTGTCGAACGATCCCTTGTGGCATTTGCCCGGCTCGGCTGTGATGACGGGGTAGACCAGTACGGCGAAGGCGGGGCGTACCTCTTCGGGGAGCATCGTGGCGGCCGAAGCGGCCAGATGGCCGCCCGCCGAGAAGCCCATGATGCCCACGCGCGAAGGATCGACGCCGTACTCCGCGGCATGGTCGCGGATGTAGCGCAGTGCCGCTTCGGCGTCTTCGAGCGGCACCTGGCAGTGTCCGTTGGGCAGGCGGTATTTGAGTGCGACGACCGTGATTCCTTCGGCCGAGAGCCACTCGCCCACTTCGTGCCCTTCGCGCGGCATCGAGACGAAGCGGTAGCCGCCGCCCGGGCAGACGACGACGGCCTGTCCGGTCGCCTTGTCCGGCGCTGCGGGATAGATGAAGAGTTCGGTGTCGACCGTGTTGTAGAGGTTGCCGTTTTTCTCTTTCTGGGGGCCTGCATCCTCGTTGGAGTGGGGTGCCGAGGCGTTGTCCCACAATTTGACCACCTTGACCTGGGCGGAGGCGGTCAGCGTCGCCGCGAGGGCGACGAGCGTCAGCAATCGTTTCATGGTTATCGGGGTTTAGAAGTTGGTTTCTGATCTTCGTGTGCAAGCATGGCCAGCCAGTCGAGAATGTCGGCGCGCCACTGTGCACGGTAGATATGGGCGGGGTCGAGTGCGCCGCCGTGGCCGCCGCTGGGGTAGATGCGCAGCGAGGCCGGTATGCCGTGGCGTTTGAGCGCCGCATAGAACAGAACGCTGTTGACCGGCGGCACCGAACGGTCGTCGTCGGCCGCCAGCAGCAATGCGGGCGGCGTCGAGGCGGTCACGCGGTTTTGCAGCGACCATTGCGCCTCGTCGCCGGCCGTGCGGTCGGTGCCCAGCAAGTGGTCGAACGACCCTTTGTGGCATTTGCCCGATTCAGCCGTAATGACGGGATAGATCAGCACGGCGAAGGCGGGGCGCACCTCTTCGGGGAGCATCGTGGCGGCCGAAGCGGCCAGGTGGCCGCCCGCCGAACACCCCACGATCCCCACCTGCGCGGAGTCGGCGCGGAAGTCCGGAGCCGTGCGGCGCAGGTAGCGCAGCGCCGCTTCGGTGTCTTCGAGCGGCACCTCGCATCGGCCGTTGGGCAGGCGGTATTTCAACACGGCGGCGGTGACGCCGTGTTCGGCCAGCCAGCGTCCGACGGCGTGGCCGTCGCCTCCGATCGAGAGGAAGCGGTAGCCGCCGCCCGGACAGACCACCGCCGCCTGTCCGGTTGCACGTGCCGGGTCGGCCGCATAGACGTACAGAACGGCTTCGGTCGTATTGAACAATCGGTCTTCCTCGACCCGCTCCCCGCCCCGCAGTCCGTTGTCGTGGGGTGCCGAGGCGTTGTTCCACAGCCGGACGATCCGCTGTTGCGCGCCGGCGGTCAACGCGGCGGCGAGTGCGGTCAGTACGAGGAGTCGTCGCATCAGAGGACGATATTGATGATCTTGCCTTTGACGACGATCACTTTTTTCGGCGCCTTGCCGTCGAGCCATTTCTGTGCGGCGGGCCGTGCTACGATGTCGGCCGTGATCTCATCCGGCGACGCCGTCAGGGCGTACTCCTGCTTGAACCGCAGCTTGCCGTTGATCATGACCGGATATTCGAACGACTGCTCGACCAGATAGCTTTCGTCGCAGACGGGATAGGGGGCGTCGCAGACCGACGCGGTATGTCCCAGCCGTTCCCAGAGCTCTTCGGCGATATGCGGCGCGAAGGGTGCGAGCAGGGCGACGAGCGGTTCGAGAATCGCGCGCTTGCGGCATTCGCCCAGTTCGTTGAGGCAGATCATGAAGGCTGCCACCGACGTGTTGAACGAGAAGTTCTCGATGTCCTCGCGGACCTTCTTTATGGTCTTGTGCAGCGTCTTCAACTCCTTCGGAGTGGGGGCCTCGTCCGTCACGGCCAGTGCGTCGCCGGCGTGGAAGAGCCGCCAGAAACGGCGCAGAAACTTGTGCACGCCGTCGATGCCGTTCGTGTCCCACGGCTTCGACTGTTCGAGCGGGCCGAGGAACATCTCGTACATGCGCAACGTGTCGGCGCCGTACTGGTCGACGATATAGTCGGGGTTGACGACGTTGAACATCGATTTCGACATCTTCTCGATTGCCCAGCCGCAGACGTATTTCCCGTCTTCGAGGATGAACTCGGCGTCGGCGAACTCGGGCCGCCATGCGCGGAAGGCGTCCAGATCGAGCTGGTCGTTGCGGACGATGTTCACGTCGACGTGGATCTCCTGCGTCTCGTAGGACTCTTTCAGGCCGAACGAGACGAACTTGTTGGTACCGACGACGCGGTAGACGAAATTCGAGCGGCCCTGGATCATGCCCTGGTTGACCAGCTTCCGGAAGGGTTCGGGCTCGCACACGCAGCCCAGATCGTAGAGGAACATGTTCCAGAAGCGCGAATACATCAGGTGGCCCGTCGCATGTTCGATGCCGCCCACGTAGAGGTCGACCGACCGCCAGTATTCGTCCGCTTCGCGGCCGACGAGCGCGCGGTCGTTGTGCGGGTCCATGTAGCGCAGGTAGTAGGCGGACGAACCTGCGAACCCGGGCATCGTCGACAGTTCGAGCGGATCGCCGTCGGCCGTCGTCCACCCCGCTGCGCGGGCCAGCGGCGGTTCGCCCTCTTCGGTGGGGCCGAAGTCGCTGACGGGCGGCAGTTCGAGCGGCAGCGCCGATTCCGGCAGCGGACGGGCGATTTCGTCGCGATAGTAGATTGGGAAGGGTTCGCCCCAGTAACGCTGGCGCGAGAAGATGGCGTCGCGCAGCCGGTAGTTGACCAGCCGTTTGCCCAGTCCGCGCTGCTCGATGGCGTCGAACATCTTTCCGATCGCCTCCCTGACCTCCATGCCGTCCAGAAAACCGGAGTTGATGAGTTTGCCCTCCTTGGCGTCGTAGGACTCCTTGCTGATGTCGCCGCCTGCGACGACGGGCGTGATTTCCAGTCCGAAATGACGGGCGAAGGCATAGTCGCGCGAGTCGTGCGCCGGCACGGCCATGATCGCTCCGGTGCCGTATCCCGCCAGCACGTAGTCCGAGATGTAGATCGGTATCTCGCGTCCCGTGAAGGGGTTGACGGCATACGAACCGGTGAAGACGCCGCTCACGCGCCGCGTCTCGGCGATGCGCTCGCGCTCGGAGCGTTTCTGGGTCTGTTCGAGGTAATCCTCGACGGCCGTCTTGTTTTCGGGCGTGGTAAGCTCGTTGACCCATTCGTGTTCGGGAGCGATGACCATGAAGGTGACGCCGAAGATCGTGTCGGGGCGCGTGGTGAAGATTTCGAGTTTGCGGTCGAAACCGCGCACGTCGAAGAAGACCTGTGCACCCTCCGAGCGGCCGATCCAGTTACGCTGGATCTCTTTGAGCGATTCGCTCCATTGGAGCGTTTCCAATCCGTCGAGCATTCGCTGCGCATAGGCCGTCACGCGCAGCAGCCACTGCTTCATGCGTTTCTGTACGACGGGATAGCCGCCGCGCACCGACAGCCCGTCCTTCACCTCGTCGTTGGCCAGCACCGTACCCAACTGCGGGCACCAGTTGACCATCGTGTCGGCGCGGTAGGCCAGGCGGTAGTTCTGCAACACCTGTTCGCGCCGGTGCTCGTCCATGCCCGCCCAGTCGGCGGCCGTGAAATGCAGTTCGGCGGTGCAGGCCGCATTCACCCCTTCGGTGCCGCTGCGGGCGAACGCCTCTTCCAGCTCCCCGATCGGGCGCGCCTGCTGCCTGTCGCGGCAATAGTAGCTGCCGAACATTTTCAGGAAGGCCCACTGCGTCCACTTGTAGTAGCCCGGGTCGCAGGTGCGCACTTCGCGGTCCCAGTCGAACGAGAAGCCGATCTTGTCGAGCTGTTCGCGGTAACGGGCGATGTTGTGTTCGGTGGTGACGGCCGGATGCTGTCCCGTCTGGATGGCGTATTGTTCGGCCGGCAGACCGAAGGCGTCGTAGCCCATCGGATGCAGCACGTTGAAACCGCACTGGCGCTTGTAGCGTGAGAAAATGTCCGAAGCGATGTACCCCAGCGGGTGCCCGACGTGCAGGCCGGCGCCCGACGGGTAGGGGAACATGTCGAGAACGTAATATTTCGGACGTGCGGGGTCGACTTCGACGTGGTAGGTTCCGCGCTCCCGCCAGCGCTGCTGCCATTTGGGTTCCAGTTCCTTGAAATTGTATTCCATATAGTGTAAGAGCTAATTTTCCGGTTCGAGTGCGAGGACTTATGCGCGTGGCGCGTGTTATCGAGGATTCCGTCCGATCCGTGCCGAAACGCCGTCTGTCCGTGCCGAAATTTATCTTCCGGCAAAAATAATAAAATAAAATGAAGAATCGACCCTGCCGCGGCCTCAATATGGCAATTCGTACGGAAGGGACGCCCCGAAAACGTCGTGGGTATACGAACGCAGAAACTGCTCGAAAAGTTCTCCGAACTCTTCGAAGAGGTTCTCGCCAAAAAGGAGAGGGAGATCATGACGGTCTGACCGTTTGTTCCGATAACTTAACAACCGGACTTGCTGTCAGCAGGTCCGGTTGTTAAAGTTAGCCAGGTCCGACCTATTCGGCGGCCCGTACGATATACGAGAACTTGTACGAACTGCGCCAGAAGTTGTTGTAGAAATTGTTGCCCGGCGTATCGCCCGACGCATCCGGCAGGGCGAAATCGAAGAAAAGATTGCCCGAAGTATCCCTGCTGAAAGTCATCGTCGAGGTAATATTGTTCTTCGAAATCTTCATCTGGTTGGTCGAGAGATCCAACATCCAGTCGGACTCTCCGGCAGGGATCAGATGTCGCAGGCGCGGGTCCATATCCAGCGGAGCATCCTCGGTGTACTCGCCCGGATAAACACCCTTGAACGATCCGTATAGCCCGTCGGCTCCGGCGGCATTGATGATCTTGCCCGTAAATTTTCCGTCGACCATCTCCTCGTTCATCGTAATGGTGATGATGTTATCCAACTCCGGCGAGGCGAACAACCCGAACTCGGAACCGCCCATCGAAGTATCCCACTTTCCGGTACCGTTGCCGCTGATATTCTGGTCCAGGTATATCTTGATGTCGCTGACAGCCCACGTGCCGACATAGAACGGATCGTAGGGTTTGAGGTAGACCGTCCAAAGCACCTGTTTCCCGGTTTGGGAACGCACGATAATACGCGCCTTGCGTTCGGGATTCCGGAAATCGAGCGTACCGCCGTCGGAGACATCCGCCGTGGCATAGGCCGAAAGGGCCAGCGCCTCGACCCTGACCGCTTCCCGTGGGTAATCGGCCTGTTCGAAGATATAGAGGGTCACGGTTCCCTGATTGTCGTCCACCCGTTCGATGGTGGCTTTACCCAGTTGTCCCGTCAGTTGGATGTCGAGGATCGAGCACTCGTTGCTCGGCTCCTTTTCGTCGATATCCTTCGTGCAGGAAGCTATAACCAGGCACGAAAGGAACAATGCAATATGTTTCAGATTTTTCATAATGCTACAAATTGGGATTCAGGTCTATTTCACGCTGCGGGATCGGATAGTAGGCAGCTTCGGCCTCGCTCAGTCCGGCAGCCTTGATATCGGTGGTCGTAACCGAGGCCGTGCGGCGCAGGTCGTAGAGCCGGTTGCCCTCGAAAGCCAGTTCCAGAGCACGTTCTTTAATCACGGCTTCGCGGAATTTATCCGTCGTCATTCCGGACGGAAGCGGCGTAACGCCGGCCCTTTCGCGGATACGGTTCACATAGGCCAAACCCGCTTCGGGTCCCGCCGCTTCGGCATACACCAACGCAATGTCCGAAAAACGGATCAGGTAAGGTCGGGCACTGGTGCGTTCGCCGATAAAATCAGGGTCGACGTACTTACTCGAAAAGTATCCCTTGACCTGATTGGGTACGATCGGATTTCCGGAAGCATCGTAGATGTCGCGGTGAATCAACTCGGTACGACGTTTGTCTGTGGTGCTGAACTGCGTTTCGACGAATTCGTCATTACAGAGGAAAACACCCCAACCGTTGCCGTTGGCCCGCTGCAAGTCACCATTGCCGTAACGGATGTAGAACGGTACGGAGTTGTTCGACGGCAGGAAAAGCAGGGGCAGTTTGGAGTAGTTACCCTCCTGCGTACCGCTGCGGTCGATCGGCATGATGAAGATATGCTCGGGCCCCGTGGGTTTGTCCACGTCGTAAATATCGCGCAGGTTGGTGTCGAAATCATACACGTTCTTGTAATCACGGACAACCTTCCCCGCCCAATAGGCGGCGCTGTCGTACATGATCCGAGGCTCACGGCGCATCTCTGTATAACGGTGAACGTTGTGCTCCTTCGAAGACGCGATGGTCAGGTAGGCCTTTGCCATCAGCGACTGCGCAGCCACCTTGTCCGCCCGTCCGAAAACTTTGTTGACTTCGAGCAGGTTGTCCGCCCGGGTCAGATCGCCTAAGATCAGATCATAAAGCTGGTCGAGGCCCGTTGCCATCGGAGGCGTTGTCTGCGATAGCTCCGCCACCATCTTTGTCTGCACGGGCACGATGCCGAACGTGCGCACCAGATTGAAATAGTTCCATGCACGCAGGAAATAAGCTTCGCCGAGAATTCGGCGGCGCGCCGTCTCGCTCAGCACCGAACTGTTTTGGATATGGTCGATCACCGTATTGGCTCGGTTGATCGCGATGTAGCAGTATTTGAAATAGTATTGCAACTGCTCGGTCTCGCGGTTCGCGATCCAGTTCTCAAGCTGATAGACATCACCCGCCTCGTCGCTCTTGGGCGACATCGTCTCGGTGGGGATGTCGCCGATGTAGAAGATGCCGCGTGAATATTCGAGGAACGTCAGGGCATTGTAGGCATAGAGAAGACCCGACTCGGCATCGGTCTCGCTCTTGTAAAAATTGTCGTCGGAATAGAATCCGTACGGCTCCTCCTGCAGGTCGCACGCTGTGAGCAACCCGCAGAGCGAAATGATATAAAGCAGATTTTTCATAATCGTAGTTTAGAATTTCAAGTCCAGACCGATGGCATATTTCCGCAGTCGGGGATAACCGCCCCAGTAGATACCGTCGACACCCACTTCGGGATCGTAACCGTCGAATTTGGTGAAGGTATAGGCGTTCTCTATATTGGCGAACACGCGCACGCTGCGAATAAAGGCCTTGCGGACGGGAATCGTATAGCCGATATTGATGTTTTGCAGGCGGACGAACGAACCGTCGTGGACGAAGTAGTCCGAGAACAGGTAGCTGCGCGTCGAATTCAGGCGCGGGTATTCGTTTGTCGGATTGTCGGGCGTCCAGCGCTTGATCTTCACGCGCGGATCGTAAGTATAGCCGTTATAAATGACGTCGTTGCCGAATACGCCGTTGAGAAATACCGACACGTCGAGATTCTTGTAGCGGAACGCCAGGTTAAGGCTGGCTGTGAAGTCGGGATTCGGATCGCCGATGATGCAGCGGTCCCGGTCGTCGATGGCATAGTCTCCGTTTAGATCCACGTATTTGAGCTCGCCGGGCTGGTCCTTGCCGTCGGAACTCATGAAGCCAGGGTCCTCTCCCTGCTGGATGATACCGTTCACCCGGTAGCCGTAGAAGACATACATCGGATAGCCGATGGCATAGACGCTCGGATTGCCGTTGAACATCGACAGCGACTGGCCGCAAACCTCGTACTGCATGCCCGTGAGGTAATCGGTGCTCAGGCCACTCGAAACGGCATTCCCCAGATCGGTCACCTCGTTGCGGTTCCGCGAGAAGATGAACGTCGCGGAAAAGGAGGTATTCTTCCGGCTGACGATATCGCCGTCGAGCGTGAGTTCGAAACCGCGGTTACGGATATTGCCGTCGTTGACCCACATCTTGTCATAACTGCTCGACAGCGGCAGGTATTTCTCACGCAGCAGATCGGTAGTGTACTTGTCGTAGTAATCCATCGTCACGCGCAGGCGGCGTTTGAAAAAGGCGAGGTCGACACCCAGGTTCCACTGGCGGGTCGATTCCCACCTCAGATCGGGGTTGGCAATGCCGCCCCAGAGGATATAGCGGTCATTGGCGCCTTCGCGGCCGGCTTCATAGCCCGGGCCGATGGCCGTCTGCCATTTGTCCGCGAACCAGTATTTCTCGGTTCCGTAGCGGTTGAGCGTCTGGTAAGGCGAAATGCCCTGATTGCCCGAAATTCCCCAGCTGGCCCGGATCTTGAACTCATCGAAAACGTTGAGCTTCTGCATCCACGGCTCATTGTGGAGTTTCCAGCTCACGGCGCCCGAAGGGAAATAGCCCCACTTGTTGTTTTTGCCGAATTTCGACGAACCGTCGGCACGCATGGTGAACGTGAAGAGATATTTATCGTCGAGCACGTAGTTCAAACGGCCGTAGAACGAGAGCAGTTTACTGTTCTGATACGTGTTGTTTATCACGTTCTTCTGGGGATTGCCCGCACCCATGTTCTCATTGCCGAGGGCGTCGTTCACGAAATCATAGGCCGTAGTGCCGAGCGTCCGGCCCATGTTGTAGTCGAAGGAGTGTCCCGCCATGACCGACAGGTTGTGCCGGTCGGCAAAAGTCCGCTGAAAAGTAACATAGGTCTCGCTCAGCACATCCTGCGACAGGGTATTGTTCATTTGCGCGATACCGTTCATGTCGTGCGCCTCCTGCGAAGTGTTCGAAGCGTTGTAGACATCCTGCACGGAGGTCGAATAGTTGTAATTGAGCTGCGTGCGGATCTTCAATCCCTCGACGATCTCCCACTCGGCTGCCAGCGACGAAATGAGGTCGCGGCCCTGCGTCTCGTTCTTGACGTTGTCGGAGATAATGAGCGGATGGCCGAAGTCGGTTTCCGAAGCGACGAAATAATTGCCGTCCTCATCGTAAACGGGCCATAACGGGTTGCGGCCGTATTCGAGCGTGTTGTTTACATGACGCTTGTGGATCGAAAGGATGTTCGAGGTCTGAAGCGTGAAATTCTTGGCCAGTTTGTACGAACCGTTGAGCGTGACATTGCCTTTGCGGAAATTATCTTTCTTGTAGACACCTTCGTCGTCGAAATAATTAAGGCTCAGATTGATCGCCGCCTTGTCGGTGGAGTGCGACAGCGTGGCCGTCGTATTGTTGACCACGGCCGTACGCATGCAGAGGTCGGCCCAATCGGTGTTCGACCACTTGCCCTGTTGGATCTCGATGAGTGACGGATAGTAGGTGCCGTTGTTGTACTGACCTGTGTAGAGGGCCGGCAGCCCGGCGTTGGTCAGCTCCTCGTTGGCGATCTGCGCCATTTGCAGCGGGTTGCGCCAGACGTTGAGTTTGTCGGTGAACTGCCCGATGGTGGTCCGGTGGTTCACCGAAACCTGAGTCGACCCGCCTTTGGCGGTGCGGGTCTGGATCAGGATCACGCCGTTGGCGCCGCGGGAACCGTAGATGGCCGAGGAAGAGGCATCTTTCAGGATCTCGATCGATTCGATGTCCGAGGGGTTGATCTGCGACAGGTTGCCGGCGTCGCCGATGGGGAATCCATCGACTACGATCAGCGGGGTGTTCGAACCGTTGAGCGAACTGTTGCCGCGGATACGCACTACGGCGCCCGCCCCGGGATCCTGCGAAGTGTTCATGATTTGCAGTCCGGCGGCACGGCCCTGCAACAGTCCCTCGATCGACGGGGCCGAGATGTCCTTGATGGCATCCATCTTCACGGAAACGACCGATCCGGTCAGGTCGCTCTTTTTCATGCTGCCGTAACCGATGACGACCACGTCGTCGATCAGTGCCTCTTCGGCCTCGAGCACGATATCGAGGAAGGTCACTCCTGCCGTAACGGCGACCTCGCGGGTTTTGTAGCCGACGAATCCGACGGAGAGCACGGCTCCGTTCTTGGCGCGGACCGTGAAATTACCCGCAATGTCGGTACTGGTTCCGGTTGTCGTTCCCTTGATAATGACGCTGGCTCCGACGAGCGGCTGTCCGTCGGCCGTCACGCGCCCCTGAATCTCAACCTCATTCTGGGCGGATGCGCCGACAGTGAGGAAAAGGGAGGCGAAAAGCGCCAGAAGCCATCTGTCCCGCAGGCGTAGGTTTGCTGTATTCATGGTGTCTGAGTTTTAGTGTTTTGTTTGATTGTCAATTTTACCGTCGAGATAGTCGCTGGCATAGATGAATGTTCCGGCGCTCCATCCCAGCATCGTGGGCATGTCGTATTCGTTGCTGACATTGATGTTCCCCTCCCGGACATTGTACTTTTCCCACAGGTTATGGGTTTCGCCGAAGGTCTTCACGACCATCGCAGCGTATTTCTCCGCAATACGCCGTGCGTCCTGCCTGTAACCGTAGGCATCGAGCCCCCGGATGGCCAGATAGACGACCGGAGGCCACGTATTGGGATAAGACCACTGGTAGTCGTAGTCATAAGGTTCGTCCTCGCATACGGCGATTCCGTATTCGAACTCTAACCGTCCGAGCGCCTTTTTCACGAGGATTCGGGCCTGTTCCGCATCCGGAATTCCGGCATAAAGCAGACTGAACACTGCACCCGAAACGACCGTCGAACGGCGGCCGTTGACGAAGTCGTAGTCATAATAAACACCATCCTCCCCGAGGCAGTAGCGGTTTATCAGCCCGCGACGCTTTTCGGCCCGTGCCTTCCACGTTCCGGCAGCCTTGGAATCGCCCAACAGAAGGGCGTAGCGGGCGAAGAGCGTTTCGTAAATATAGAGATTGGCATTGAGGTCTACCGGACAGAAATCTGCACAACGGCGTTCGAAACGGGGATTGAAGTCCCAGCCCGACTCTGCCTCGGCGGCAAAATGCGTCCCCAGTCGCAGAATCTCCGTGTCGGAAAGTCCCCGGTTGCGAAAATCGGTATTGAGCCGTTGCCCTCCGGTAGTGACGAACTCCTGTTTGAGTTCGTCGCTTGCAGACGAGGAGTAGCGGTTGAGCCCGACAGGCGTAATGCGCTGCGTCATCCAGAAGTCATACTCCTTCTGCAAGGTCGTAAAAGCTCCGGCCAGCCAGTTCGTGTCTTCGGTCTGTTCGAAGATCCGGTCGACCATCATGCAGAGGAAAGGAGGCTGTGAGCGGTTGAGATACCACGTCCGGCTGCCATTGGGCATATAGCCGTATCGGTCGACCAGATAGAGCATGTCCTCAGTGTTGTTTTTCGCCAGATCGAGGCGTCCGTCGCGTACGAGCCCCTCGTTGGTGAAGTAGGTATCCCAATAATAGAGTTCCTGAAAGGTCTGGCTGACGCTGGGAACCGTATAGGGGCGCGGCAGCCCGATCAGCGTCTGCGAATCGGTCGGATTGTACTGTACCGACGCATCCCACGACGTGCGGATGAAATCGCGCACGCAGGCGATCTCCTCCTGCGAAACCGACGGATGATGTCCACAGGAAACAGCGGTCAGTGCCAGCATGCTCCCCAGAAAAGTTCGTATTTCGTTCATCTCTGGCGGGGATTATTCATAAATGCCGGCTATGTCCTTCTCCAGCAATATCTGCTCCCCTGCGACGAAGGTCTTGAAATCCTCCTCCGAAACGCAGCCCGGATAAGGGCCGAAGAAATGATTCGTATCCTTGTTCCGCCAGACCAGCACATAGGCTACGGGAACGCCCGCAATGGCTTTCGAAAGTTTTTCGGTCCACCATTTCGACTGGGAGGTATTGTTTTCGAGCCCGGTCTCCGTAAACGCGAACGGCTTGTTTTTCAGGTAGGCGATATGTTTAAGCAGGCGCATCAATCGCAGGCCGTTGGTCTCGATGGCCCAGGAACTGCGGTCATAGGCATCCAGACCGAGTACGTCGACATAGGCATCGCCCGGCCAGAATTCGAGATAATTGTCCTGCGAACTGACGATATCGGGCGAGTAGACATACAGCAGGTTATGCACGCCCTTCGTATCGCGCAGGTATTCGAGCGTAAAACGCCACAGGGCGATATACTCTTCTGCGGTGCAGTTGCCCTTACCCCACCAGAAACCGTTGCCGGTGTGTTCATGGAACGGACGGAACAGCACCGGGACATACTCTCCGGCATCGGTCCTGAGCGAGAGCATGAAAGCGGCAACCTTGTCCAGCCAGCCGCAGTATTTTTCGTGCAGGTCGCCGCCGGGAATAATCCGTCCTACGGCGGCAGTTACGTCCCAGGCCGTGCCGCCGGTAGCGGGGTTGGTCGTATGCCAGCCGATGGTGGTCACGCCTCCGCGGGCATAAGCTTCGAGAATACGGTTGCGGATGTCCGTGAATTTATCGCCGTCGATGTTTTTCGCATCGTTGTCCACCCCGGTCGGAGAGTTGGGATCCAGATCCCACAATTCGATCTGGGCCAGATCCCAGCCCATCATTGCGGGATAGTCGCCGCAGATACTCTTCACGTCCGAGCGGTCGACATCGCCCGACCAGCCGATACCGTAGAGCGACGAACACTGGTGTCCGAAAAGCGTACCGCCGTTTTCGGCAATGCTGCGCAGGTTGCCGAGCAGGTTACGGGTCTGCACCGTAGCCTGCGAGTCGGTCGTCGCAGCGGGAGCCGGCTGGGGTTCCGGATATTCGCGGTCGGCAATATCACTGCATCCGGCCGCGACCAGCCACGACAGATAAAGAATTTGTTTCCACATAATTATCAGCTATTTTAGGTTAATTGTCAGTGATACATGTCAGGTAATTGACTTTCGAACAGAACGGGCTGTTCCCGATTGGCGGCAAACTTCCTGAAATCGGGTTCCGAAGCGTGTCCGTGCCAGGGACCGAAAAAGTGCGTCGGACGGTCGTGGGCGTTACGCCATACCAGAACATAGCTCAGCCCCTTGCCGCGGATGACCGGCAGCAGCCGCCGGGTCCACCACGCTGTATCGGGGATGCCCTCGAGTCCGGTTTCGGTGAAGGCCGTCGGTTTACCGTGTTCGTGTCCCAATCGCTGCAAGGTCGAAAGCATTCGTTCTCCGCCCGACAGGAAATCCCAATCCTGCGGGCGGTGGTAGGCGTCGAGCCCGAGCACGTCGACCCATTCGTCGCCCGGATAGCGTTCCGTATAGTGCTCCGCATCGCGGTACAGGTCTGGTGAATAGACGTAGAGGAGATTGTGCACTCCCTTCACATCGCGCAGATATTCCACCGTGAAGCGCCATAAAGCCTTGTATTCGTCGGGGGTACACTGCGCTTCGCCCCACCAGAATCCGCTGCCGGTGTGCTCGTGGAACGGACGGAACAGCACCGGAACACACGTTCCGTCGGCACTCTTCAACCCGACGAAGAATCCGGCCAGACGGTCGAGCCACAGCCGGAATTGGGCATGGTTGGCGCCGCCCGGGAGAATGGAACTCACGGCCGTGGAGGTTTTGCCGTCCCAGGCGCTGGCTCCGGACTCGGGATTCTGCGGATGCCAACTGACCGTATTCACGGCTCCGCGCCCGTAGGCGGCACACAACAGACGGGTGATCTCGGCGAAAGGAACGTCGTCGATGCTTCGGTCGGCCCCTGTTTCAAGTCCTCCGAGCTCCCACCCGAAAACAGCAGGGTAATCACCGCAACACTCCCTGACGTCGGAGCGTCCCTCCTCGTATTTCCAGTCGTGTCCATAGAGGGCGTCGTCCTGATGCCCGAACATCACCCCTTCGTCTGCAATCCGGAACAGGTTGCGGTAGAGGGCCTGCGTTTCAGGCGTGGCCTGTGGATCCGCCGGAAGAGGCGTAGTGTCCGAACAAGCGGCTGAAAATGCGGCAAAGACTATAAAAAGCAGTTTGTTCATTGTTTAAAGCAGGTTAAAGCGGTTCATCAGATGATGATCTTCTTTTTATCGTAGTATTCCCGGAAATCGTGGGGTGTGTAGCCCTTGTATTTCTTAAAGATCCGGTTGAAGTTCGATAGGTTGTTGAACCCGCATTTGAAGGCGATCTCCGCGATCGTGTTGGCCGGTTCGTCGATTAGCCGTCGGGAAGCCGCACTGATGCGGATATTGTTCAGACAATCGATGAAGTTGTATCCCGTACGCCGCTTGATGAAACGGCTGAACGACGGTTCGCTCATGTTGACCAGCGCCGCCATCTCCGAGAGTCGCACGGGACGGTGGTAGTTGCTGTTGAGATATTCCATAATGGTCCGCACGCGC
>ENA-UERC01000588-UERC01000588.1-human-gut-metagenome-genome-assembly--contig:-NODE-588-length-26531-cov-5.479852_pt1 | contig 26531 bp, 28 predicted proteins | sample MGYA00242955_ERZ507955 | MGnify/ENA primary metagenome ERZ507955 (study PRJEB26167, sample SAMN06115394) | human gut metagenome | host: Homo sapiens | place: China:Hubei | collected 2016-04-27 | study... | reverse complement strand
AAATTAAGAAACCTTATAAATGAAGAAAGTTGGTGAAAAAATGTCAATAAAATTAGAAGTTTGGGGTGACTATGCTTTGTTTTCGCGTCCTGAGCTAAAGGTCGAGCGCGTAAGCTTTGATATAATTACTCCGTCAGCTGCTAGAGGTATTATGGAAAGCGTTTTCTGGCACCCTGGCTTAAAATATGTTGTGGACCGAATATATTTATTAAGTAAAATTCAATATGCCAACATCAGACGCAATGAAGTGAAATCTAAAATTCTTGCTTCCAAAGTCAAAGCAGCTATGTCAGGCGGCAAGGCTAATGATTTGTATATCAACACTAAAGAGGATATTGTGCAGCGAGCTGCCTTAGTGTTGAAAAATCCTCATTATGTTATTGAATCGCATTTTGAAATGACAGATAAAGCTAATGCTTCCGATAATCCGGGAAAATTTCAGGATATTATAAAAAGGCGCATTAGAAAAGGTCAATGTTTTCATACGCCATATTTTGGCTGCCGCGAGTTTCCCGTAAAATTTAGATTGTATGAATTTGATGATGTACCTACTGTTTATGATGAAGAAGAACGGGATTTAGGATTTATGCTGTATGATTTTGATTACAGCAATCTTGATGATATTACACCCATGTTCTTTAGAGCTAAACTATGTAAAGGTGTAATGGATTTAACAAATTGTGAGGTGCTCAAATGATTATCCGTGCTTTGGTTGATTATTATGAGTCCTTGGCAAAGCAAGGAAAAATTGCTAAGCCTGGTTGGAGCGTAGCCAAAATAGCTTATGCTTTAAATATTTCTACTCAAGGAGAGCTGCTTGGCGTTTTTACTTTACTTCAGGATGCGCAGCGCGGCAAAAAAATTGTAAAAGTTCCTCAAAATCTAGTAATGCCAGAGGGAACAAAACGTTCTTCCGGTGTTGCTGCCCAGTTTTTGTGGGACAACGCGCGCTATGTTTTAGGAATTGATGTTGAAGGAAAAGAAGCGAGAGCTAAACAATGTTTTTTAGCAATGCGCGAAAAAACAGAACAGGTTTTGCAAAATACTAATGGTAAAACTGCATCGGCTGTAAAAGCTTTCTTTGCTAATTGGAATCCGGATACAGCTAAAGAGAATATTATTTTAAAACCGTATATAGAAGAATTGATGGGGGCTTCTAATTTAATTTTCATAATTGAAGGTACTTACGCTCACGAAGATGCGGAAATTATTGCTGCGTGGAATGATTATCGCGCTTTTCAAAGTGGCGAAAAGCAAGCTGTGTGCATGGTTACAGGCCAAAAAGCGCCTATTGCGCGCCTGCATCCTAATATAAAAGGTGTTAGGGGAGCACAATCGTCAGGCGCTGCTTTAGTTTCATTCAACGCGCCGTCTTTTGAATCCTATGGTCATGAGCAGGGGATGAATGCAGCTATTAGTGAATATGCTGCCTTTGCCTATACTACTGCTTTGAATATGATGTTAGCCGATCAAAGACATTATACGCAAATTGGCGATATGACAGTTGTATTTTGGGCGGAAGATGATTTAGAAGACAATACCGATTTTTTTGATGAGTTCATGAATGATAAAGTTGAAATGGAACAAAAAGATTTGCAAGAACTTTTTGCAAGTATCAGTAGTGGTAATCCAGTTAGCTTTAATGATAAACTTCTTCAACCGAGCAATAAGTTTTATATTTTAGGTTTGTCACCTAATGCTGCGAGAGTATCAGTAAGATTTTTTTTAGCGAATACTTTTGGGTATTTTTTGAAAAATATAGCATGGTTTTATCAGCATCTTGAAATTGCCAAACCAAGTTATGACACGAAGGAAATATTGCCGCTGTGGCAGATTTTGCAGGAAACTGCCAATAAAAATTCCAAAGATAAATCGGCGACACCGCTATTGGCTGGTTCGGTAATGCGCAGTTTTTTGAGCGGCAGTCAGTTGCCGTTTGCTTTGTTTCAAAATATAATTTTGCGAGTCAAGGCTGATCAGGATAATCCGGACAAATTTATTTCTAAAGTTAGCCGCATTAAGGCAGCTATTATAAAAGCATATTTACTAAGAAATGAAAAGAGGGATATTACAGTGGGAGTAGATTTTGAAAGAAAAAATAAGGCCTATATTTTAGGAAGACTATTTTCTGTTTTGGAGAATTTGCAGGAGTGCGCAAATCCCGGTATCAATAGTACAATTAAGGACAGATATTTTAATGCTGCCTGCGCTACTCCGGGAATTATTTTCCCTGTGCTGATGCGTTTGGCAAGAAGTCATATGAAAAAGCTGTCTGCTCAAAAAGGGTTAGTTATTAGTTTTGAAAAGGAAATCACCCAATTATTGGGCGCAATTGATGAAATACCTACTCGTTTACCGTTAGTGGAACAAGGAGAATTTATTTTAGGCTATTATCATCAATTGCAATATCGTTATACAAAGAAGGAGGAAAAATAAATGTCAGAAGCAATTAAAAACAGATATGAGTTCACGATTTTATTTGATGTGGAGAATGGTAATCCTAACGGAGATCCTGATGCCGGTAACATGCCGCGTATAGACACTGAAACTGGTTACGGCATTGTAACCGATGTGTGCCTAAAACGCAAAATTAGAAATTGTATTGAAACTATTTGTGAGGATAAGCCTGGTTATAAAATTTATATTAAAGAGGGAGTTCCTTTAAATAATAGTGACAGAACTGCTTTTGAAGCATTGAATGTAGACGAAAAAAATATTAAAAATTTAAAGAAGGATAATCCGGAATTAGATAAAAAAATTTGTGAGTTTATGTGCGCAAATTTTTTTGATATTCGTGCTTTTGGTGCAGTTATGACTACTTTCGTAAAAGCTTCTTTAAATTGCGGTCAAGTTCGCGGTCCTGTGCAGTTGGGCTTTGCAAGAAGTATAGATCCTATTGTTAGTCAGGAAGTTACTATTACCAGAGTAGCTATTACTACTGAAGACGATGCAGCGAAAAAAAGCACAGAAATGGGAAGAAAATATATTGTTCCCTATGCACTTTATAGAGTTGACGGATATATTTCTGCAAATTTAGCGCGCAAGGTAACTGGTTTTAGTGAAGAAGATTTAGCATTGCTTTGGCCAGCTATTATCAATATGTTTGAATATGATCGCAGTGCAGCACGAGGAAATATGGCAGTGAGAAAGCTGATAGTATTTAAGCATGACAGTGAACTTGGCAATGCGCCTGCTTATAAATTGTTTGAAACTATCAATGTTTCTAAAAAGAAAGATATCATTGCACCGCGTAAGTATACTGATTATGAAGTGAATATTGAGAAAAATAAACTCCCGGAAGGCATTACTTGTATCGAAATGCTTTAAGGAGAGTTTATGGAATATAAGGAAGAAGACTATTTGCTGCTGTCGGGAATTCAGCATTTTTGCTTTTGTCGGCGCCAGTGGGCTTTGATTCATATTGAAAACCAGTGGCAGGAAAATTTGCAGACTGTGGAAGGCAATATAGCTCATATAAACTGTCATGACGAAAATTTTACTGAGAAGCGCAAGGATTTGTTAATTGTAAGAGGATTACGCTGTTATTCGAGTACTTTGGGTATTACGGGACAATGCGATGTTGTTGAATTTTATCGCGATGAAAATGGGTGCAAACTGCATGGTCATCGAGGGAAATGGCGTCCTTATCCCATAGAATATAAGCGCGGAAAAAGCAAAACAATAGATGCAGACAGATTACAGCTTTGTGCGCAGGCAATGTGCTTAGAACAAATGCTTAATTTGCCCATAGAAAAGGGCGCTGTATTTTATCACGAAACCTGTCGCAGAGAAGAAGTTCTGTTGACTAATGAATTGCGGGAAACAGTAAAAAAATTGTTGCTTGAAATGCACAGCTATTATCAGAGAGGCTACACTCCCAATGTTAAGGCAAAATATGGCTGCAATAGCTGCTCTTTAAAAGATATTTGTTTGCCTGTGATATGTAAAAAACAAAATACTGTAGATTATTACGATAAGTTTTTAAGTGAAGTGATAAAATGAAACATTTATTGAATACGCTTTTTGTATTAAAAGAGGACGTATATTTATCTTTAGAAAACGATAACGTAGTAATTAACCAAGGTGAAACAATATTAAAGAAGATACCATTAAATATTTTAGAGCAGATTTTGTATTTTGGTTATATGGGTGTAAGTCCTGCGCTTATGGAAGCCTGCAGCAAGCAAAATACTGCACTGTGCTTGTATCGTCCTAGCGGAAGATTTATTGCCAGAGTAAACGGTAGGCAATATGGCAATGTTTTGTTACGCAAAACGCAGTATAGGCTATCTGATGATTTGGCTGAAAGCTGTCTAATAGCCAGAAATTTTATCGTCGGTAAAATTTATAATTCCCGCGGCGTTTTGGAGCGGGCAAAGCGTGATCACGGATTAGTGTTAGATGGAGAAAAATTAAGCGATGCTTCGAGAGAAATGCTTTCCATTGCAAGAATAGCAAAAAATTGCACTGATTTGGACACTTTGCGCGGCTTAGAAGGACAGGCTGCCAGTATTTATTTTTCACTTTTTGATATGCTGATTTTACAGAATAAGCATTATTTTAAATTTAATGGCAGAATAAAGCGTCCGCCTGTGGACGCTGTTAATGCAATGCTTTCTTTTGCGTATACACTGTTGGCTAATGACTGCGCGTCGGCTTTAGAAGGAGTTGGCTTAGATCCATATGTGGGATTTTTACATCGTGATAGGCCGGGGAGAATCTCGTTGGCTTTGGATTTGATGGAAGAGTTCCGCAGTATTATGGCTGACCGATTTGTTTTGACCTTAATCAATAATCGGTCAGTAAATCCTAAATCTTTTGATGTTCAGGAAAATGGCGTTGTACTGCTGTCAGAAACCGTTCGAAAAAACTTTTTAAATGCCTGGCAGGAAAAGAAAAGAGAAACTATTACTCATCCATTTTTAGGAGAAAAAATTCCGTGGGGACTGGTTCCTTTTGTACAAGCTCAGCTTTTAGCAAGAGTTTTGCGAGGAGATTTAGAAGAATATCCTTGCTTTTTGTGGAAATGAGGTGACGTTTTGTTAGTATTGATTACATATGACGTTAATACTCAAGATGCAGCAGGCGTAAAAAGGCTTAATAAAATTTCCAAGCTATGTATGAAGTATGGGCAAAGAGTACAAAATTCGGTTTTTGAATGCTTAGTGGAAAATTATGAGTATAAAATTTTGCAGAATGAGCTTTTGCAAATAGCAGACTTATCAAAAGACAGCTTGAGATTTTATAATCTCGGGCAAAAGTACAGCACTAAAATTGAACATTTTGGTGCTAAAGAAACCTATGAACCGGAAGGCAATTTAATTATTTAACTTGCGCGAAGGTGAAGTACACATTTTTTATAAGCTAGGTTCGCACTTGTCGAGCAAAGTTTATTTAAAAATAATTTCCCTAAAATAGCAAAATTTGTGTTGTTAAGATAACACAAGTTCGCACAAAATGTAATCTAAAAACATTTGTAGTGCGAGTGCGTTTCAGGGCTGTCGCACCCCTTGCGGGTGCGTGGATAGAAATGCGTGGGTGTGCCTGGCTTTTGTGCTGGTACAGGTCGCACCCCTTGCGGGTGCGTGGATAGAAATTACGCCGTCAATAGTAATCGTCATGCTGCCGTTAGGTCGCACCCCTTGCGGGTGCGTGGATAGAAATCCATCATTTTTTAACCACCTCGTAACCTACCGCGCGTCGCACCCCTTGCGGGTGCGTGGATAGAAATCCAAAATCGCCCAAATGTTGGGCGTGGAACTTGGTCGCACCCCTTGCGGGTGCGTGGATAGAAATCGTTGCAGCAGCTCACGGCGCACGGTATTCAAAAGTCGCACCCCTTGCGGGTGCGTGGATAGAAATAATAGATATTCTCGTATCCCCTGCTCGTTGTTTGTCGCACCCCTTGCGGGTGCGTGGATAGAAATTTCAACGGTAAAGATTTTAATATCCAGCGTATCGTGTCGCACCCCTTGCGGGTGCGTGGATAGAAATTTTTAGTTCCATGCTTACTCCTCGAAGCCCGGCAGTCGCACCCCTTGCGGGTGCGTGGATAGAAATCAGTGATGCAAGCGATGTTTTGTTAATCGCGCAAAGTCGCACCCCTTGCGGGTGCGTGGATAGAAATGTCTGCTGTATCGGTATAGCTCTTGATGCTCTCAAGTCGCACCCCTTGCGGGTGCGTGGATAGAAATTTTGAGGATATAGCCTTAATAGAAGAAGCTGCACCGTCGCACCCCTTGCGGGTGCGTGGATAGAAATTTACTGCTGCGCGTGGAAAGCGTTTCGTTGTAGGTCGCACCCCTTGCGGGTGCGTGGATAGAAATCGTTCGGGTCAAACGGTGTCAGCGGCTCCATCTCGTCGCACCCCTTGCGGGTGCGTGGATAGAAATTACCCTATGCGTCCGGTGAATGGCAGATTGTCAAGGTCGCACCCCTTGCGGGTGCGTGGATAGAAATAAACATATTGATGAAGCCTTAGGCATATCCGATGTCGCACCCCTTGCGGGTGCGTGGATAGAAATTCTCAGAATACCCCGCTCGGATGGCTGCCCGCGGTCGCACCCCTTGCGGGTGCGTGGATAGAAATTGTCTGTATTGTTATATAAGTCGGCTGCTGGGGCGTCGCACCCCTTGCGGGTGCGTGGATAGAAATTCAATCGCGAAACATTTTCATGGTAAGGGCAAGTGTCGCACCCCTTGCGGGTGCGTGGATAGAAATTGTTGGTTCGCAGCGTTTTTTTGAAATTATTTTATGTCGCACCCCTTGCGGGTGCGTGGATAGAAATTGCATAAAATTTGCTGACTACAGCAATAATAATGTCGCACCCCTTGCGGGTGCGTGGATAGAAATTTATGGGTAGACTAACTAGAGACCCCGAAGCAAACGTCGCACCCCTTGCGGGTGCGTGGATAGAAATCTACAAAAAAACCTGATGTGGATAATCTCTTTAAGTCGCACCCCTTGCGGGTGCGTGGATAGAAATACCGCACCGCTGTCAATGCCGGGGCAATGGCCGGGGTCGCACCCCTTGCGGGTGCGTGGATAGAAATCTGTGGCGTAATCAATAATGCACAACGCTATAAGGTCGCACCCCTTGCGGGTGCGTGGATAGAAATCCTATACGAATTTACTCACCACAGGGCTCGTACAGTCGCACCCCTTGCGGGTGCGTGGATAGAAATTTGAGAGTTTTATCCTTTCGAGATGGTCATCAATAGTCGCACCCCTTGTGGGTGCGTGGATAGAAATTCATACCTTCGATCTGTAGAGAGGTAATGGCATTAGTCGCACCCCTTGTGGGTGCGTGGATAGAAATCGTCTATCATAGCGACTACTCAAGCGGCGCTGGCGGTCGCACCCCTTGTGGGTGCGTGGATAGAAATTGCCTAATCAGCGAGACCCTAACCAAGCCTTGTGTCGCACCCCTTGCGGGTGCGTGGATAGAAATACGCCGTGAAGAATGGTACTATTGCAAATTTGAAGTCGCACCCCTTGTGGGTGCGTGGATAGAAATCCAAAATTGATTGCAATGCCCGCAATGAATTTTATGTAGCCAACTTGTGAGTCACATCTTTCGAATAGTGCATGAATAGCAATTAAGCTATTATAAATTATGAGAATTGTTTCTGTTTTTCTAACCCCTTTTTAGAAATTTCGATTTAAGCTGCAAAAAATAGTTTTTGATTATGTAAATTGTTTTGTTTCACATTTTTGTAACTTTCTTTATATATTTTTCACAAAAAAATCTCCTAATCCCTCAACTAAAAATATATCTATGCCTTGAGATTGTCTTATGGTATAATACAATCATGTAGTTGTATTCGTACAATTTGGCAGAAAAATTTTAGGAAAGAGGCGAGGAACTTATGAAAAAAATTTTAGCTTTAATGATGATGATTGTCATGGCTTTAACTGTGGCAGCTTGCGGCGGCGGTGATAAAAAAGCTGATAACAAAGCTGCAGGTGCTAAAGTTGATCGCAGCAAAGAGTTCATCACTGTGCTGACCGGCCCTACCAGCGGTATTTATTTCCCGATTGGCGGCGCTTTTTCTAAGGTTGTTGGCGAAATGGGTTATAAAACCTCCGCGACTGCAACCGGCGCTACTGCAGAAAATATTAATGCTATTTTAACTGGTAAAGGCGAAATGGCCATTGCTATGAGCGACTCTGTAATCCAAGCTGTTGAAGGCTTTGGCGCATATCAGGGAAAACCAAAAGCTACCGACCTGCGTGCTATGATGGGCTTGTGGCCTAACGTATGTCAGATAGTTACTACTAAAGACAGCGGCATCACCAAATTTGAGGATATGAAGGGCAAACGCGTTGGCGTTGGCGCTCCCAACTCCGGTGTTGAACTGAATGCGCGCATGATGTTTGAAGCTCATGGCATGACTTATAAAGATGCTAAGGTTGACTACTTGTCTTACGGCGAAGCTATCGACCAAATTAAAAACGGTCAATGCGACGTTGCTTTCGTAACCTCCGGCCTCGGCAATGCTACTATTAAAGAGTTAGGTACTTCTAAAGAAATCGTATTTGTTCCTGTTGAAGGCGAAGCTCTTAAAAAATTGATTGCCAAATATCCGTTTTATGTAGAATGGAAAATCCCGAAAGAAACCTATGGTACTAAAGCAGATACCACTACTGCTGCCGTAATGAACATTATGCTGGTTAGCAAGAATCTTTCTGATGACGTTGTATACGACCTGCTGACTGGTATTTATGATCCTAAGGGTTTGGAAACTATCGGCGCTTCTCATGCAACTGCTAAACGCGAGATTAAACCGGAGACTGCCCTGCGCGGTATCCAAGGCACTTCTGTTAAGCTGCATCCCGGTGCTGAAAAATACTACAAAGAGAAAGGCATGTTGAAATAATTCATGTCTAAAAAGACTTTACTTTCGTTTATCCTATTGTTAAGCATAGTTGCTGCCGGCCTTTTTGGCTGGCAGTATCTATATTCAGAGAAAAAAATCCTGCGTATCTATGATTATCAGACCCAAAAAGAGTATGTGCGCTATCCTGTGAAAACAGGTGATAAATTATTTTTTGGCTGGATTCATTCTTGGGAACATATTTCCTGGCATGAATATTATCATATTAATGCAGATAATACCTTGGAGCTTGATACTATTTCTTTTCCCGCTTTTGGCGCGGGCATACCGGAAAACAAGGGGAAGCGTACCGAAATTAAAAACGGGCGCATTTATATGGAAGAAATAGGACAAATTTTTCCAAGATTTGTTTGGATAAATTCCCATTATGCTACAAGGGATATCAAAGTAAATGATGTATTGGTTACTAGTGGCAGAATTTTACCGGAGCATACTAGATTGGTTTTAGTGATTGAAAGGAGGGGACTTTTTGATGACAGATATTAAAAATAAGGCTGTTGAAGAACAGGCAGCCAGCTTTACCGAAGCCAGTGCAGAAATGCAAAGTAAGTCAGAGGAAATTATCAAAAAATTAGATAAGGAAGCTACTACGAGAACATTTTCCGGATTTATGAAAAAATTGTTCTTTGTATTGTGCATCCTTGTGTCCTGCTATCATTTATATACGGCGACATTTGGTCCGCCTTTGACTTTAATTCATCGTTCGATTCACGTTTCCATGATGTTGGTACTGACTTTCCTTATGTACCCTATGACGAAAAATTCCAGTTTTACAACGCTTTCCATTATTGATTGGATTTTAGTGGCAGCTTCTTTGGCTGCACCAATCTATATTTCTACTGATTATCAGGGCTTTGTCGAAAGAGCCGGTAATGCCAATACTATGGATATGGCAATGGCAACCTTGCTTGTAGCTTTAGTATTGGAGGCATCTCGCCGTGTCAGCGGCAATGTGCTGTCTTTATTGAGCTTGGTATTCATTGCTTACGGCCTTTTTGGTCGTTCTATGCCAGGTATGTTTATGCACCGCGGTTATGACTGGACTAGCTTATCCAACCATTTTTTTGCTAATACCGAAGGTATTTATGGTACGTCGGTAAACGTTGCTGCCAGCTATATCTTTTTGTTTATCCTTTTTGGCGCTGTAATGAGTAAATCCGGCATGGGTCAGCTGTTTAATGATTTGGCTCTGTCTTTGGCAGGTCATACTAAGGGCGGGCCGGCGAAGGTTTCCGTTATTGCCTCCGGCTTTTTAGGTTCTATTAATGGCTCTGCTGTTGCCAACGTTGTGACTACCGGCGCTTTTACCATTCCTTTGATGAAAAAAACCGGCTACTCTAAAGAATTTGCCGGCGCTGTAGAATCTGCCGCATCTGTCGGCGGTCAGCTTTTGCCGCCTATTATGGGTGCTGCGGCTTTTATTATGGCGGAAATGCTAGGCGTAAAATATTCCAGCATTATTGTTTGGGCGGCGATTCCTGCACTGCTGTATTATTTGGGTATTATTATTCAAGTACAGCTGCGTGCCTCTAAAGATGGTTTAGTTGGTCTGCCTAAGGAACAGCTGCCGGTATTGAAAACAGTTTTAAATGCTCGCGGACATTTGCTGCTGCCGGTATTTTTCCTTTTGTACATGCTGTTTTTTTCCGGCACTACTGTAGTTTATTCCGCAGTGCTCACTATTGTAGTAACCATTGTGGTAGCACAGCTGAAAAAAGATACGCGCATGAGTGTTAAAGATATGATTGATGCGTTGGCCAACGGTGCCAAGCAAACTGTATCTGTGGCAATTGCCTGCGCTTGCGTTGGTATTATTATCGGCGTTTGCTCTAAAACCGGTTTTGGCTTGACCATGGCTAACACTATCATTGCTCTAGGCGGCACCAGCATTTTGTTCACGCTGGTATTTACCATGATTACCTGTATGATTTTGGGTATGGGTCTGCCTTCCATTCCCGCATATATTATTACTGCGGCTATTGCGGCTCCGGCCTTGTCTAAGCTGGGTATCGCTCCTGCGGCAGCGCATATGTTTTCCTTCTATTACGCTATGTTTGCTAATCTAACACCGCCTGTAGCGTTGGCTTCCTTTGCGGCAGCCGGACTTTCCGGCGGCGATCCCATGAAAACAGGCGTGGCATCTGTAAAGCTGGCGATTGCAGGCTTTATCGTTCCTTTTATGTTTGTTTTCTCGCCCCAGCTGATGCTTATCAACACCACCTTTATGGAGGGTACATGGACTGCTATTACTGCCTGCATCGGCGTATTTTTGCTGGCAGTTGCAGTTGAAGGTTATTTTTTGGCTAGGGTCGCCGTGTGGATGCGCGTTGTTATTCTCGTTGGCGCCTTAGGCTTGATGAATCCCGGCATTGTTACCGACGGTATCGGCATTGCTGCCTGCGTGATTTTGTACTTAGTACAAAAGAAAAAAGAGCATGCGCTGAAAGCGGCATAGCTCCTTAAAAATTAAGATTTTGCTGCCAGTAGTTTTTGCTGCTGGCAGTTTTTTGCAATATTAAAGTAAAAATTTTACGATGCGGCGCAAAAAGCGTCTAAGATATTTCACCAATCTTTCTTTTCTTATTCATAGGCATTTAGAAAATATTTTGCTATAATATATATAGAAGGGATGTGATGGCATGAGCATTTTAGGTAATATAATTTGGTTTTTGTTCGGCGGCATTTTTGCCGGTTTGGGTTGGTATCTGGTAGGTTTATTGTGGTGCATCACGATTATTGGCATACCCATTGGTTTGCAGTGCTTTAAATTTGGTACGCTTAGCTTTTTTCCTTTTGGAAAGAAAATTGAGTATGGCGGCGGAGCAGGCTCTTTGCTGTTAAATATTTTTTGGCTGATTTTCGGCGGCTTTGAGCTGGCCGTGGCACATGTAACCTTTGGCTTGATTTTATGCTGTACGATTATTGGCATCCCTTTTGGCTTGCAGCATTTTAAGTTGGCTAAGCTGGCGATTTTTCCCTTTGGCGCCAGCGTAGTTGCCGCAAATTAATTTCCTTAAAAAGAAAAATCCGAGATTTGTTTTTACGCAAATCTCGGATTTTTTTATTTGTAAAAATTTTACATTACGGGTGCGCTGGTTGCGTCCGGCTGTTCAAAAATAAACGCAGGGGACGGATAGTAGAACTGGCAATGCTGGAAAGCAATTTCTTCGGTGGAAAAACGTTTCAGCAGCGCGTAGGAAGCGCGTTCTTCAAAATCAATAAGGTTATCTTTGTTAATATCGGCGTCTTTAACAATAACCAGCAGATATGCGGAAACTACAGGTGCGTCCTCAGGCACCTGGCTGCGATCTAAAGGAATATTGGGAACAATTTCTAATTGACCGATAGGCTGGTTGTTTTCGTTGTACAGCATGCAGCCGTAAACATTTTGATAAAGTGTGCGTACTAAGCGCAGTTGATAAGCTCCGGAACTCATGGATTATTCACTCCTTAAAAATCTAGGCGCAAAGCCTTTTTATTTTTGCTTGTGAGAAAAATTTCACCTTATTACAGGCAATAATTATAATACTAGTATTGTAACATAAATTACGCAATTAGGCAAAATTAATCTTTATCAACTATATTATCTGCAAAATTATGCAGAATTTGCGCATTTATTTTCTTAAAAACTGGTATATAATGGGGGATGACGTATGTTTATTCTTTAAGTATTTTGTATACACTTAATTTTTTTTGAAACTAAGCAGGATTTTGCAAAAATTTAACGAATTAAACAATAAAAATATGTTGCTGTGACTTTGAAGCACATATTCGAAAATAAGGAGGGGAAACCGATATGAAAAAAATTTTGGCATTTTTATTGGGAATGATGGTTATGGCTACCATGATCGCTGGTTGTGGCGGAGATAAAAAAGAAGAGAAAAAACCGGCTGCGCAAAAATTTATTAACATTGCTACCGGCGGTACTTCCGGTACCTATTTCCCGTTGGGCGGCGCTTTGGCTGATATTTTGAATAAAAATATTAAAGGCGCTAACGCTTCTGCACAATCTACTGGTGCTTCCGTTGCTAACGTTAACCTGCTGAAACAAGGCAAAGTAGAAATTGCTTTTATCCAAAACGATATTGCGTACTATGCTGTTAACGGTACCGAAATGTTCAAAGACAAAAAGGTTGCTAATCTGCAAGGTTTGGCTACTCTGTATCCCGAAACCGTACAAATCGTAACTTTGAAAAAATCCGGTATCAAATCCGTTGCTGATTTCAAAGGCAAACGTATTGCAGTTGGCGCTGCCGGCTCCGGTACTGAAGCTAACGCTCGTCAAATTATGGAAGCTTATGGCATTAAATATGATGACATTAAAGTTCAATATCTGTCCTTCGGTGAAGCTGCAAGCGCATTGAAAGACGGCAATGTTGACGCTGCCTTTGTAACTGCCGGCCATCCGACCGCAGCAATCCAAGATATTTCCACTCAAAACGAAGTTGTTTTGGTTCCTGTTGACGAAGCTAAAGCTGACGAACTGATTAAACAATATCCGTTCTACACCAAGCTGACCATCAAAAAAGGCACCTATGCTAAACAAGAAGCTGACGTTCCGGCTGTTGCAGTTAAATGTATGTTAGCAGTTACCGATAAAATGGATGCCGACACCGCTTACGAAGTTGCCAAAGTTCTCTATGGCAATCTGGATCGCATGAAAGCCGCTCACTCCGCAGCAAACGCTATTACCAAAGCAACCGGTAAAGACGGTATGTCCATTAAACTGAACCCGGGCGCAGAAAAATTCTTTAACGAGAAATAAGATTTTTCCATGAAGCCGAACTTCAAAGACCGGAAACCGGCTATTGCCGGCTCCCGGTCTTTTTTCCCAGTTAAGAATATAGTAATTTTTGTAAGTGTAATAATTCTTTTGTTAGCATGGTATGGCACGCGCTTAGTAGTAGCAGTCATACCTGAAGAAGATAAGGAACCGTTTTCTTTTGCTACTCATGTTGGTGATGAATGGAGTATTAGCTTAACTCATTCGGTAGAAAAAACAAAATGGGATGATTATTTTCGCATCAATGCTGCCGGCGATATGACTATGACGCATACTCGTTTCGAGTCTTTGGGCTGGGGTTATCCTTATGCGCCCGGCGAAGGCAAACTTACGAGGACGGATGACGGAAAATTTCTTTTGGAAATGAACAGATCCTATAAAGATTTGGACTTGCGTATTTCTGAACAGGCTATGCAGCATATTATCCATAATAAGGATGATTATGATTTGATTGAGCTTTATGGGCAGGGAACAGCGGTGAAAATAAAAGTTCAATATCGCTATCAATATTTGCTGGAGAATTATTTGTGATTTAGTTTATGAGAGGAGCTGATACCCTATGTCTGCAAAAGAAGAAAAAATAAGAGAGCTTTCAGCAGAAGAGGTACTGCAAAAATTTGATAAAGAATCAAATAAGCGCGAACTAAGCGGCTTTTGGGGCTATGTTATTAATGCGATTTGTATCTTATTTGCTGTTTTTCAGCTTTATACAGCTACCTTTGGTATTTTAGATGCCCATTTGCAGCGTGCCGTACATTTAGCCTTTGGCTTTTTACTGATTTTTTTACTTTATCCCACCAGAAAATCCTGGTCTAAAGTTAAGATGCATCCTGTCGATGTAATTTTTGCTTTGGCCAGCGCTTGCTCGGCGATGTATATTGTGGTAAATTACAGCGAGCTGGTATTGCGCGCCGGTTTAAATACTGAGACGGACTTCATAGTTGCTCTTATTGGCACAATTTTTGTATTTGAAGCTGCCCGTCGCGTTGTGGGCTGGCCGATGATTATTGTGGCCTTTGTGTTTTTGCTGTATGCTTTCTTTGGACCTTATGTTCCCGGTATTATGGCTCACCGCGGCGTAGGCTTGGAAGAAATGTTTGACCATCTTTTCTTTACCACCGAAGGCGTTTTTGGTACTCCTATGGGCGTATCTTCCACTTTTATTTATTTGTTTATTTTGTTCGGTGCTTATTTGGAAGCAACTGGCTTGGGCAAGTTTTTTATTGATTTGGCCAACGCCATTGCCGGTTGGGCAGCAGGCGGTCCTGCTAAGGTTGCCGTTTTGTCCTCGGGCTTGATGGGCACTGTGTCCGGTTCTTCCGTAGGTAACGTTGCCGGCACCGGTTCTTTCACTATTCCCATGATGAAAAAATTAGGCTACCGTCCCGCGTTCGCCGGTGCCGTTGAAGCTGCTGCTTCTACCGGCGGTCAGCTGATGCCGCCTGTTATGGGTGCTGCTGCTTTTTTGATGGCAGAATTTGTTGGCGTGCCTTACTTTGATGTTGTTAAGGCTGCCGTAATTCCGGCAATGCTTTATTACATTGGCGTATGGCTGGGAGTTCATTATGAAGCTAAAAAATTTGGCCTAAAGGGTACTCCCCGTGACCAATTACCTAAATTTAAAGATTTATTTTTGGAAAAAGGTCATTTAGCAATTCCGTTGCTTGTAATTATTTATTTGCTGGTAAGCGGGTATACTCCTATGCGAGCTGCTTTGGCTGCAATTGCTTTGAGTATTGTTTGCGCTTGTCTGCGTAAATCCACGCGTATTAGTTTTAGACAAATCATTCAAGGTTTAATTGACGGTTCTAAAGGTGTTCTTGGCGTATTGATTGCCTGCGCTACTGCCGGTATTATTATCGGCGTAGTAACCAAAACCGGCGTTGGTTTGAAGGTTGCTACTGCGTTGCTGGATTTGGCAGGCGGTAAGCTGTTACCGGCAATGTTCTTTACCATGATTACTTCTTTGATTCTTGGTATGGGCGTGCCGACTACGGCAAACTATGTAATCACTTCTACTATTGCGGCTCCTGCTTTGATTCAAATGAATGTGCCTGTTTTGGCAGCGCATATGTTTGCTTTCTATTTTGGTATCGTTGCTGACGTAACTCCGCCTGTTGCTTTGGCAGCGTATGCCGGAGCTGGTATTGCCGGCGCTAATCCTATGCGTTGCGGTGTAATTGCTGCGAAATTGGCTATTGCGGCATTTATCGTTCCGTATATTTTTGTACTGGCGCCGGAGCTGCTCATGATTAACGCTACTCCGTTTACCATTACTTACAGCGCACTTACAGCTATTATAGGTATGTGGGGCGTATCCATGGCTATGATTGGCTTTTGTCAAAATCTGCTGAATCTGCCGCAAAGAATTGCTTTCTTGATTGGCGGTGTATGCATGATTATCCCCGGAACAATCACCGACGGCGTTGGTATTGCGTTAATCGTTTTGACTTTCTTCTGGCAAAAGACTAACAAAATTAAAGGTGCCATTAAACAAAATTCTGATTTATAATTTACTTAATGTAAAAAGGCTGACTGCTGTGGCGGTCAGCCTTTTTTAAAGGAGTTTACTCATGAAAATAATTATTTCTCCCGCTAAACAAATGCGTATGGATACTGATGCCTACGCTTGCCAAAGGCCGCAATTTTTGGAGCGCACAAAGCTGCTGCTTGCTGCAATGCAAAGTATGAGCTTTGCGGAGCTGCAAAAGCTGTGGGGATGCAATGATGCTTTGGCAGAGGAAAATTTTGCACGTATCAAAAATATGAAGTTAGAAAATAATTTGACTCCTGCTGTGCTTGCTTACGTTGGTTTGCAGTACACCCATATGGGGCCGCGGGTGCTGGAGCAAGTGGCGTGGGATTATCTTTGTCAAAATTTGCGGATTCTTTCCGGATTTTATGGCTTGCTGCGCGCTGATGACGGCGTTGCGCCATATCGTTTAGAAATGCAGGGCAAACTTGCTGTTGACGGCAAGAAAAATCTTTACCAATTTTGGGGACGCAGCCTTTATGATGCGCTTATAGCAGAGGATAAGTTGATTTTAAATTTGGCGTCGAAGGAATACAGCAAGGCAGTGGAGCCTTTTTTAACTGAAGATGTGCGTTTTGTTACCTGTATTTTTGGCTGTGCTGATAAAAAAAGCGGTTATAAAGTAAAAGCCACAGAAGCCAAAATGGCTCGTGGCAGTATGGTACGCTGGTGTGCGGAACAGCAGCTTCAGCAGCCGGAGCAGGTGCAAGCCTTTGATGTTTATGGTTATAGCTTTCGTCCGGAGCTTTCTACAGCGACGGAATATGTTTTTCTAAAATAAATTGTGCGATAAAATTTTATAGTAAAAATTATTTGTTTCTTTCGGCTTCGAAATCTGCGGCAGCCTTTTGGCACAGCTCAATAAAGCATTGCATGAGAGGACTCAGCCATTTATTTTTGTGATGAGCTACAACAGCAGAAATCTGGGGCTGGGGCATATCTGTGGGAATTTCTACTAATTCGTGTTTACTTAGCTCGTCTGCAACAGTGAATTTTGGTAAAAAAGAAAAACCTACTTCATTTAAAACTAAATTTTTAATAGTGGCAACGCTCCATAATTCAATGGTATGGTCTAAGACGATAGACTTTTGACGAAGATATTCCTCAAAAATCAGCCGAAAGACGCACCTTGGTTCGTTGATAATAAAAGGGAGCGCAATGCTTTTGTTGGATGTGGTAAAATCCGGACAAATTTTTGCTGCTTTGGGAGCAGCTACCAGTGCCAGCTGATGCTTGCCGAAAGAGTAGGAGGTTAGATTATCGTCGAAGCCGCCGATATCCTCGTACAGCAAGCCTAAATCCAGCATGCCGCTGCAAAGCTCGTTTCTAATATCGTAGCAGTTCATGGAGCGTAGAAATAGACGGGCGTTGGGTGCCTGGCGATGAAATTCTTTGAGGATGGCAGGTACTTTGTAGCAAAGTAAGGTTTCGCCAACGCCAATGTGCAAATCGCCGCGGCATTGGGATAAATTACTTTCAAAGGAACGCAGCTTGTCGAGGGAACGCATTACCTCGTCCACATAAGGAATAAGATTTTCGCCTGCTTTGGTTAAAACCATTTTACGGCCTAGCTTTTCAAAAAGCTGCACGGATAATTCTTGTTCCAGCTGTTTAATTTGAAAAGTAATTGTTGACTGAGTATAATTTAGCTTTTCGGCGGCGCTTGTGAAGCTGCCTGTTTCTACAATCGTGCGAAAGGTTTGCAGATATTTTAAATCCATAATTTCACCTCATAACACTAAAATTATTTTGAAGCATTGCTTTTATTATTTCAATTTGATTTCATTAATGAGTTAATGTTATTATATATAAGCAGGTGCAGAAATGCAAGCAGCAATTATCTAAATCGGAGGTTAGTATGTTTCAGTGGTTGAGCTTTTTATCTTATGCGGTAGTTACGGCGGTAACGCCGGGACCAAATAATATTATGTCCATGTCCAATGCGGGACGGTTGGGCTTTCGCAAATCCTTTCCTTTTAATTTGGGAATTTGGGCGGGATTTTCCGTGGTTATGCTGGTTTGTACTTTTTTCTGCAATATTTTATCCGAGCTGATTCCCAAAGTTAAAACGCCGATGCTGATTGTAGGTTCCTGCTACATGCTGTGGTTGGCGTGGAAAACCTTGCAGAGCTCGTCTGTAATTGAAGAACAACATTCACAAAGCAGTTTTTTCTCAGGCGCTTTTTTGCAGTTTGTAAATCCTAAGATTTATATTTATTGCATTGTATCTATGGAAGCGTATATTCTTCCTTATTATAAAGGAGATTTGTCGGCGCTGACTTTTTTTGCGCTGCTTTTGGCTTTTATCGGTTTTATTTTTACCTTGTGCTGGGCGTTGTTTGGTTCTATGTTTAAGCTGCTGTTTTCTAAATATGCGGCTGTTACCAATCGGATTATGGCAGCGCTTTTGGTTTACTGTGCGGTGTCTTTATTTTTGTGAGCAACAAGTAAATTTTATGGGGAGAAATAAGCTTTTGCTTGACAGCACGGCGGCTTTCTAGTAAACTAAAATCATAAAGGGAGTAGCTGGCGCGCTTAGGCGTGTTTACACCATCGTCAGTACGGTTGCTTAGAGGCAATCCGGTAGTGTAAGTAAGTGGCGAGACTTTGTTGTAATTTATTTGCAGCAAAAGTCTCGTTTTTTTGTTGGTGACTTTTGCAGAAGGGAGCAGAAGATGGAAATATTATTACAGTTGGTTTTGTTGGCTTTAGGTTTTGTACTTTTAGGTAAGGGTGCTGACTGGTTTGTGGAGGGTGCGGCCAATATTGCTGCTAAATTTGGTATTTCGCAGCTAGTAATTGGTTTGACAATTGTGGCCATGGGCACTAGCGCGCCGGAAGCGGCCGTTAGTATTGCGGCTTCTCTTAAAGGCAGCGCGGATATTACTATCGGTAACATTGTGGGCAGCAATATTATGAACATCTTGGTAATTTTAGGCTTGTCGGCGGTGATTACGCCTTTGATTTTAGCACGCTCCACTGCTCGTATTGAAGCACCTTTTGTTATTGCCATTACAGGTTTGTTACTTTATCAGGGCAGAGACGGAGTGATTTCTTTTACTGACGGCTTAGTGCTGCTTGGCGTTTTTATTTTGTATCTTGCTTATCTTTATAAAATGGCTATGAATAGCGATAATGAAGAAAATCCTTTAGAGGTCATGAGTATAGGTAAATGCATTGTATATACTTTGGGCGGCTTGGCAGTAATTATTGCCGGCAGTGAGGTTACCGTTAACGCCGCAACGGCTATTGCAGTTTATGTTGGCTTGAGCCAGCGCATTATTGGTCTGACCATTGTAGCCTTGGGAACAAGCCTGCCGGAGCTGTTTACTTCTGTAACGGCTGCACGAATGGGCAATTCAGGTATTGCTATCGGCAACATTATCGGCAGTAATGTATTTAACATTCTTTTTGTAGTTGGTTTATCCGGGTTGATTGTGGATATTCCTTTTGCGCAAGCTTTTATGTTTGATACCTACGCTGCTATTGGCGCTGCTGCACTGTTATGGCTGTGCGTACTGCCTAAGGAACGTTTGGCTCGTTGGAGCGGCGCGCTGATGCTGTGTTGCTACGGCGCGTATTTATGGTATATTATGTAAGCTGCTTTGTAAAATTTTATACATTTTTTCTTTAAAAATCCCGCGGCGCTACTTGTACTGCGGGATTTTTTATGATAAAATATTCTGAGTGTAAAAATACACACGCAGGATAATTCGTCCGCTGTCTGCGTCAGCCGCGCAGTTATGGATGAAAATGCGTCTCTGCGGAGGAAAAAACAGGAGGAAACAAAAAATGGCTATTATTTCTATGAAACAATTACTTGAAGCTGGTGTACATTTTGGTCACCAAACCCGTCGTTGGAACCCTAAAATGGCTCCTTACATTTTCACCGAGCGCAATGGTATCTACATCATTGACCTGCAAAAAACCGTAAAAAAAGTTGACGAAGCTTATAACTTCATCCGTGAGGTTGCTGCTGCCGGTGAAAACATTCTGTTCGTTGGTACTAAAAAACAAGCTCAAGAAGCTATGAAAGAAGAAGCTACCCGCTGCAATATGTTCTATGTTAACGAACGTTGGCTGGGCGGCATGCTGACCAACTTCAAAACCATCCAAAATCGTATTGCTCGTCTGCGCAAACTGGAAGCTATGGAAGCTGACGGCACTTTCGACGTTCTGCCTAAGAAAGAAGTTATCGGTTTGAAACATGAAATGGAAAAACTGACCAAATACTTGGGCGGCATTAAAGATATGAAAAAATTGCCGGGCGCTATGTTCATCGTTGACCCTCGCAAAGAACACATCGCTGTTTTGGAAGCTCACAAGCTGAACATTCCTATCGTTGCAACTGTTGACACCAACTGCGATCCCGACGAAATTGACCATGTAATCCCCGCTAACGACGACGCTATCCGCGCTGTAAAACTGTTGACCGGCAAAATGGCTGACGCAGTTTTGGAAGGCCGTCAAGGTATGCAAACCGAAGAAGCTCCGGCTGTTGAAGAAGCTGCTGCTGAAGACGCTGAATAATTTAGACTTAAACTTTGTGTGAGGAGGAATTACTCATGGCTCAAATTACTGCTGCATTAGTTAAAGAATTGCGCGAGCGTACTGGCGCAGGTATGATGGACTGCAAAAAAGCATTGACCGCTGTTGAAGGCGATATGGACAAGGCTATCGACTTCCTGCGTGAAAAAGGCTTGGCTGCTGCTGCTAAAAAAGCCGGCCGTATCGCTGCTGAAGGCGTTGTTGGCTATGCTTTGAGCGCTGACGGCAAAGTTGGCTGCATTGTAGAAATTAACTGCGAAACTGACTTCGTTGCTAAAACCGACGGCTTCAAAGAATTAGTTGCTAAAGTTGCCAACCATATCGTTGCTACTAAACCTGCTGATATTGAAGCACTGTTGGCTTCCGAAATCGAAGGCCAAACTGTTGAAGCTTTGGTAACTGCCAGCGTTGCTAAAATCGGCGAAAAGATTTCCGTTCGCCGCTTCGCTCTGTACGAAGCTCCGGAAGGCTTGGTTGCTGCTTACATCCATGGCGGCGGCAAAATCGGCGTTTTGGTAGAAATGAAAGGCGGCACCGCAGAACTGGGCAAAGATATTGCTATGCAGGTTGCTGCTGCTAACCCCGCTTATTTGGAGCGTTCTCAAGTTCCTGCTGCTGAGCTGGAGCATGAGAAAGAAGTTTTGTCCGAGCAAGCCCGCAACGAAGGCAAACCGGAAAAAATTATCGAAAAAATGGTTCTTGGTCGTATCAACAAATACTACAAAGAAGTATGCTTGGTTGACCAAGAGTTCGTTAAAGACCCGGATCAAACCATTGCTAAGCTGTTGAAAGCTAACAATGCTGAAGTTTTGGCATTTGCTCGCTTCCAATTGGGCGAAGGCATTGAAAAGAGACAAGACGACTTTGTTGCTGAAGTTATGTCTCAAATCAAAGGCTAATATCTGAACAAGCAAGACCTGCATCGCAAGGTGCAGGTCTTTTTTATGTGTAAATTGCGCTTTTTGAGAAATCACTGGCAAATTTTCTTTTGCCGGCAGGAAAAACCGCAGTTGTGTAGAATATAAATCATTGGAAATTTTTTGACAGGTGCAATGATTGCGGTCATTGCTGAAAAGGGAATACCGGTGCGAATCCGGAGCAGTCCCGCTACTGTAAGCGGAGCCCAGGCAATTATGTCACTGACGCAAGTTGGGAAGGCGCTGTGGGCGATGAAGCTAAGCCAGGAGACCTGCCTGTTGCGAAACCGTGGGCTTACGGGAGATAGGCTGGTTTTCGTGCGCAATTAAATAGGTAAAGTATATTTTTGGAGCCTCCCGCCGACAGTGGGAGGCTTTTTTACGAAGGGAGGCAGAAAAATGGCTGGAAAAATAATTATGGTTACGGGCGGCGCCCGCAGCGGTAAAAGCGAATTTGCTGAGCGTTATGTGCTGCACTATTCTCCCAAGTGCGATTATATTGCTACAGCAGAAATTTTAGATGAAGAAATGGCCGAGCGTGTGCGTCTGCATCGGGAAAGGCGCAATGACGGGCGTTGGCTTAATCATGAAGCGCCTTACGAGGCAGAAGAAATATTTTCTGCGTTAAGTGAGGAAACTGGCGCCGTACTGTTTGACTGTTTAACAATTTATATGGCTAATTTGTTCTATGGTAAAAATGCGCCGACAGGTGACTTTTTGAGCCGCTGTGAATATGTTTATGCAAAAATAGACAAGCTGCTGGACGCTGCGCGCGGCTGCGGTAAAATTGTGGTGTTTGTGTCTAACGAGGTTGGCAGCGGCATTGTGCCAGACAATCAAATGGCCAGAGAATACCGTGATTTGGCAGGCTGGGTTAATCAGCGAGTGGCAGCAGCGGCAGACCATGTGTATTTGTGTGTAGCCGGACAGGCTGTGGATATGAAAAAATTAGCGTTTAAGTTTGAAGATGAAATATAAAGGAGAAAAGTTGATGGAACAAATAATTATTCCGGCATTGAACGAAGCTGCTGCGGCTAAAGTGCGCGCCGGTTGGCAAAAAATGGATAAGCCGGGAGCAAATTTGGGCAAGCTGGAGAATATGATAGAACAATATGCCGCTATGACTGGCAAAGAATTGCCGCAAAAATTAAAGGCTGCTATGCTTTTAATGTGCGGGGATCACGGTATTGCCAAATATGGCGTCAGCGCTTACCCTCAAGAGGTAACGCGCCAAATGATTAACGGTTATAAGCGTGGCACAGCAGGAGCTACGGTTTTGGCGCGCCACGCGAAGGCAGATGTATATGTTTGTGATGTGGGTACGGCTTTTGATTTAAGCGATATAGATAATGTTTATCAGCACAAGGTTGCTTGGGGCACGGAAGATTTTACGCAAGGGCCAGCCATGACCAAGGAGCAGGCCGAATCAGCTCTTGAGGTTGGCATAAAAATGGCGGATATGTGCATTGATAAGGGCTACAATCTGCTGTATACTGGCGAGATGGGCATCGGCAACACAACATCTACGGCTGCCATTGCCAGCGCTTTTTTGGGCTTGGATCCAATGTTGACCGTTGGCCGCGGCAGCGGCATCAATGACGAGCGGATGCGTATTAAGCGACAGGTGGTGATTGACGGCTTGGCAAAAAATCAACCGCGCAAGGGCGATGCCATGGATATTTTATGCAAGGTTGGCGGTTACGATCACGCAGGCTTGGCAGGAGTAATTATTGGTGGCGCCCGCCGTCGTGTGCCTACTATGGTGGACGGCGTAAACGCTACGGCGGCGGCACTTTTGGCTTACGGGCTTTATCCGGAATGCCGTAATTATATGCTGTGCTCGCATTTGTCCAGCGATATTTCTGCTAAGGCCATGCTGGAGTTGATGGGTTTGCAGCCGATTGTGGACGCGGGCTTGCGCTTAGGCGAGGGAACCGGCGCCAGTCTAGCCATTGTCGTGCTGCAAGGCGCGTTAGATGTTTATAATACCTTGGGCAGGAGCTGAAAAAAGTGCGAGATTTCATAACCTGTTTAGAATTTTTGACAAGACTACGCTTTTCTAAGCGTACAGAGTGGCGTGATGATGATTTCAGCCGCAGTGTACCATATTTTCCGCTGGTAGGTTTAGTAATGGGAATTTTTATGGGAGCCGTAAATTATGGCTTGTGCTATCTGCATACGCCTGCTTTAATGCGGGCCGTAATGCTGGTGCTGGCGGAGCTGATTATTATCGGCGCGTTGATGTATGACGGCTTTATGGATACTTCTGACGGCGTGTTCAGCGCCCGTGATAGGGAGCGGATGCTGGAAATTATGAAGGACAGCCATGTAGGCTCTAACGCTGTAATTGCTTTGGTCTGCCTAGTGCTGCTTAAGGTTGCCGCTTACACTACGCTGGAACCGCAAAAATTAACTTACGCGTTGGTAGCTATGTATGTGTGCACGCGTACCTTTATGGTAAGTTATATAGTCAATTATAAATATGCCCGCAAAACAGGTATCGGTCACATGTTTACGGCTTACGCCAAATCTGCCTATACCTATATAGCCTTTTTTGTGTGCCTTGGTTTAGTCTATGCCTGTGGTTTGCCCTATTTATACACTGCTGTGGGAACATTTTTCATCTGTCAGGCAATTGCGCAGTTTTTGTGTGGTCAACTGGGTGGTTTGACTGGCGATACTTACGGCTTTTTAACTGAATGCGGCGTTGTTATTTATTTAATGTTGGCTACATACATAATTTGAATAGCTTGCTAAAGGCTATTTTGTTATAATAGAAGGAGATTTTTATGCATATCGAAGAAATTATTCAAACCATTACTCCTGCCGATACTAAATGCTCTCAGCTGGCGCAGGCCCGCTTTGATGCGTTGATTAAGCCTGTGGGCAGCCTGGCGCAGCTGGAGCACATGACTGCCAAATATGCAGGTATCAAAAAAGAATATAATAAATTAGATTTAAGCTATCCTAAGCGTGAACTTTTAGTGTGGTGTTCCATTGATGAGGCTGGACAGGCGGAAAAAATTATGCACGCTAAGTGGCCGGTGAATGTGCTGGCGGCAGAAACTAACGCTAAAACTCAAGCGTTGTTAGTAACAGCAGAAACAGAGGCAGATGCCTTAGAAGAAGGTGCTGCTTTGGTGCAAGAGCTTATCCACGAGCACGGTTTGGAGCTTTTGGGTTTTGGCTGCCTGGCAGATGCAGAAAACGAGCTTGTACGTGCCGCTATGGCAGGTGGAATTTTGCAGGCTGCCGCTATGCGCGTAGGCGTAATGCTGGACGGCCTAGCAGCTTGTAAAGCCGCTAAAAAAGCGACGGAGCTGGCGCCTGCCGCTTTGGATTACTGCTTTGCCAGTCACGTAAGCGCTGAACAGGGCGCAGAGGAAGCTTTGCAGGAGTTAAATTTAGTTGCACCCTTGCGCCTAAATATTCCCGACGGAGCAGGAGAGGGCGCGGCGCTGTGCTTTACCTTACTGGATGCAGGTATCAAGGCGTATAAGGAAATGGAAACCTTTGAGGAAGCCAGCGTACATGCGGAGGTTAAGGAATTTTCTTTAGCAGAGCAGAAGAAAAAGGAGAGAAATTAAGCTAATGGGCAAAATATATTTAATCCGCCATGGTGAAACGGACAGTAATCTAGGTCATAGATTTCAGGGACAGATGGATTTGCCGCTGAACGGTACAGGTTTAGCACAGGCGCAGAAAATGGCTGATTACATGGCGGAAAAGCAGATTGACGCTATTTATTCCAGCTCTATGCTGCGGGCGCTGATGACAACTTCCAAGCTGGCTATGGCAAAAAATTTACCGTACCGTTCGCTGGATTTATTAAAAGAAATTAGCTTTGGCGATTGGGAAGGCTTGGAATATAGCGACATTCAGGCGCGCTGGCCCCAGGAAATGTATAATTTTCTGCATTGCCCCGGCAAGTGGCAGCCGCCTCACGGAGAAAATTTTGCTGCGGCTATGGAACGCTGCCGTTTAGCCTTTGAGCAAATTTTTGCCGAGCAGGGTCACGATAAAAATATTGCCATTATTTCCCACGGCGGTATTATACGCTTGCAGCTGTGCCTTGTTTTGGGCATTCCGCTGGATAATTTATGGAAGTTGAGCGTATATAATGTTTCTGTTTCAACTTTAAGTAATTGGAACGGTTCCTTATGCGTTGACAGTATGAACGTAGCTGATTTTTTAGCCAAAAGCGTAGAGGCGCATGTTATCTAATGGCGTAAGCAGTATATACTAATTTATTATATTTTTTTAAAACTGTGGTTGACAATTATATGTAGGTACTATATACTTGTAGTGGTATCTCAGTGGTCCGTTTAAGTTACTAACTTCTTCTATCATAGATGACATGGGGAAGCCTCAGTAAAATCTTAATGCGTTCTGTGGGGTATGTATCTATGATTAGGAGTGATCAAACAATGAAAGAAGACAAGACTTTAACCTGCTGCGAATGCGGCAACGAATTCGTATTCACTGCTTCCGAGCAAGAATTTTATGAAGAGAAAGGTTTCACCAACGAACCTCGCCGCTGCCCGGCTTGCCGTCAAGCTCGTAAACAACGCATGGGCATTCAAACCGAACGTCCGCAACGCGAAATGTTTGCTGCAGTTTGTGCTGAATGTGGCAAAGAGACCATGGTACCGTTTAAACCCTCTAACGATCGTCCGGTATACTGCCGCGATTGCTTCAACGCTCGTAAAAACCACTAAGCTTGAAGCTATAAGCAAAATTCAAGGGACTGTTGCATTAGCAGCAGTCCTTTTTATTTTAGCTTTTTAAAAATAAAAGCATAAAAATTTATTGACAGTGAAAATGAAAAAGCATATAATATTTTAGTAATACC